>Ga0209387_1000001_pt1 | contig 95930 bp, 86 predicted proteins | sample NCControl_FD_187515 | JGI IMG/M metagenome (GOLD analysis project Ga0209387, IMG submission 187515) | Agricultural soil microbial communities from Utah to study Nitrogen management - NC Control (SPAdes) (version 2) | ecosystem: Environmental > Terrestrial > Soil > Agricultural land | place: USA...
CCATGCTCGATCGTTTGTTGCATCACGGGCATGTCTTGAAGTTTGGTCCACGCAGCTGGCGGACTAAGACTGAGATTGCAGCTTAGCGGAAATAAGGATGGACAAACCGATAACGAAAGCGTAAAAACCACTCGTCCCGGCAGCCTCTCTATGGCCGGTTTTCAGGTGACCACACATGGCCGCTTTTCAAGTGACCGCCGAGGAAGAAGCTTCGGGATCCAATCCAGCAGTCGGTTCATCCATGAAAATGACCTTAAGTTCATAAAGTATCGCGCGGATAATTGCGAGCTTCTGCTTCATCCCTTTTGAGAATGTTCCGACCAATCCTATATCAATCCAGTAAACCCTCCCAAATGCTCTGGCCGAACGACTAGCGAATTACTCTTTGTGGTAACGATACCTGGTAGCAAAAGAAGGGAGCGTTTCAGACACGGAATGTTTCGCTTCTAATTAACCAATCTTGCAAAGATCGTCCGTGACAACAATCCCGCCCGCATCAGGTGGGCCAATCTCACTTTTTGCCGCCGCCTCAGACGAGTACAAGAATTTAAGAAACGGTGGCGCAATCAGCGTGGTAGCTACCGCCATGAACAAAACAACCCCGTAGAGTTCAGGTCCGATTACAGCCAAACTTAGACCTATCTGGGCCACAATAATTCCGACTTCACCTCGAGGCACCATCCCCATACCTACTTGTGCTGCGCGCCTGACACCAAGATTAAGCGCTCCAATTCCGCAGCCCAGGAGCTTAGTGAAGATAGCGACGAGTGTGACAATCAGGCAAAGAACGATCACAGACCAGGAGCGAAAGACATCGAGCCTCAACTGCATGCCGATGTTAACGAGAAAAAACGGGACCAGGAACTCAGTAACACCATTTATCTGACGATGCATTCGTGGATGGTCTTCGGCCGCTTCCGCTAGAGCCATACCCGCCAAAAAGGATCCTATGATCGCAGCGACGCCGATGTAAGCTGCTGCCACTGACAAACCCAAGCACAAAAGCAGTCCCAGAATAAACATTCCGTGACCGCTGCGTAGGCGCTCAACTCCTGGAGCAAAACGAGTAAGAACAGGTGCGCCAACCAATGCAACAAAAGCAGTAAATCCGATCGCTAACCCAGCGGTGGTGAGGATCTCAAGGTAATTCACTGAACCAGCAGCCACGCTTGACACTACGGAGAGCACAAGTAGACCGAGAATGTCGTCGATTACCGCGGCACCCAAAATGATACGGGCGGTTGGCGCATCAAGCAGACCCAATCCTGATAAAACTCTCGCAGTGATGCCGACCGAAGTTGCCACCATTGCAGTGCCAACGAAAAGCGCTTCAACGCTGGTACCACCCCACACTTTCATCAGCAACCATCCACCTAGAAAAGGTGTACCGACTCCCAGCAACGCAACGATTGCTGCTCGCCTTCCTACTTTGAAAATGGCAGCAGGTTTTGTTTCCAGGCCAACATTAAAGAGTAGAAAGATTACGCCGATCTCGGCGAGGATACTTGTAATCTCCGACGTAACCGCCCACCCGAGCAGACTCGGTCCAATAATAACTCCAGCAAGGATTTCTCCTGCTACCGCCGGCTGACGCAGTCGTTCGAATAATTCTGCCATCAGCTTGGCCGCAACCAGCATGATGAAGAGAGTAAGAAGAACTCTCGTGTTGTGATCAGTGGCAGCTGCGAGAAAGTAACTCATGTTTTTGCAGTACGCTTATTACTTTGAGTACAACCCCGCTCACCGCATCTGGCCGGAACTGCGGCGAGCAGGGCTGCAACTGTCTCACCTTACGTTTCCAAGTTTCCTTTGAGTAGCATAAGATGAAACGAGTCTCCGAATCTCATCTTGATCCACCTTCTCTTTGAGATTCATTCGGCTTGATCGTAGTCCTTTGTCTGTGCTCTTCTCCACGACGTCCGGCGTAGATAACCAACCAAAAAATCCCAACAACTGCGAGCACCGCTAGTAAGACAAACAGAACGGTATTCATGTATTTCTCCTTTCGCCAGGCGAAACAGGCGAATATTGTGGTCCACAAATCAACGCATCAAAGCTCACGCTGACATTTGTTGCGCGCGAGTCTGACGATAAATAGATGGTTGGTTTTAGAGGGAAGAAGGCGGAGATCGGCCCGGAGGCTGACTCAAGGGTGCGGAAGCAACCACAGAAACTTCGATGTTGTCCTCGACACTTGAAACTCGGTCAGTTAGAAGTGCTATAAGACCTTTAGGACTTTCTGCAAAGGGTTGTGAGTGATGTTGCTGGTCCACGCGCCGCTGCGTTTGGGCCATCATCGGAACTCGAAAGCTGTTCGCTCCAACCCGCGCTGAAGACGCGCTCTCGTACTGAATGGTACCTACAGTTGATGGGCTGTCAGTGAGGCTAGGTAGAGGAGCGAACCGAGGTCCTACGTCACTCGAAACACACAATGAAATGAGCGCCGTTATGACCAGAAGTGCTCGAGGAGCTAACACTCGAGAATTTGTTTTTTGCGTAGCCATCGAAAAGTTGAAGCAATCTTAGCAGCAGGTGTATTTTTCTTAAAGTTCCCGCGTTACAAGCAGGATCCGTAAAAGCAAAGTTCAACTGGCGGGGCAAAATGTTCAAGCTAAGGCAGAGCGAGTATATTTGCCTTGCTATCCAGGAAAGGACAAATCAGATGACTGATGCGAATGGAGAGAAGGTGGTGCCTGCCGATGATCGCTGGAGACGGATTCAGATCTCCGCTGTCGTACTGGTCGTCGTCTTCTTGCTCGGTCTAGTTCCCATGTGACTGCTGGCCCGTTCCCGCGCTACTGACCCTTCAGATTCCTACCCGCCTTTTTAGAAGCGTCTATGTCGGAACAGAACTATCGGAACGCGCAGGCTGGAAACTTATCTCTCTGAGATCATGCATGGCCTTGGTCCAGAGGGTCTCAAAACCGTCAGCAAGTTTCTGCGCGAGTTCTTTGTCTCTAACTAACAAGGATGCAAAGCGGCCTTCCGGGATGAAAGGATGATCGAGCGAAAGGATCACAACCTCGTTATCGATCACATGGAAAGGATGACCTAGTTCACCTGAATATCTGACACCAGTTACGTGTTCTAATTGTGCTCGGTAGGTTCTCAGAAACGCAACGAGGTGCGGCGCTGTGCGATATGCAAAACCAAACACCATGCGGTGATCTATATTGCGTTCTCGAGCATTCCGAGCAACGCGGCGAAGAATCGGGAAGCCGGCAGCACTAATCTCGTCGATAGCCGTCAAGTCGCCATGTTCCAGATATGACAAGATTCGAGATTGTGCCGTTGTGAGATAAATGAGATGTCGTTTTACGTGACTTTCAACCCCAAGCGCAAGATCAACAAAGGTCTTTCTTCCCGGAATTTCTTGCGGCAGCGCAGCTAACGTTGTCTTCAACGCGAGTGCCTGAGTTGCGAAACGCTCGGCTTTACCCTGCGAGACTTCAATTAGTCGATTTACAACCTCATCGCTGGAAAGTGCCGAATACAACTTTGGACGCGTTGGTTGAATTTCTACCAGCCCGAGATCGCAAAGCTTCTCCATCGCGCGGTAGATTTTTGAGGTAGGTACTTCTCCTTCACGGCAGATCGTCTCAGCATCGGCTACACCCTGAACCATCAGAGTGATCAGTGCTTTTCGCTCATAAGTCGTCAGCCCGATCTCATTCAAGAGATCAAAATCCCTCAGCCGCATGTCGCAAATTTCTACTACACAAAGTAGTTGAAAGTAAACATCGATTACTTTAGTTTTCGAATATCACGATTTTGATTGATCTCAAGGAGTGACCAATGAATCAAACTGCTCAAATAATGCCAATGATTTCTGTTGACTCTGTAGATGAAGCGCGAGCGTTCTATGTGGAGAAACTCGGTTTCAGTCACATGATGGGAATGCTTGGTAAGGATGGCAAACTGGACTTCTGCACCGTTACTCTCAGTGGCGCAAAGGTGATGCTGACGAGAACACAGGAAAGTACAGAATGGACCGCGCTGACTTCAACAAAACGACCGGTTGAACTTTATCTTCAGGTCGAAGCCGTTAATTCATATCACGATGACCTTGCAAGGAAGAGGGTCGCAATTAGGGACCCGCTAACTGATCAATGGTGGGGTGACCGAACCTTCACAGTAATCGATCCTTATGGCTATCAGATCTGGTTTTATCAGACTGTAGGTGAGATTAAACCGCCCGCAGGGGCTAAGATTGTTTAGTTAAGAGAAAAAAGAATACTAAAGTGGCCAGGATGGTTTCGAACATTCGATAATGGCATTCAACAAAAAAACAGCAGAGCGAGTTCGAGACATCCTGGCGCAAGGGTCTCTAATTGATGAAAGGCAAATGTTCGGTGGAATAGCTTTCATGATCCATGGACATATGTGCTGTGGGATTCTGGGCGAGGATCTCGTGGTTAGAATTGGACCTTCAGAACTTGAGAAAGCACTTGCCCAACCATGTGTTCGCAGAATGGACTTTACCGGCCGTCCGATGAAAGGTTTCGTTTACGTTGGGCCAGAGGGCTTTCGTAGCAAAGCGTCACTAGCAAAATGGATCGAGAAAGCGGTTAGTTTTGTGAAGACGCTGCCGGCGAAGTAGAAGTCACTCTTTGTCTCAGCAGGTTATTGTGGCGCGACAACGCGCAGCAATCGCCGCTTAACCAACCTCCTTAAGTTTCGTTAAGCTTTAGGAAGATTGAAGTCCGTTATATGTAAGGACGAGCTGTTGTTAGACCATGGGACCAAAACTCCCACGCTCTCTTGAACTGGTTCGAAGCATCTAAAACAGCAGCAAAAACAATGATTTCTTCGACGGTGATCGACGGTGCCGGCATCAAACGTGGTGCTCTATGATAAGATTCCGTCACAAGTTGGCTCTTATGCTAAGCTCACAGAGTCTGTAAGTTGTTGATTCTAAACATGGCGGGGTAGCTCAGATGGTTAGAGCGTGGGATTCATAACCCCAAGGTCGGCGGTTCGATCCCGCCCCCCGCTACCAATCTTCCTCTTTCTCCTCAATAATTTACAAGGACTCGACTTAATTAATTCAAATTTCGCGCGTGTCCAATTTGTGTCCAGAATGCACAGCATGCAACAGGTAAGAAACGGTAATGAATGGTAGCGGACCGTAAAGAATGGTAAATCCTCATAGCTCTGGGCCATCTACCAAGTGAAAAACAAACGAGTTAAGTACGTTTCTGACCTTGGGAGCAAAAACCCCACGTTCCCCCGCATTCAATGGAGTAAAGAACGGCTCTCCAGTGGCCGCTGTCCTTATTCTTATCGGCATCTGGGTATAAATATAAAAGGACGCGTTGGATGGATGGCCCACGCATAGTGGGGTTAGTTTGAGAAGAGTGGTCCAAAAGAAAGATCAGGATCATTCCTTGTTCCGTGGATCGTCTGCCGGGTTGACGTAATTGATCTGCCAAGGTCCCGTGCCATGTAACTGAATCACCGTCTCCCCCTTGGCCCAAGCAAAATGCCGCATACGCGGCGGCATGAAGGCAAAAGCGCCTGCAGGAAGAGCGCGCCCTGCGGTCGTGTCGAGTTTCTCTCCCATGCCGATATTGAATGTGCCGGAGATGACGGTTACGTGTTCCACCGCAGGATGCCAGTGCGGTTGTATGATGAGGCCATCGGGTAACTGGAGCCGTATTGTGAAAGGCCCTTCCTGCGCTGGGTTGCCTTCAAGCAAAGCCACTTTCGATCCTTTTGGTAAAGACGCTGGTCCATCCATCCACTTCACGTCCTGGGTTTGGAAGAAGCCATGATTGGGACTGCTCATGCTCTGCCCAATGGCGATTGCAGTAACGCTGATTGCGAATGCAATTAATAAGATTGTACGTTTCATTTGTAATTCTCCTTTTGGCTGTCGTTATTGCTTCAACGACAGTTCGTACGCGTAAATTGTTCCTTCTTGAACTCCAACAAAAAATCTTTTTTCAGAACTTCCGATGCTCCTAATGCAACCTTTAAGATTCAACTTCCACTGCGGCGCACCGTCGGAAGCACGAAATGCTTCAGCCTCACCGCGACAGTTACCGACAAGGACAAGCCTGTCCCAGGCATGAGGACGTTCAGATGCCCAATTCGGTGACGATTTTTGCTGCCATCGCACTCTTGTTAGATCGAGGTCGAGTGAAACGACGTACCCGGAACGTTCAGCGGGATTTTCTAAAAATGCGAGCAGCGCATCGGCGGTCAAGGTGATTCTGCCGACGGGCATCGCTTCAACAGGCAACTCGGCGACAGTAGTTCCGGTCTCTGCTTTCAGGCGATAAATGTGATTGTTGCTCGCACCGACAAAAAGCACCTTGTCTTTGAGAGTCAAAGCGGTTGAGGGCGGCGCCGGCAGCTTTTTTTTCCAGATGGCCCGTCCGGACGCCGCATCAAGCGAATAGATAATTCCATCCAGGCCTGTAAGGTACAGGCGGCCTTCATCAGCAACCGGTGATTTGATGAAGTTACAGCTCTCATTTGATGTTCCGGTTGAAAACTTCCACAACAACTCACCGTTCCGAAGCTTTAGCGCGTACCAATTGTCCTGGAAGCTGCCGAAATAAACGTTCTGTCCAATACGAATGATGTCGGTGGGCACGCTGGTGGTTTGATACTTCCAGCGCACTTTGCCGGTGTTCCTTTCAAAAGCATAGACGTGCCCAATCCCGTCGGGGACACAGTTATGATCGGTGCCAATCAGAATCAAATCATCCGTAAGTAGTGGATTCCCATGAAAACTAATCTGTTTGCCATCTCTGCGGATGTCGTAACTCCACCGCACGTCTCCGGTAGCTTTGTTAAGAGCGTAGAAAACGCCGGCGCATGAACCAACGAAAACCGTATCCTCCGCGACCGCGGGGACAGAGAAAATTCAACCACCTGTATCGTATTTCCAAATAAGCTGTGGTGTAGTCGGCTGGAGTTGCTCAACATCTTTCGGCTGAGCGCAACTAAAATTCGCCAGCAACAACCCGACGAAAACCAAAGAGGCTAACCGGTGGGATTTCATTTCGGTTTGTTTAGTTGGGTTTATCTCCGGTCACGATCAGCACCTGTGCTGGGAAGCTCATTCGTTCGTTAGGGAAAAACTCAGCTACTGCGTCTTTCACTTCATCTGCAATCTTAAGACGGAGATCGTCCGACATTGCGTCTAACTTCTCGCGCAACGTACCTGAAGTACTGGAACGCATCTCCCAAAATTCGTCTCGAGAAATCGGCGCTTCGATATTAAACTTCAGCAATCGTTCACGGACTCGCTTCGCGCCAGCGGCTTTAAGTATTTGCGCAAGCTTGCCAGGCTCTGCGAACCTGAATGCACCTGGCGCGTCCGGATCAGCTGGTGGCGTTGCGATGTGGCGCGAGATGATATCCGTGACGATGTAAGCAAAGGGATTCAAGTTACTCTCGTGCCAGACAGCAAACGATAAAGAGGCTTCTGATTTGATCACGCGCAGCATCTCGCGCAAGCCTGCTCCGGGATCCGGAAAGAACATTACGCCGAGCCTGCAAACCGCCGCATCGAAAGAATCGTCTTCGAAGGGCAACGAATCGGCCAGACACTGTTCAAAGGAAATGTTCTTTACTCCTCGACTCATGGCCTCACTTTGAGCGGCAGTTATCATCTCGGCCACCGCATCCGTACATGTTATTGAGCCACTCGGACCAACCACTTCAGCGATTGTGAGTGACGGCTCGCCTGGTCCGCCGGCGACGTCCACCACGTTGTCACCCTCGATGATCCCGGCATCTTCAATCAATGCGCGGGTGACGGGGGCAAACATTGTCCGAATAGTCTGCGCGTGCCTTTCCCAGTACTCGGCCGACTCGCGCCATTCCGGCAGAGTATCAATCATTTGAACTTGGCTCATCGTTTTACGTCGTTCTTATTTATTATTTCTTTCGTTTAAAATGGCCTTCACTATAAACTTCGAAATCTTTACCTGGTCCTGCCAATTCAAAGACCTCAGTGAACTCATCAGCACCGACTATTTTATACGTCTCGCGAGCCCGCCAGCCCGTCGGAATATTCTCAATGCTTTCTGAGGTGAACACGATCGTTTTGCCATTGTCGCTGATGCTTGTCGTCACATACTGGTTAACGAAACCTTCAACCTGGAATTGGCTGAAAACGAACTGCTTTCGATTCTTGTCGAAGCTAATCATTCCCCAATCTTCGTGAATTTCACCTTTTGGATTTTTTGGTTGTGGCTCGTAAGTCGAAACGTTATGGACATGCAAGAACTTATTGTTGAGCGTTAGCCGATACTCTCGTTCGACTTTGGAAACACCTGGCTTACCAGTTCCAGTTCCTTCCCACTTACCCACAAAGAAGTTGAACGGCTGCCAGACATCCGTCGGAGGTTTGGTTTGCGCGAGGAACGCGGGAAGAAAGAGACCAATGACGATCGGGATGATGCTGAAAAGCGTCATTTATGGATTCCTCCGGTGGCCGTCACCAGACTATTAAGGAAATGAATTGTTTCGATAGTTATGATAGTGATTTACAATGCTTTAATCATGGACGTTCGAGGTATCGAAGTCTTTCTCAGTGTGGCGAACCCGCGGCATCGATGGCAATGCCAAAGCCCTCTTCACCACCGGGGCCGCCGAGATAGGTCGAGTAAAGGAGGATGGAGCCGGAACTATCGAGTTTGGTAACGAATGCGTCAACGGTACCACTTTAAGTTACGTCGAAGGCTCCGGGCGTCGTCGGGAAGTCATGTGAATGTTCTGCCTCTAACATAGGCGCTGCCCGCAGCATCGACGGCAATGTCACGGACCTCATCGAAATTGGTGCTGCCGCCGAGATAGGTCGAGTAAAGAAGGGTGGAGCCGGTACTATCGAGTTTGGTGACGAATGCGTCAGGAAAAAGGGTGGTGAAGGTTACGTCGAAGGCTCCCGGCGTCGTCGGGAAGTCAGACGATTGTGTTATGCCTGTCACATAGGCGTTGCCCGCAGCATCGACGGCAATGCCAAACCCCACATCATTAGCAGTGGCGCCGGTCAGAGCGGTGGCGCCTCCTAGATACGTGCTGTAAACCAGGACCAGGTCGATCACGAGCGGCTTCGTAGCGTCATACTCCCCAACCTCGAAGCCCACTGCCTGTCTGCCTCTCTTCACGTACCGCCCTTCGATCTCTTTGCGGCCATTTGCCACCTCCTGATAGATGAAGGGCTTTCGGCTGCCGAACTTCGCCCCCTTCGGTTCGAAAGATCAGATCGCCTTCCCCATCGATCGAGACCTCTTCTGCTCCCTTGAAGGCAAGCCTGATCTTCGACGGACTCGCTCCAGGCGCTACGATGAAGTCGTACTCAAGCTCCCGCTGACTCCCGTAATAGAGCAAATCTATGCCCGGATAGACTCCCGTGTACTTGACCTTCGCATACTGCCGAACGTCTGTCCGCCACTTCTTCGGATCATTGCCGATGAAGTAGTTGCTCTTGAACGAAAGCTCTTCGGCCCCTTCGACCCGCGGTGTCGAGCGCGCACCCACCTGGTCTACTCAGCGACAAAACCGCCTCGGTCGAAGTCAGAAAGAGCGTGTAGCCACTCCCACGAGAGAGGAACTTCACCTTCTCATCGGTTTGTCCCTTGTTGACTTCAAAGCTCATAGGAAGCTGGCCGAAAGTTTCTGTGATTCGCGCACGAGTCGCCTCGTCAGGCGCTGAGCTTCCACTTACGAATGTTTTATTTTCCCTGCCCTGGCGGCTTCCGTAATCGAGTTTCGGAAGAGACGGGTCACGCCGGGTACGGCCAGTGCAGCCAGAAGAGTGATTACACAGGGGATAGTCAGGCGACGAATGGTTCTACGCGTCGAGTTCTTCATGGTTTTCGCCTTGTGCATTCCGACGGTTGGGTGAAGACGTATTCGTCGCTGAGTTTTGAGCCGAAGCATGATGAATCTCCTTCGTTGATGAGTAGCGAATTAATGTTCAGAGTCGCCGCTTAGATCCGCGGGTGGCAGGTACAGAGTGTCGACTCCATCAGAGTTGATTCCTCCGGTCTATCAAAGAAGCGTTGTTCAAAAGCGAATTGAGGCACACGAGACCGCCGTTCTCAGTCACGGCGAGATGGAAGTGGTCGTCGCTGACCTGGCGGCAGATGTCGCGCAGGCTGACTCCGGCGAGGATCGAAGCCTCCACTAGTTGGACCATCTCAACCTCCTTAAGACACACCGGACACGGTGCGAGTGTCGAGCCTGCATGGCGTCTAACGACTACAAAACGGTGCGTCTCAATTGTGGTCACGGTTCTCTTCCTCACGTTTCCCTCTCGCTTATTAGAAGTTCACGACCCGGTTGCTCAGCGGCTCACGCCAGAGGATGTGGTCCATGCACCGCTCCGCGAGGGCGGCGATCTTGAATGAGGGATTGACAAGGCCGGTTGAGCCTTCGATCATTCGGCACACGCGCCGCCGCGGCCGAAGATCTCGTGACGATTCCCGGTGTCCGGCGCGATGAAGTAGGACTAGCGCACAGCAGCGACTGAGAGCGTACTGGCATCGAATGTAAGCCGCGTTACATCTCCCCCGTCCGAGTTCATCACAAAGATGTTCTCGAAAAGGTTGATTTCCGGCCGGAAGGACGAAAAGTAAATTCGCTGTCCGTTGTGCCCCCTCCCCGGCGCTCGACTACAAAATTGAGCAGCCGGAACTGCATCGGGTTTAGGCGTCAAATTGGTCGGATCGCTCCCGTCTGAATTCATTACGAAAACTGAACAATAGCCCTCGCGAAAACTCATGAATGCGATCTGTCGACCACTGGGTGACCAGGAGGCCATCTGATCGACCGGCGCATCATGGGTGAGTCGGATAGGATTCGTTCCGTCGATGTCGATCAAATAGATATCCGTATCCCGGCGGATAGCGAGCTGTTTTCCGTTCGGTGACCATTCGGGAAACTGGTCGAGACCCGGATAATTAGTGACGCGAGTCAAATTGGTGCCGTCCGCGTCGATCAGATAGATCTCGAAGTTGCCGTCTACATTCGAGTGAAAGACGATCCACTTTCCGTCGGGTGACCATCGTGGCCACGCGTCGTTAATACCCATGCCGTTGAAGGTCAACTGCCTGACGCTGCCGCCGTCGGCCTCCATTACGAAAATCTCAAGATCACCTTCCGGGTTTGTGTCCGTGATGCGTGTGCTTCAGAAAACTATTTGCCGTCCATCAGGTGAAATATCCGGTTGCTGATCTGTGCGGGGGTCGAAGGTCAAACGGGTTTGATCCGTTCCGTCGGGATTCATTACGTAAACCTCCGTCATGCCGACACTGTTACTGTGAAAGGCAATACTAAGAGGAGGCCCACCGAAGGCATCCGGATCTTTCCTGACCGGTTCAGACGAAGGCCGTAGATCAGCGTGGTCGTCAGGCGCGGATTTCATGAAGCGTCCGACGATTTCTCTCGCGGGACTGATTCCGAAAGACCGCGTATCGATCGAGCCGGGTAGGTCAATGGTCCGCAAAGCCCTTTTGCCGTTGTGGGCGGACGCAAATGGCGTAAGCAAGGACGCCGTGATCAAAGTCATGGCGAAGATCGCTAAAAGTAAAGTCGATGTTCTTTTCATTTTCGTTACTCCTTTTTTTCTGCCTTGCGCCGGCCAGTCGGCGCGTCTGATGAGTGAAGGTCTGTTGCGAAATGCAGTTAGACGGCGGCGGGTAGGCGCGCGCTCAAGGAGGGTGACCTGTGTCGCGCCGGCGTCCAGTGACGCGTGGTTGCCGGCGCTCTTTACCGATCCCTCCAGCGCTCCAGAAACTTATCGACCTTCCTGTTCGCGTCTCGGATTTGTTTGGACGGAACATCCGTGATCGACTGCGACTCCGGATCCATCGTGACCTCCTCGGCTTCGCAGACCTCGCTGGCGTAGGTCGTCGTCTGCCTGTTGTCCGCGGGCGGGCGGTTGAAGACGATCTTTCTCGCGAACCGCTCACTTTCCAGCGCGAAGTACGTATCGACTTCTTCGCTTGCCAGGCCGAAGTGATAACCGGTAACCATTCGTATTTCTTTAAAACCGCGCAGACGGTCGTTGTAGACGTCGATCGCGCCGTCGGGCGTCTCAAAATCATTAGTCCCGTAGAGACCGAGAAACGCCGGCCACCGATTCATGCTGTCGTACACTGAGGCCTTCAGCACCGCGCCGTTATGGCCGATGGTTGAAGCAAGCGCGTCCAGCGCCAGAAAGTACGGAACCGTTTCGTACTTGATCGAACCTTGAAATCCTGAAATGGCGATGATTCCCTTGAAGTTGTATTGACGGTTGCCGCGCGGAGTTCGAGTTGGATCGACCACGACGCGGCCGGAGGCATCCCGCGTGAAACGGTACTCGACCGGAAGATCGGAGTAGTTCATCGCCATGGCCTTCTGAAGCTGACTCGAACCGTAGGAAAATCCCCTGAGCACCACCGGCTTCGTTTTTGCGGTATACCGGCTGCCGAGCAATTGCTCCTGGGCCGCCGCTATGCCGGTCAGCCTCCGGCCATCCGGCGTGATGATCGAGAGCGATAGTGTCATCCCGTTCTCCTCAATCAGGCCCTTCTCGAGCTGATCGAGCGCCCGGAAAACGTCCTCGCCCATTCCATCGAGAAGACCTTCCGAGTAGCCGTGACCTCGCTTGTCGAAAAAGAGGACGTCGTAGCCATTCGCTACGAACCACGTCGCGGTTTTCCTTATCTGGTCTCCAACGTGGATAGCGCCCACAGGCTGATCGAACGCCATCGAGTAAGGAAAACCGGCAGAGATGATGATTAGCGGATGCTCCACTGTCCGCCCGGAGCGTTCGTCTGGTTCTGCGTCGTCCGGCATCACGCCATCGCCCTTGATGTACCAGCCGCGAAGTTTCAACGGTACTGAGGGCTGCGGGTCCGGCGGAATCGCGACAGGAATCCAAGCGGGTGTCCATCCGAGGATTTCGAAGTCGCTCTTGGGAACTTCGAACTCGATTCGGTACGTCCGTGCTTCCAGAGTGCTGAACACCTCCGCCGCGAAAGCTTGCGGAGTCGCAACCTCGCTGAGATCAGATGGAGGAACACTCGGCGGACCCCAATGCGTCGTGACGAAGAAAAACGCAGCGGTCTCGGCAGCCGCCTGATCGTGCGGCGCCATGAGGGACCAGAAGTGGCGCATGAAGTTGAGATCGAATGTCTCAGGCGGAAATGCAGACCAGTTGCGAGTCGCGCAGATCGAGCGATCGCCACTCTGAATCGATTCGCCGAAGAGCGGCATCTGGTAGACGTCCGGATCAATGCCGAGGAAACAACGCTCGCCGGTTGGCCTACAGGGTCCTCGTTTTTCCGAAGGTTGTGCCGAGGCAATGGCGGCGAATAAGAGAAGGAATATCACTGCCGAGAACTTCGAAAGAACTCTCGTCCGCGTCATCGAGTCAGATTCAATCGTCGTCATCATTGCTCGCAGATATCTGAACATCGCGGCTACTAATTTTCTTGCGAGTTCCATCAGCTTTCTCCTTGATTTGAGGTGAGCTATATGTGGTCCTTTGGAAGTTCGGTTTGTTGCCTCACTTAATAAGAGCGAAATTCCGTTAAGGAGCGGGCCAAAAGAAAATTTGAGACGCGGCACCATGGGGTGAGACCTTCGTCATAGGCAGGTGTTTGGCGGCGGATGCCGGCAGCCTTGTAGAGACGGGTGAGGGGACCGGACTATTGATTGGACATCGAACAGAGGAGTAAATTAGGTCGAACGAAAGGATCGAATCTTCCGAAAACTCCTTCTGTTCCTATGTCCACACCCTCACGAACGAATGTGACCGACCTGCTGGTTGATTGGTGTAAGGGCGATCAAGAGGCGCTCAATAAGCTAATGCCGCTGGTCTATGGTGAATTGCGTAAGCTGGCCAGCCGCCATCTACGTCACGAGCGGCCCGGTCATACGCTTCAGACCACCGCGCTCGTTCACGAGGCGTATCTGAAACTGGTGGACCAGAAGGAGGCCGACATGCAAAACCGCGTTCAGTTCTTCGCCGTAGCTGCGCAAGTGATGCGTCACATCCTGGTAGATTATGCGAGAAGCCGCAAAGCCCTTAAGCGCGGCGGTGACTTCTGCAGGTTGTCTCTTGATGAGGCGGTAATATCGTCTGAGGAAAAGGATGCGGATTTGTTAACCCTGAACGAGGCGCTCAACAGCCTGGCGGCGATGGACGCACAGCAGAGCCGTGTGGTTGAGCTTCGGGTGTTCGGAGGACTTACAGTCGAAGAGACTGCTGAAGCGTTGGGAGTATCACCACGAACGGTCAAACGGGAGTGGAGCATGGCCAAGGCGTGGCTCCACAAGCAGATGAGCAATCAGTGACAACAAAACCTCCTCTCACATTTAGAGCACTCTAAGTCATGACCCCTGAGCGGTGGCATCAGCTAAAACAGATTTTCCAATCCGCACTTGAGCGAAACCCTGCGGAGCGCTCCTCATTTCTGAATCAAGCCTGTGCTGGCGATCCAGCGCTTCGCCGCGAAGTTGAATCGCTGATCTCTTCTCACGATCAAGCTGGCGATTCCATCGAAGCAATGGCCGCAGAAGCGGCTACCGAGATGCTGGCGGATGACCGCGCAATCGTAGGCAAGCAGATTGGCCATTACCGAGTTCTAAAACGAATCGGGCGGGGCGGCATGGGCGAGGTGTATCTGGCGACAGACGAGCGACTTCAGCGTTCGGTCGCTCTCAAGTGTCTCCCCTCTGATGCGTTTCAAGATATAGGCCGCATCCGCCGGTTCACGCACGAGGCGCGCGCAGCTTCGGCGCTCAACCACCCAAACATCATCACCATTTACGAAATCGCGGAGACCCCAGAAGGTTGCTTCATCGCGATGGAACTCGTCGAGGGCAAAACACTGCGCGAGATCGTCGGGGAGCGCCCTGCGGCGAGCGTCGTGGCCAACATCGGGAGGCAGTCGGCTGAAGCGCTGCGCGTGGCACACGCCGCTGGGATCATCCATCGCGACATCAAGCCGGAAAACATCATGGTGCGGTCGGACGGGTATATCAAGTTGCTTGATTTCGGCCTCGCCCGTCTCGCTGGGCCCGTCCCGGCGATGGCAGAGACAGCGACGGCGTCGCAAACAGCGGCTGGGAGGATTCTCGGCACTCGGCGGTACATGTCGCTGGAACAAAGCCGCGGCGAGGAACTCACCACCGCAACCGACATTTTCTCGCTTGGACTCGTGTTGTACGAGTTGGCCACAACGCAGCATCCGTTCAGCGGCGAGTTACCTGCGACCATCTGGCGCGCAGTGCCAGCCTACTCGCCGGCACCTCCCTCACGGGTCAATGCTGAGTTGCCCGCCCCACTCGATGACCTGATTCTAGAAATGGTGCAAAAGGACGCGCGTCTCCGCCCAACTGCTGAGGCCGTGGAGCGAACCCTCGCCACCTTGTGTGCCGTCCCGTCCCGAACCGCACAGCCGTTTGTGCAACCAACGCGACCGGTGCGGAACATGGTTGGACGCGAGGCCGAACGAGCGGCGCTTCGCACCGCCTTTGAATCCGTCAGGTCTGGACACGGATCGATGATTTCGGTCTGCGGCGAACCGGGCGCCGGCAAGACGACGCTGGTCGAAGACTTCCTCGCGACACTCGAACGTGGCGATGACCGGTGCCGTATCGCCCGGGGTCGGTGCTCTGAGCGTCTGGCAGGCACCGAAGTGTATTTGCCGTGGCTCGAGGCGCTCGACGGCTTGCTCCAAGGCGCCGAACGCGATCGCACTCTCGACAAGATCAAAACGCTGGCGCCGACTTGGTACGTCCAGGTCGCACCCGCGTCCCAGAGCGTCTCTGCCGCCCGGACGGAAATGGGGTCGGCATCGCGCGAGCGTCTCAAGCGCGAGCTGGCGGCGCTGCTGCGAGAGCTCTCGCTGACGGAACCACTCATCGTCTTCTTCGAAGATCTGCACTGGGCCGATATTTCGACCGTCGATCTCCTGTCGTTCATTGCCGATCGCCTTGACGGCATCCGCAGCCTCTTTGTCGTCACCTATCGCCCGTCCGATCTGCTCTTGGCGAAGCATCCGTTCGTGCAGGTGAAGCAAGGACTGCAGGCGCGAGGTACGTGCCGGGAGCTGCCGCTGCAGTTCCTGACCGCAGATGACATCGACCGCTATCTCGTGCTCGAGTTCCCGGAGCATCGCTTGCCGCCCGAGTTCGCCGCGCGCATCCATGCCAAAACCGAAGGCAGTCCACTCTTCATGTCCGACCTAGTGCGTTATCTCCGCGATCGTGGAATTATCGCTGACGATCGTGGGCGATGGGCGCTGACGCAGCCGCTGGATGCGCTGGATCAGGGTCTGCCCGATTCGGTGCGGAGCATGATCGAGTTCAAGATCGCTCAGCTGGACGAGGCCGATCGGCAGCTGCTCGCGGCGGCCAGTGTCCAGGGCTACGAGTTCGACTCGGCTGTGATCGCGCGAGTGCTGTCTCTGGACGCTGTGGATGTGGAAGATCGACTGGGCGATCTCGAGCACGTTCACGCATTCGTGAAGCTCGTCGAGGAGCGGCAGTTTCCAGATCACACCTTGACCTCGCGGCACCGCTTCATCCATGTCCTCTACCAGAACGCGCTCTACGCGTCCATCAAGCCGACGCGCAAAGCGCAGCTCGCGGCGGCGTTCGCACAGACGCTGGAAGGCCATTGGGGCTCGCAAACCAAAGACGTGGCCAACGAGCTCGCCGTTTTGTTCGAGACCGCTCGTGAGTATTCGCGCGCCGCCGAGTACTTTCGAATCGCGGCGCTCGGCGCCGGCGAACTCTTCGCGAGCCGTGAAGAGGAGGCGCTTGCGCGTCGCGGTCTAGCCGTCGTCGAGCATCTGCCGCCCGGTGCCGAGCGGCTCGGTAAGGAGCTCTCCCTGCGACTCGTCCTCGGCAACGCCCTGATCGCGACATCGGGCTATGCGGCCACGGAAGTCGAGAAGACGTTTCTCCGGGCGGGCGAGCTCTGCCGGCAACTCGGCGACGCACCGCGCCTTCTGCCGGTGCATTTCGGCTTGTCCGCTTTTCACCTCGTCAAAGGCGAGGGACGGCGGGCACGAACGATCGGCGAAGAGTTCCTGGAGATCGCAGAACGCCATGGCGATCCTGCGGTCATCGTCGGCCATCGTCTCCTGGGCATCACGTCGTTTATTTTGGGAGAGCTGGTGGCGGCGCGCGAACATCTGACCCGCGCGAGCGCCATGTACGAGCCGTCGCAGCATCGCGCGCTGACCCTGCTGTACGGCGGCGAACCGGAGATGAGCACACGCAACTACCTGGGCATGACGCTGTGGCTGCTCGGGTATCCCGATCAGGCCATGGCCTCGCACGAGAAAGCGCTCGGCCTGGCGCGTGAAGTGACGAATGCGCAGAGCCGCGCGCACGCCCTGGCGTTCGCCTCGTTGCAGCACCAGTTCCGCTCTGATTCGCGGCGCGTGAGCGTGCTCATCCAAGAGATGTTGGCGTTGACGGCCGATCAGGGCCTGCGGCTGTGGCGAGCTTATGGAAGCGCGATGCATGGGTGGCTCCTGACCAGCCACGGAGACATCGCCGAGGGCATCGACGAGATACAGGCGAACCTCGCCGAGCTGGGGGCGTTCGGCGCGCAACACTTCCTCCCGTACTTCCTGTGCCAGCTTGCCAGCGCCTACCGCGACAACGGTCGCCCGACGGCCGGGCTAGAAATTCTCGATCAGGCCCACGCGATGATCGAAGCGACCGAAGAGCGCTTCTGGGAGGCGGAGGTATCGCGGCTTCGAGGAGAAATGCTCGCCACGCCGGCGCTAGGCAACCCGGCCGAAGCAGAAGGGCATTTCGTCCAGGCCATGAACATCGCGCGTCGCCAACAAGCGCGTTCGCTCGAGCTTCGCGCGGCCACGAGCCTGGGCCGGCTGTGGCGGCAACACGGACGACGGGCCGACGCCCGGGCGATGCTGGCCGAGATACACGACTGGTTCACCGAAGGCCACACGACGTTCGACCTGCTCGAGGCGAGCGCCCTGCTGCGGCAGCTCGCGTAGGCCGGCGCCCCCCAATTCACCCGCTCCAATCCTGAAGCCATGAGGGAGTTCGTCCCCGAATTGCGCCCTTAGAGCAGAGAGCCTCCAAACTCCGGTTGATGCATAGCTCGCTCTCCCGGAGCTCGACATGTCGCGGCGCCGAAGGCCTTAAGGGGGTTCATATGGCGAGCGGGTACCGAACGGTCAATTGGATGTGCGCAGCAGCCACGATCGTATTTGCCTATACGATCGTTACGGCGCTGTCACAGGTTACATCTCTTTCACCCGATGGCAAGTCAATAGTTATTCCAGCTACGCTGCGGGCGAGGCTGCTGTTCCAGCATCAAGGTAAGCTCTACCTGATCGACAGCCGGTCGAAAAAGGTTCGCGAGCTTCTCTCTGTGGCTCCGAATGAGTTCGGCAATGGAGTTACGCGCTCTCGTGACGACCGCCAGATCTATTTAGTCTCGTCACCACCGAGGCAGACATTTGGCTGATGAACATGGAATAACGATGAGGTTGCTCCTCGGTTAGATCTGGTCCAAACAGGCCTGGTCCATGTGGCCAATTTGTGGACAGAATACTCAGCACGTAACCGATACGGGATGGGAAAGAATGGGAACGGATGTAAAATCCTCAAAATTCCCTGGTGGCTGCAACTTTCGAAAAGGCAAAGACTTGTGTTTTTGCCGGGATGGTGATTCATAACCCCAAGGTCGGCGGTTCGATCCCGCCCCCCGCTACCAATTACCTCTTAATATTCAATAATTTATACGAACGGGCTCTCTCATCTGAGCGTAGGCGTGTGGACACTTTGTGGACAAAACAAACAGCACAGGACGTATACCAAACTGTAGCCGATGCTAAGGAATGGGACAGGATGTGAAATGCGCGATGATTCAAGCGTTCAAACCGCTGCTCGACTTCTTCTTGAGGCAAACCAACGGTTCGCAGCCTCCGATATACGGTGGAATCCCTAACAACGTGTGGAGAAAATTGTATCAGTCTTGAAATGGAAATTGGTAGTTTGAGATGTAAACTGGTACACCTAAAAACAGTTAAGAATTAGGTTAACCGCCCTGTAGGTCAACGAACAGTTGAAGCGAGAACGCGACCCGCAAATTGAAGCTTCAACCTGAGGCGCAGGCCTTGATCGGCGAAACTGTTTGCGACTTGCTGGGATCGAAACCAGTCCGTCTTAGCAAGAGACGCAAGCCGCGGATCGATCTTCACTTCGGCAAGGCTTTTCGGTTCACGTGCAAGAATTAGGCTGAGATTACCAATTGAAGCAGTGAGACCAATCGCACTTGCGACATCACTGTTCTCGGAAGAGTCCTTCGAAGAATTTGAGTACTTTGCTGCGGTTGAGAGCAAATCGAAAGAGCGTTGGGGAGTGTCTTCGGCTAATAAAGCCGCGCCCATCAAAGCCAACGCAACTTTCGCGGGGCTCGCAGACGCGGCGTCAAGTGCCTTTATGGCATCGCCGGTCAATTCGAATGCAAAAACCTTATCGTCCCTTGCTGCGACTGACAGAGCGAGCATGGTCCACACACGCGTTTCAGCAGAGGAGATTGAGGTAACGAGTTTCCTGGCTGAATCGAACTTTTTAAGTTGAACGAGAAAGTTCAAGCGCTTGATCAGCAAAAGGTCCCCAAACGTTGTCCTCAGTCTGGCGTCTGAAAACTGGTCGATGGTATCTGTCAGTAGGCCCAAGTTGCTCTCAGAATCCCCAGCATCCAACTTGCGCAAAAGTTCCGAAGCCAATCCGATTAATCTTAGGTCACGTCTCTCCGCACCAGGTTCCCGCAGAATGGCATTCAGCCATTCTCTAGAGTCTGTCAGAGTTTCCGGTTGAAATACCTGCAAATTGGACTTGGTCTTTTCTGGAACGAAACGCGAAGCTTTATCGAGCAAGATGTCGAATTTCAGGATGTCTGCAGGAGAATGCTTGGCAATCGCGGGGCGCACATTGATGACAAAGCGCGTAAAACTCGAACTTACGTAAGAAGGATCCAGACCACCATTTCCATCATCACCTTTAACGAGCGCTGCCCACATTTCGATCGAATTCATCAAGAACCGGCTGATTCTTCGTTGCGCCACCAAAGGCATTCCGTCATCGTTCAGTAAAGCCGCAGCGTAACCCAAACTAAAAGAATCAAGCGTAAATGTGGTTGCCAACGATTGAGCTACAGCCATCTCCAACTGGTCGAGGAAACCGCGATCCTGTTTTTGCTGTAGCTTTTCAAAAACTGCATTAACGGAGTTGGAAACAATTCCGTCTTTGGCGCTTTGCACCAGTAGCGAAAAGGCGCGTTCCGGATCAGCGTCAATTAGAGAAAGCGCCAGGCCTGCGGCTTGGTCAGCCGGCCCGCGGCGGGCCAGGATTTCAGCACTCCATTTTCCACCGGCTCTTAAATACTTGTGACCATCGCCCGGAGGTTCTTCGTTGTGGTCTATATTTTGTTGGAGCGCCAACGCACGCTCAGGGTCCAACTTAGCGTACGCGGCTAGCAGATCGCTATACAAGCGGTTTGCGGTGAAGCGGTCAACCCGGGCTTTCTTCTCGGTTGAGTTCCAATCCTTTACGTCCTGTAAGCTACGTTCGAGCAAGGCGATGGCTTCGCGTCGATGTGAAGTCGGAAGAATCTTTGCGGCCGCAATGACCAAGGATATTCGCTCTTCAATGTTGGAAAGTTTGTGAGCTTCTTGCGCCGAAGTGAGAACTGATTCAACTGCCAGTGATCTGTAGTCATAATCTTGCTGAGACGCGGCACAGAGTACAGCATTGGCTAGCATCACCGCACACGCGGCAACTCTTATGCGTAATCTCGAAGTGTCACCCACGATCAATTGCACTTACCGTAACACGTGATCTGTTCGTTCGCGCAGCTCGGGGGGCAATTACCACCTCCTGCCTGCTGGCAACATGCGATGTAGTTTCTATCACAACGATCGGTACAGGCACTGAGTTCGATCTCGATATCGGCCTTAGTTCCAGTAGTGAACGTAGCAAGGATGAGAATGAAGGATAGCACAATGAGACGCATTCTGAGGCGCATGTGAATTCGTCCTTTCGTTGGCTTGGTTGAGAAGTTTTTCAAACACAAACACTAATCGTGTGGCGAGTGCGCGCATTAATATGCGTGAACCGGATGAAGTCAATAGCAAAACTACCTTGCCAGAACCAAGTGCTCATTGGGATTTTCAGTGTTTTGCTCTGGCAACAGCAATTTTTCCCAAACGCTTGCGACGTAGTTATGACGTCAATTTAGATAAGCCCATGAGGAAGCCAGAATGAAGTATTTACGGCCACTCGCGTGAGTGGCTGTTTTCCTGTTTGTGGGATTTTGTTGTGAGTGTTCGACTGGCGAGAGTCGAATTGGTCAGTACAACTTAAACACTGGTGAAATTGAAGAGTTCAATTTGCTATGAGTGAATTTGTAACAGGATATCACCAGAGGGCTCTTTGAAGAGTTGCTCTAGCAGAAAGCGTTGGCACGCTTAAGAGAATTGTTTCGGCAGAAACATTGCCAAGTTCCTTCGGCTCCATTTTGTACAACTCACCGCCATAAACTCGACCTTCGTTTCTAAGAGATTCCGGTCTGATTGATTTGAGAGCCTGCCACAGAGAATCGACCAGTTCCGGCTGGGCTTTGATTGCTTCTGCGAGTAGTTTCTTCGGGTAGAGAAGCAAGTACACATTCGCGGCGATTGCCTTTGAGTGATTGAGTATGAAGCGAAACGTTTCGCCGTTTGTTTTGCTCTTGCGATTAATATAGGTGCAAAGGAATAGAGGAGGCTCACGTTCCTCCTGCGAATACCAGGGTGAGCGGTGTTGTGAAAGATACTTCTCGTTAACACCCTCCTGCTTGCCGCTCTCCAGATATCTCCAGAGCGACGGGTATTTCGCTTCAACTTCAGTTTCTGGCAATTTGCAAGACAACAAGTATTGCTTGCGTTCGACGATTGGATCGCCGTGAGTGTCGGCCAGAATCTCGTCCGAAGTTAGATATCTGGCACTCGGCAGAATAGGAATTAAGGACTTCTTGGGTAGGTGTAATTCGGCAACTCTTTCAGGTGACAAGATGAAGAACTTGTTCGCTCCGGTAGCAATTCCTCTCTTGATCGTGAATAAGTCCGATAGCTTAATGCCATCTTCGGATTCTTGCTCATGGTTTCCATAATGAGGAAACCGAGTCCACTTACCGGCTTGGCGCAAGAGATTCAAAGAAACATGGGAAGACGCTGCGGGCTTTAAGAGACTTCCTCCAAAAGTGAAGTCTACTGTGTGATCTGCAACAGGCTTTGCTTTCTTAAACCAAACAACTGCGGATGAAACCAAAGCATCATCGAACTGAACATCTGAAGGATCGAATCAGTGGATGCGAATAAGAGTCACATGATTGAGCAGATAATCCTTGATGGCGCGTCCGTAGTTCACATCCATAAACTCGCTTGGAATCAACCATGCAGCTAACCCGTCCTCCGCCAACCACGAATGCGATAGGCCCATGAAATAGCAATACAAGCCTGAGAGCCCACTCAGATTAATGCCAAGTGTTTGGCGTACCGCGACGTTTAGTCGATTCTTGTCATTATTCGAAAGGTGATGATGACGGACATACGGCGGATTACAAATTAGTAAATTCGCTCGCTCTCTATCAGATGAAGGCGCTGGCTCCTTGGTAAAATCAGCATTCGTTAGTTGCAGCAACTCATCATTCCAAAGTTCAGCAGCACTCGCCGCAACGCGCTCGTCGATTTCGTATCCGACTGCGGATTTGATTCGCGCGCGCGGAAAAGTTTTCAGCAAGGCGGAATAGAACGATCCAGTTCCGAATGCCGGATCAAGAAAGCGAACCTTTGCATTTGGCGGAAGGAGTTTCCGCGCATATTCCAAAATCTCAATTGCTGATGGGCCAGGGGTCGCAAACTGGCCGAGCTTGTTTCGCTCCGCTTGGGTCTTGGAGGAATCGAGGTGTTTTTGAACCTTGAGACGTGAGGCTTCGATGTGTTCGACGTGCTGCATTTTACAATCCAAACTTCTTCAGATCATCGATGCGGTGTTCCCAAACCCAGTCTATTCCTTCAGCCGCTTCATAGCCAAGATATCCACTGTCAAAATAACCACAGAGGAAAAGAATGAACTGCACTTGTGGGCCGTACGTTCTTCGCAATTGCGCAATCTTAACCGCTTCCTCTTTCCTGCGCTTGTTTGTATTCGTAAAGTCGCCGGCGGACTTTGCTTCAAGAGCGGAAAAGTTCCGGCCTTCGACTTTTTGGGCATGATCACAGCATCGATTGGGATATTGATCTGTTTGATGCCGTCCTCAAGCTTAACCGGGGCATTCATGCGATTGAGAAGGTTGCCGGAGCTAGTTGATCGAACGTCAAGCCAGTCCCGGCGTACTTATAGCCGCGAGACTCTAACCACTTCTTAATTGCCGCGAGTTGTCTTCGCTCCTGAGCGTTGCGGATAATGGGGTCACTCGCAGTTCCACACCGACGATCGGCGACAATCATTGCCGCTCGATGGATTTCGCTCTTCTTTGGCTTCTGTGCCGTGTCGAGCCAAGAGAATAGGTCACGGTCGCAAAGCTTGAGAATCGTGGCGCTGATCTTCTTGAGATTTGATTCGACGCAAGGCGTCAAGCAGAAGTTGAAGCGTTGTTAGACGTTGCTGACCATCAATAATTGTGCGAGTCTGCATCAAGCCAACTGGATTTTGGACTTGTTGCAATACCACAGCTCCCAGAAAGTGAGGTTGATGCTTTATTGCGGGCTCTTGCAAAAGTCGATCTGCAACACGAGCAAAGTCATTCCAGAGTGGTTCCCACTGACTCTGCTGCTTCCAGACATACCGACGTTGAAACAGAGGCACAACGAGGCGCTGCGGCTGCATGAATACTAGCTGGGGAGTTCGGACTTGTGTTTCCAAATTGTCCTTCCGAAGTGGACGGCAAATTGAACTCGCTCAATTAATACGGTATTGGACACAGTGTCAAGCGTCGATCACACAGCAGACAAACTTGTGATTGCTGGTCAAATACGAACCGTGAGAATGCTACAGCTACGCGCCGAGAGTATTTAGAACGGCCCTCAAGAAATGTGTAGAGAAGTCGGCAAGCTGGCCACGCTGGAGACGTAAAAGCTCTGAGGGTTGTATCCGAGCGCTGGTCTGAGTTTCGGACCAACCCTTCTCTCCAATCAGTTGAGCAATCCTGGCTGCTAATTTTGCTTTCAAGCGACGCTCTTCCGCATCTTGGAAACCGAGATCGGCGCGAAGACATTGCCGCTGCTCTTCTTAACCTTCCGATTGTAAGTTCTCGCTTTTCCAGACTTCATTGCTTTGACCATGGCTCAGGAATGGATTTAGCGGGCATGGCTTAAGCGTTCAGGTGAAAGATCTGTTAACAAATTCCAATGCCTGGCTTCGTCAGATCATTCGACTTGAGCCACCGTCTTTCCGCCTGCGTTAGAGAATCGTGACATAAAGTTTCTTCTCGTACCAAACGAGATCGCTCCAGGGCTGACTCCTCGCGCTCAACAACATTGCGGTCTCATTCTTTCCTAGTTTCTCAGCAAGCCGTCGCGCAACGTTTGTTAGAAAACCGAGTTTGTTCTGAAGATCACTTACCTTGGCTGCGCTCATCAACCACTGGCAGTCCAACTCTGGCTGCTCTAACAGTACCCACGGCAGAGCCTCAGCCAGTCTACTGTCTAAGTTTTTAGTCTTCAGTGCGGACAACACAACTTCGGCGGGATTCCTCTTTCGCCGTGATTTTAGATTTGAAAGGCCCGCATAGATTTACGCCGAAGCGCGACCTGGACTACCTTACGACATGGATATCGGCGGAAGAGTGGTAAAACGGTCAGTCAAAACCAAAACGAAGCGCGCTGCCAAGCGCGACTTGTTCGCTGAACCGAGCGAAGGCATGAAAGCTCTCGCCGAAGAGAGGCTGGCAACGCGAAAGCTCCGAACGGTCCGTCCCCAGGTAGCTGAACGCAATAGAAACGGCAAATGATATGCGCGAGCAATTGCTTTCACACTTGCCATGGTTTGTAGCGTCGGTAACAAAGCTTTCGGGTGTCCGCCGCGTTTCGTTGCTCGGTTCGATTACAACCAGCAAAGAAGATCCCAAAGACATTGATTACCTAGTCGCGGTCGATGATGATGTTGACCTTGAGCCGCTCGCTCGCCTGGGTCGCAAGATTAAGGGAAGAGCGCAGCAGTTGAACCGAGGCGCAGACATTTTCCTCGCGGATCCAAGAGGGACGTATATCGGTCGAACCTGTTCATGGAGAGAGTGTGGGTTTGGAATCCGAAGATCGTGTGACGCATTAAACTGCGGAAGACGTCACTATCTGCATGATGATTTGAGAGCGGTGACTCTTACTGAAGACGCTATGCGCAATGCTTTAGAACTGTGGCCATCGTTAGAGAAACGCGCAGGATTGCCAGAAGATCTGGGAGCGGCTCTCAAGAAACTCGAAGTGTAAGGGAAAGAATTTTGTCACGCTACGGTCACGTGACTCGATGAAAATCGATGCGAAAGCATGTCAACGGGTGCAAACTCGAACTGCTCTGTAACGGCGGCAAGTAAGGAATGTTAAAGTTATGGGAACGGATGTCAAAATCTGCATAATACTCAGGGCGCTTTCATAACCCCAAGGTCGGCGGTTCGATCCCGCCCCCCGCTACCAATATCCGCATAAATTCAAAGACTTACAACAAATTAGAGAATCGGGCTCACGACGAGTTGCCAAAACCTTCGCCCTCGTACCATTCCAAACCTTCAAAAATACTCAGGTTTTTCACGTATCTCTGCGCAGTTCTTGCGGTACTTGGGAGCACCAACCCCAAGGTCACGCTACATAATTTGGCGTCAGACTGTGACTCGGTGTGTAAGTTTCAGCGATTCAGCGCGACTAATGAGGGAATGAAGTCACGTAATGGTTATGTGATTTGTGTTAGCGCAACAAATAAAGTTAAGGCGATTACCGCGAAAATAGCAAGAGCCAGACTCGGCAGAACACGGCGCCAAATGAACCGATCAATCATGTTTTCAGCCTCAAAATTCAGTGCGCACCTAGGGCAGCCGCGCGCGGTTTGTTCCAGCACATTGCCGCAATCTCGACAGGTCTTTGCGCTCATGGGTGTTGGTCCATTGATTGTAAATATCCCAAAGAAGCGATTCGTGGTTTGCTGCTAAAACATGTGATGCACTACTCTACTCGCCCAGGAACTTTGGTACCGGCTTGATAGCTTAGATAAAAGTGTTTGGCAAGTCGCAAGGAGCTGTTCGCTAAAGACTGAACCCGATTCCCCATGAGCGAGGCACAGGCTAAGTCCCCCTACCAGTCTCCAGATCCTGAGCGTTGGCTGGACGATCACGGCGACTATCTTTTCAAATACGCCGTCTTCCGACTGCGCGACGATATCGTGGCGGAAGATGCAGTGCAAGAGACTTTTCTCGCGGCATTGAAAGCGTACGAAAGCTTTGAAGGACGAGGCTCGGAGCGAACCTGGCTCGTTGGAATACTAAAACACAAGATCATCGATCACTTTCGGCGCGTCGGTCGTGAGGCTCCAATCGGAGAGGAACCTGACGAAGGGCCAGAGCACCGGGAGTTTTTTAAGAGGCCTGATGAGTGGCAAGGGCACTGGAACAACGATTATGCGCCAAACGATTGGCATGCAACTCCGGCTGAGCTGATGGAAAGGAGCGATTTCTGGAAGGTTTTTAACGACTGTCTTTCGCCATTGCCGAAGCGTACGGTCAGTGCTTTCACACTGCGCGAGGTGGAGGGTCTTAAAAGCGAAGAAATTTGCGAGATTTTGAGCATCAAAGTAAACAACCTTTGGGTCATGCTTCACCGTGCCCGGCTGCATTTGCGGAATTGTCTGGAAGTAAACTGGTTCAAACGCGAACAGTGATATGGCGCTGAAACTCTCCGACAAACTCAAGCACGCTGTTCGCTTCCGGCTGTTGCGCACTTTGCCGACGTGCCAGCAAACGGTCGAGACGATCTCACAATCAATGGAACGGCCGCTAACGGTTGGCGAGAGAATCAAACTCAAAATTCATTTGTGGATCTGCGTTTGGTGCCAGTGGTACATGGAACATCTGCATCTCATTCGCGACACATCCCGTGCTCATGCCGCCCAAATTTCAGAACCGATGACCAGCGCAACTCTTTCAAATGAAGCGCGCGAACGAATCCGGCGCCGCCTCACTAATCAAGAGTAAACAAACCAGACTTGTAAGGTTTGCTCCGCCCGCACGACAAACGTGTGGAAGGGAGGCGGTTTGTCTTGGCCCGTAAGGAGTTATTGAGCAACGCTCTCATGGGCAAGGGCGACCGTTTTTCTTCTGGAGGATGCGAGAAACTAATGGACTCTTCAAACCACGATCATCACCACGCGCCCAATCGGTTTGCAGTTATCCCTACGCCGGTCAGGCTACATGCAAATCCGGAGTATACGTGCAAGGGTGTAACAGTCGCCGTTCTGGATTCCGGGTTTTATCCGCATCCGGATCTCGTGACACCCATGAGTCGCGTCATCGCTTATCACGACGTAGCTGGAGAGCGTCTCTCGTTGACTTCTACTGAACAAGTAGAGGCCTGGCAATGGCACGGGACACAAACATCGGTTGCCGCAGCCGGCAATGGGCACCTCAGCGACGGCCTTTATCGGGGATTGGCGCACGAATGCAAACTCGTATTGGTGAAGGCAAGTGAACGTGGTCGCATAAGCGAGGAAAACATCGCGCGCGGTATTCACTGGGTGATTGCTAATCGCGAGCGTTACAACATTCGAGTGCTGAATATTTCGTTGGGCGGAGACGAAGATGTTCCCTGTTCGAAAAGCATTATCGACCAAGCGGCCGAGGAAGCAATCAGCCACGGAATCGTAGTTGTAGCCGCTGCGGGAAATTCCGGAGGTGAGGGCCATCATTCGATTCCGCCGGCTAATTCGCCTTCGGTAATCACAGTAGGTGGCTATTCGGATAATAATCAGTTGAGCGGAAATGATTTCGGTCTATATCAGTCGAATTTTGGTATCACCGCAGATGGCACAGTCAAGCCCGAGATCGTTGCACCTGCAATGTGGGTCGCTGCGCCGATATTACCGGGAACTAAATCTCATGAACGAGCTGAAGCGTTATCTCGTTTGGCAGGAGCGGCAGATTATCAACTCCCAGGTTTGGCACGTGAGCTGGAAGAAACAGCGGAGCTTCCTGAGCAACTCTGGAACTCAGATGCGACAGAAATTCGATCATACGTCGAGGCTGCTTTGAAGCAAGAGAAGATCGTAGCTACGCATTACCAGCACGTTGATGGAACATCTTTCGCAGCGCCGATTGTAACGTCTATTGTGGCCCAAATGATTCAAGCAAATCCGGCGTTAACGCCGGGTGCAATCAAGAACATTTTGATCTCAACAGCCGATCGTATCGCGACCCAGCCTGTGATTCGTCAGGGATATGGAGTGGTCAATGCCAGGCGCGCTGTGGAATTGGCACGAACCGAAAAGCACGCGCTCAACGTTGTGGGATGCAAACCACCGCGAGTGGAGAATGGCCGATTGCTATTCATTTTTCACGATGACATTGCTGAGAGTGTTGCAGTGGCAGGTGACTTTAATGGGTGGAGTGAAGTCGCTACACCGCTGAAGCGAAATGCTTCCGGTCTTTGGTCCACGGATATCGTCGTTCCGCGAACCGGACGTTTTGAATACAAGTTCATCGTTAATGACCGGCGTTGGATCGAAGACCCGAGCAACGGCATGAAAGCACCCGACAAATTTGGCGGCTTTAATTCAGTTCTTGTGATCGAATGAAGGCGATCTTGAAAGTGTATTTAAAGGCCTGACGCATTCTCAGACGCCGTCTTCTTCGATCGCAGCAACCGTGCCTTGAGATGGTTCCCCTCATGGCCGAATCAATGGAACGGCCGCTCAGTGTCCGTGAGCAGCTCCACCTCAAATTGCACCTGATCGTTTGTACGTGGTGCGCGCGTTATCTGGAACAGCTCAACTTCCTCAGAAAACTTCTGCGAAGACCTCTGTAAGGAATAGCAACAACAACCGACTACCTGTCAGTACACGAGGTGTTTACTGATGGAGCTGACTAATCAAAACAGTATCAGTGCATTCGACATTTTGCGCCAGCGAATGATGCTACCGGACACGTGGACCACGACACCTGCATCGGAAAGTTCGGTTCGATGGTCCAGTCGAATGGGCGATGCCTTTAGGAAGCACTGGCCCGAATATCTGATGGAAGCGACCGAATTGGGTCTGTTCATGTTTTCTGCATGCGTATTCACTGTTTTGTTGTATCACCCGTCATCACCGCTAACTCAAACGATTCAGGATGGTGTGCTGCGACGACTCATGATGGGAACGGCTATGGGGTCGACGGCAATGGCCATCATCTTTTCACCATTAGGTAAGCGGTCCGGAGCGCACTTCAACCCATCAGTTACCTGGACATTCTTCCGGCTCGGCAAGATCGAAGCGTGGGATGCAGCCTTCTACACACTGTTTCAATTCGCCGGCGGTATCGCGGGCGTAATGCTCGCATCGTTCACGCTCGGTAAGTTGGTCGCGCATCAATCGGTCAATTATGCAGCAACACTCCCTGGCCCACGTGGACCAAAGGTCGCGTTTTTTGCCGAGGTTCTGATCTCTTTCATTCTGATGTCGATTGTTCTCGCTGTTTCTAACACCCAACGTTTGGCACGGTGGACAGGGGTGTTCGCAGGGGCTCTTGTCGCAACTTACATAACGATCGAGTCCCCAATTTCGGGCATGAGTATGAACCCCGCGCGGACGTTCAGTTCCGCAGTCGGCGCTCATATTTGGATGTCACTGTGGATCTATTTCGTCGCGCCGCCTCTCGGAATGTTGCTGGCGGCGGAAGTTTACCGGCGACTAAACGTGAGGCGAGCAATCGCCTGCGCAAAGCTACATCACCATAACAACAAGCGTTGCATCTTTCGATGCAACTTTGTAACTGAACAATAAAGGAGAATTGAAATCGTGAAACATCGAAAGCTCGCAATTGGCCTGGCGCTGCTGACTGTTTGTTATCTGAGCCAGTTCACGGTTGCAGTCGCAACGCGAAAGAGTGAACCAACGAAATTCATGGTTCGCGTGGAAAACATCTCTAATCCGGAAGGTATGACGGCTTCGAACGGTGCGAAGGTTCCGTTTGCGTTATCACCCGGAATGTTCGTGCTTAGCGATAAGAAAGCAGCATTTTTCACTGAAGGAAAACCCGCGCCCAAGAACGGTCTCGAGATGCAAGCGGAAGATGGAGACCCGTCAGCATTAGTGGCCTCGCTGATGGCGATGCACCACAGTTCCAATCTGCACGGCGTTTTCAATACGCCGCTCGGCGCAATGGCTGCTGGTCCAATCCGCCCCGGTGAGTCATACGAGTTTACAGTTAACGCCGTGCCCGGAATGAGGTTTTTCATGGCGCAGATGTTTGGGCAGTCGAATGACTGGTTCTACGCTCCGGGCGCAAACGGCATCGCCCTCTTCGACAGCAAAGGCAAACCAGTAAATGGCGACATCACGGATCAGTTCTACTTGTGGGACGCCGGCACCGAGAAGAATGAAGAGATCGGCATTGGTCCAAATCAGGGACCACGGCAAAAGGGCACGAACACCGGCGACGCTGAAAATGGCGTGGTTCATCGCGTTAATGATGCCCGCTGGACCGCAAAGAACAAGGAGTTCTTCCGCATCACCATTACACCTAAAGGAGGCATGTAACCCATGAAAGCGAGTATCAGGATTGCATTCACAGCTTTGATTGTCATCAGCGCGGCGGTCTTCGCAAACGCGCAGACAGTTGAAAAAAAGACGCTGACTATTGACGGCGCGAAAAAAGTGATTGCCGGCGCAGTAGCTTATGCGAAGAAGAACAATGCACCGGGCGGCGTGATCGCCGTGGTTGACGAGGGCGGCAATTTGATGGCGCTCGAACGACTGGATGGAACCTTCGCGGCCGGCGCAAATATCTCCATCGGAAAAGCACGGACAGCAGTGCTTTTCAAACGACCTACGAAAGCGTTTGAGGACATCATCAAGAACGGTCGCACCGCAATGGTTGCACTGCCCGATGCCTTCTTTACGCCGTTACAAGGTGGCGTTCCGATCATGGTCGATGGCCAGATAGTTGGCGGCGTCGGCGTAAGCGGAGCTGCCAGCGCGCAACAAGACGAGGAGTTCGCACTTGCGGGCGCTAATGTGCTCTCGGAAGCGAAGATGAGCGGCATGTCGCAGGCAAACAAACCTGAGGCGCTCTTCTTCGATGCAACACAAGTAAGCACGTCGTTTTCTGCCGGTGCAGTCCTGCTTGACGGAAACGATCACAATTACATGGTCCACACCAGCCGCCGGGATAAGCCTGGCCTCGCTGAGATCCACACGCTCGACACTGACATCATTTACGTGATGGAAGGCAAGGCGACGTTCGTCACTGGCGGAACGGTGGCGGATGCCAAAGAGATCGCGCCTGACGAGCTGCGAGGCTCGCGAATAGAAGGTGGCGTCACGCGGCAGTTATCAAAGGGCCAGGTAATTATCGTGCCGAACAACACGCCACACTGGTTCAAGGAAGTTAACGGGGAGTTCCTGTACTACACGATCAAGGTTCGTTAAGGCAGACTGGAGTTAAACGATGAAGATAATGAATCTGTTCACGCCAGCGCTCAGAGTCGCAACTCTGATTATCCTGCTTGCATCGGTTTACGTTTCGCTTTCTTCGAACATGAGCCATGCATCGGCGACTGTGAAGACCACGGCCGAGGTTCCGACCGGGAAGCCGGACGCAACGATAGACCTTGGATCCGCTGATGGTGTGAAAGCCGTTAAAGGCGAATGGCGCTATAGCGATACGAAAATCATCGAAGCCGATTTTCGTGGACCCGGGCCAGACAAGCAGCCGACCGGCGTAGCGGTCAAAACATACGACTACACACCACACGCCGGTGGTGCGGAGTTCGACGATTCAAAGTGGGAAGTCATTGTCCCAACAACTTTGGATCAACGGCGCGGTAACGGTCGACTAGGTTTCAACTGGTACCGCATCAAGCTGACAATTCCCGAACGCATCGGTGACTTCGATCCAACCGGATCCACTGCCGTCTTTGAGACTTCACTGGATGATTATGCTGAGATTTGGGTTGATGGCGAATTATCTCGAGCGTTTGGTCAATCCGGAGGATCAGTGATTGCCGGTTGGAATGCGCAGAATAATTTAGTTGTCGGGCGCAATGTGAAACCGGGCCAACGGATTCAGCTCGCAATTTTCGGCGTAAATGGTCCACTTTCAAACCCGCCGACGAACTTCATCTACATACGTTACGCAAGGCTCGCATTCTACAAAACTGAGCCTGGCCCGGTGGCACTGACGCCAAGCGAAGTGAACGTCGAAGTCGTGCGCAATGATCCGGCGATGGATGAAATCGTGGGCCCTAACCCAAAGGTGTTCAAACTTGCTGATGGCTTCAAGTTCACCGAAGGTCCTGTTTGGATCAATAAAGATGGCGGTTACGTGCTGTTCAGTGACCCGAATGCCAACACGATCTACAAGTACACGCCTAACGGAAATCAGGACGGCAAGCTTGAAGTGTTTCGCACACCCAGTGGTTATTCCGGTGCGGACATCGCTGAGTACGGTCAGCCCGGTTCAAACGGGCTCACGCTCGATCCCCAGGGACGCCTGACCATTAATCAGCACGGCAATCATCGAGTTGTCCGGGAAGAAAACGATGGGACACAAACCGTGCTGGCTGACAGCTATCAAGCCAAGCGGCTTAATAGTCCGAACGATCTGGTCTATCGATCAGACGGCACCCTCTTCTTTACTGATCCGCCATTTGGCTTTCCCAAGTTGTTCAATGATGTACGCAAGCAGCTTCCATTCAGTGGTGTCTACTCGATTTACAAAGACAAGTTGCAACTTGCGAGCAAGGATCTCACTGGACCAAACGGAATCGCTTTGTCGCCAGATGAGAAGTATTTGTACGTCGGCAACTGGCCACGTTCGCTCACGGGTCAGGAGTTGCGCAAACAAGATGAGCCGGTCGGTGAAATCGGCGACAGGCACAAAGCAATCATGCGGTACGAAGTGCAGCCGGACGGAACGCTTAAAAACGGAAAACTCTTTTTTGATTTTACGAATGCGGCGGGTGAAGACGGCCTCGACGGAATCAAAGTCGATCAAAAAGGCAATCTTTATGTGTCTGCTCCCGGTGGCTTATGGGTGATCTCACCGGAAGGCAAACACCTCGGGACTATCATTACGCCACGCCATGTACACAACATGGCCTGGGGCGATGCTGATGGCAAAACACTGTATCTATGCGCCCGCTCAGGTCTCTATCGCATTCCTCTTAACATTGCCGGTGTGCGCCCTGTTGTCTCGAACACATCATCAGTGCCCGCGATCGTACGTCTTGATCCACGACTCGACGAGATCGTTCCGGCCAACGCCGAGTTGGAACAGGTCGCAAGTGGCTTCGCGTGGGCCGAAGGTCCTGTCTGGAATCGTGCAGGCAATTTCCTGCTCTTCTCAGATGTCCCAAATAATCGAATCATGAAGTGGAAAGCCGGAGAAGGAACCAACGTCTTTTTGCAACCAAGCGGGTACAGTGGGACCGAACCCTTCAGTGGCCGCGAACCCGGATCAAATGGATTGACATTCGACAAAGAAGGGCGACTTGTATTCTGCGAGCACGGCGATCGACGCATTAGCCGTCTCGAGAAAGATGGAACCCGCATTACGCTAGTCGATAGCTATCAGGGCAAACGTCTCAACAGTCCAAACGATCTAATCTTCAAATCAAATGGTGATCTGTATTTCACGGACCCGCCTTTCGGTTTACCGAAAACGTTCGACGATCCACAAAAGGAGCTACCCTTTCAAGGTGTGTACCGTCTTTCGCGCAATGGCAAGTTAACGTTGCTGACAACCGAAGTCAAAGCACCAAATGGAATTGCGTTTTCTCCTGATGAGAAAAAGCTCTACGTCGCCGAATCAGCGCGCGCCCTCTGGTTCGTATTTGACGTGAAGAAAGACGGCACGCTATTGCCCGGAAGGGTTCTATTTGATGGGACTGAAGAATCCAAAGGCCGCCCCGGAGTGGCCGACAGCTTAAAGGTTGACGTGTTCGGCAACATCTTCGCCGCTGCGCCGGGTGGCTTATTCATCTTCGCGCCTGACGGTAGGTTGCTGGGCCGCTTCGATCTAGGAACGCCGACCGGAAACTGCGCGTGGGGTGAAGATGGCTCGACACTCTTCATCACGTCAAACACGCTAGTTTATCGAGTCCGGTTGCGGACGAGGGGAGTCGGGACCACTGTTCAAGGCTTCAAAAGATTGGGCGACGTGAAAGTCTTTACATTTACGAATGGACGAATCGGAGGTCTGTGATGAACTTCAGAAAAATATTTCTCAGCGTGTTCGCTTTAATGCTGTTTGCGGGAGCAGCAATGGCGCAGGACCCAGTGCCGCTCTATCCGGATAATTACAAAGTGGTTCTGGAGAACGAACGTGTCCGCGTGCTCGACTTTCAATTGAGGAAGGGCGCGAAGGAAGATTTTCACGCCCATCCAGCCGCAGTCACTTACGTCCTCACACCGTTCAAGATTCGCTTCACGTTTCCCGATGGCAGTACGCGAGTTCGCGAAGCCAAAGCGGGTGAGGTCTTCTACGGTGATGCTTTAACGCATGCCTCTGAGAATATCGGCGACACAGATGCGCATGGGCTCCTGATTGAAATGAATCCGGCGGCTAAGTCGATGCCGAGTGAAGCTGACTTACTCACCGCGGTTACGTTTATTCGAGGATCAGAAGGAAGCGAACAGGATTTGCTGACTGAGCTGCTTTCAACTACCGCGCCCACGCGAGCAGAGCCGGGCAATCTCAGATACGATCTCTACCAATCGCCAACCAACAAAAACTATTTCATGCGCTTTGAGATGTGGCGCAATCCGCAAGCGTTGGAAGAGCACAAAGCGACTCCGCATTTCAAGGCATCCTTTGAGCGCCGCAAGAACAAGAGCTGGATGACCGAAATCACGACCTGGAAGCGCGTTTCTGACGGTCCTCCGATGTAAGGTTCGGCTACCTAGATCGACTAACGCATGAGGTGTCTCGAATGGTTGCGCAAATTCAAACAATCTCCACGGCAAAGAATGCTTTTGAAAAGTTGGGAGCATTCTTAATTCGATACGGCCTGGTGCTCGTACTCGGCTGGATCGGTGCGATGAAGTTCACTGCCTATGAAGCAGAAGGCATCAAGTCTCTTGTTGAGACCAGTCCGTTAATGAGTTGGATGTACAGGGTTTTCAGTGTGCAAGCAACGTCGAACGTTATCGGGGTGGCTGAACTGATCGCTGCAGCGCTGATAGCAATTCGTCCTCTATCTTCAAAGTTATCAGCGATAGGTAGTGTACTGGCAGTGCTTACGTTTCTGACGACACTTACGTTCTTATTCTCGCTTCCGGCTTGGGAGAAGAGTCTCGGCGGCTTTCCAGCGCTCTCCGGATCGGGCGGCTTCCTCCTGAAAGACGTAGTACTCCTTGGGGCAGCGCTATTCACGCTTGGAGACTCATTAGCCGCGGACCGGTAGATACATGATTGGTAACGACGAAGTAATTCGAAAAATCTTAGAGCGACGCGCGATCATTTCTGCCATTCGCAGCCTGCTTGTTGGGGTTAGTGGCATCGACGGATGTGGCAAGGGTCATCTTGCGGCGCAGCTTCAAGCACGTCTCGCTCCAACAATCACTAGATCAACTTCGCCGACTACTTTAACGTCATGCGTCGCTTTTGCTGGATAAACGACGAAGTCTCCAGTACGACTGTCAACCTTCAGTCCACTGGCTTTGATCGCACGTAAGTGCTCGCCACGAGCAATAAAGGTGACGTCGTCGCCAGCTTGTGCCAGTCGCCCACCGAAGTACCCACCTACGCCACCTGTTCCAAAAATAGCTATTCGCATGATTTCTCAAAAAATTCGTGTAAGGAAACACCCACACACTCGACTAACCAGTTGCAAGGCTACTGAATTCAAACAGTAATTAAAGGAGAGCTTAGCTTATGTCGAGAAGGATCATAGTTGTTTTGGCAATTGCCATTGGCGCAATCGTAGGTTGGTACACGTTACGTCCGGAGCGGCTCGTTATTGATCAAAAAGTGAACGAACAGTTTCCCACAGCGTCGGCTGCGAGCAACAAGCTGGCAAGCGGACAATTTCATAGTGGTGCGCATGAGACCAAAGGCACTGCTACGGTGTTTCAACTCGCAGATGGAAAGAAGACGCTGCGGCTGACAGATTTTGCAACCTCGAACGGTCCAGATGTGCACGTCTATCTCGTCGCAGCCGACGACGCTAAAAACAACGAGGCGGTAACCAAAGCAGGTTTCATCGACGTCGGCTCCTTGAAGGGCAACATCGGCGATCAGAATTACGACCTGCCGGCTAATGCAGACCTGACGAAGTATCGCGCGGTGACGATCTGGTGCAAGCGGTTCAGTGTGAACTTCGGCACAGCTCCATTGATGACTGACTCGGTGCAGTCGATGAATATGAAGTAACTCCACCCAGACGGAGTGTCACCATGACCAGCAACAATCACTACGACGTAATCATCATCGGCACGGGCGCGGGTGGCGGCACGCTAGCGTATAAGCTAGCGCCGTCGGGCAAGAAGATCCTGCTGCTTGAACGTGGAGATTATGTACCGCGGGAAAAGGACAACTGGAGCACGCGCGCGGTCAATCTTGAAGGCAAGTACAACACGAAAGAAGCGTGGCGCGACAGCGACGGGAAAGAGCTACACCCGCATACCAATTATTACGTCGGTGGCAACACCAAGTTTTACGGCGCGGCACTGTTTCGTTTGCGCAAAGAAGACTTCGGTGAGATTCGTCATCACGGTGGCATTTCGCCGGCCTGGCCCATCAGCTACGAGGAACTGGAACCGTATTACACGGAAGCCGAACATCTCTATCAGGTACACGGCAATCGAGGTGAGGATCCTACTGACCCCTGGGCCAGCGCGCCTTACAAGTATCCGGCAGTAAGTCACGAGCAACGCATTCAACACCTGCACGATGATCTCGAGAGAGCCGGTCTAAAACCTTTTCACGTTCCACTGGGAATCAGGATCAACGAAAACAACGGGCGAAAGAGTCCGTGCATTCGTTGCAACACCTGCGACGGCCATCCGTGTTTGATTGGTGCTAAGTCTGATGCGCAGACAATCTGTGTTGACCCGGCGCTCGAGTACGAGAACGTCTCGCTGGTTACCAACACAAAGGTTATGCGTCTGGAAACTAATGGTAACGCGCGCGAGGTCAGCAAAGTGATCGTTGAGCGGAATGGCAGGCGTGAAGAATACTCAGGCGATGTCGTCGTCGTCTCGTGTGGTGCAGTGAACTCGGCCGCGTTGTTGTTGCGCTCGGCCAATGACAGTCATCCGAACGGCCTGGCAAATGGCTCCGACGTCGTGGGCCGTCACTACATGGGCCATATCAACTCCGTTTTGATGGCCCTCTCCAAATGTCCCAATCCAACTGTCTTTCAAAAGACCCTGGCGATTAATGACTTCTATTTCGGTTCAAAGGATTGGGATTACCCGATGGGCCACATCTCCTTCGTCGGCAAGCTCGATGCTGACACGTTGAGAGCCGGTGCGCCTGCGATAGCGCCAGGATGGACGCTCGATTTGATGGCGAAGCACTCACTTGATTTCTGGCTGACTTCTGAAGACTTACCTGACCCAAATAACCGCGTGACTGTCGATCGTGATGGCCAAATTCGCGTCAGTTACAAACTGAACAATGTCGAGGGCCACGATCGGCTGAAGGCACAGTTGCAAAAGGCTATGAAGCAAACGAACTGTGATGTTCATGGCCATGAGTGCCATCAAGGTATGTTTGCGCGGAATCTTTATCTGGGGCAGCGACTGCCACTGGCGGCAGTCGCCCATCAGAACGGCACAGTGCGATTTGGCTATGACCCGAAGACCTCCGCGCTCGACCGCAACTGCAAAGCTCATGAAGTCGACAATCTTTACGTGGTCGATGCGAGCTTCTTCCCATCGAGCGGCGCCGTGAATCCGGCGCTCACGATCATGGCTAATGCCTTACGCGTCGGCGATCACTTGCTGGAGCGAATGAAATGAAACGGACCAAAGTAACTCTTCTCGGTTTACTGCTTGCGCTGAGCGTCATTGTTCAGACAACGACGGCCCAGTACCTGCCAATGGGCGCGCGCGTTCTAAACAGCGCGCGCGTCCCCCTCCTCAATGCCGGAAGTGACAAACTGCTTCCGTTAGTTGAGCAGGTAGGCGCAATCGGTATGACTGTTTCAGACATAGATGCATCAGTCGACTTTTACTCGAAAGTCCTGTCGTTCGAAAAAGTTTCTGACGTAGAAGTTACGGGCGAGGATTATGAACGACTACAAGGCGTCTTCGGTCTACGTATGCGAGTGGTCCGAATGAAGTTGGGCGACGAATTGATCGAATTGACTGAGTACCTGACCCCGAAGGGTCGTCCGGTTCCGATTGATTCGCGCAGCAATGATCGTTGGTTTCAGCATATTGCAATCATTACGAGCGACATGGACAAGGCTTACGCGCTGTTGCGTAAACACAAAGTCGAACATGCTTCCACTGGTCCACAGCGTTTGCCCGACTGGAACAAGAACGCTGGTGGTATCGAAGCTTTTTACTTTCGTGATCCCGATAAGCACTGGCTTGAAATCCTGCAGTTTCCACCTGACAAAGGTGATCAGAAATGGCAAAGGAAAGACAAGCTGTTTCTGGGAATCGATCACACCGCCATGGTGGTGGCTGACACAGAGGCGAGTTTGAAGTTCTATCGAGATGCGCTCGGTCTGCGCATCGCAGGCACCAGCGAGAACTACGGCACAGAGCAAGAACATCTGAACAATGTCTTCGGCGCAAGGTTACGCATTACGAGTCTTCGAGCTGGCAGCGGGGGGCCAGGCATCGAATTTCTCGAGTACCTTGCGCCGCGTGATAGCCGACCTATACCTGCTGATGCGCGTGCGTCAGACTTGTTTCACTGGCAAACCACTTTGATCGTCAACACCGCGGATTCGTTTGCAAAGCGATTGCTGGCGGAGAACTCTCGGTTTGTTTCATCTGGCGTTGTGACGCTAAGCGATAAGAATTTCGGTTTCAGCAAAGGATTGTTAGCTCGAGATCCCGATGGCCATGTGATGGCGTTAGTTGAAAAATAGGATCATGAATAATCGACCACTTTTCATCCCGGTAGTTCTCGGCACGGTGCGGAAAGGCCGCGCGAGTGAAAACGTTGCGAAGTTTGTTTTCGAACAAGTCAAACAACGTAAAGGCGTCGAGACTGAGTTCGTCGACATTGGAGAACTGAAGTTTTCGGGAGACGACGCTGGCGAGCAGATCAAGGACAAGAAATTCTCCGAAACGTGTGAGCGCGCTGATGGATTGGTCCTGGTAGTTCCTGAGTACAACCACGGATATCCAGGAATGCTGAAGCACATTCTCGATTCGAATCTGAAGGAGTACATCCACAAAGCAGTTGGTATTTGTGGTGTATCAGCCGGCGGGTTCGGCGGCACTCGTGTGATTCAAAGCTTGTTACCAGTGCTGCGTGAACTCGGACTCATTACCATTTTTTGGGACGGCAACTTTTCAGGGGCACAAGCACTCTTCGACGAAGCCGGAAACATCACGGACCGTGATACACACGAAAAGCGCATCGACAAGTTTCTTGGTGAACTGATCTGGATGAGCAAAGTACTGCGTTATGGACGAGAGAACGTCTCGATTTAAATTACCTTTCCATGAAAATTCTTTCAGTTAACGTTGGTTTGCCGCGGCTGGTGCTGCGGAACGGCGAACCGGTCTCGACCGGCATTTTCAAAGAGTCCGTTGCCGGACGCGTACCGCTTCGGACATTAAATCTCGACGGCGACCGCCAGTCAGATCTTTCCGTGCATGGTGGACCTCAAAAAGCGGTCTACGCGTATCCCTCCGAACACTACCCATACTGGAAACAAGAGCTGCCGGACATGGATTTGCCATGGGGAATATTCGGCGAGAACTTTACCACTGAAGACCTGCTCGAAACGGAAACCAATATCGGTGCCAGGTTTCGCATTGGATCGGCTGAAGTGATGGTCACGCAACCGCGAATGCCTTGTTACAAACTCGGCATTCGGTTTGGACGGAGCGACATCATTAAGAAGTTTCTCATCAGCGAACGCACGGGTTTCTATTTCTCAGTTTTGAAAGAAGGCGAAGTCGGAGTGGGTGATGAATTCGAACTCATCGAGAAAAACACTTCTGGCGTAAGGGTTATAGATGTCACGCGACTATATAGCAGCGAAAAGGAAAACGTCGATTTAATGCAACGCGCAATCGCGACTGAGGCATTGCCTGACAGTTGGCGAGAATATTTTCTGAAACGAATTCAATGAGAACGTCACGATGAATAAACCGAAGATGATTTGCCCCGATTGCGGCGTTGAAATGAATCATCACGCGATGAAGATCGACCACAGCGCGGACGACACGGCTCTAATCGATTCTGCGTTTGGTGGAGTCGTGCAGGAGGCACATACGTGTCCCGAATGTGGGCGAACCAGCGTGCGGCAAGCTTAATAACAACCATGCTAATAGCAGCGGACAAACAGCAAAAACTAACTGTGGAGGATGAGCGATTAGAACAGGCTCGTCAACGCACAAAACACTGGAAGCGTTGGGGGCCATATCTCAGCGAACGAGCCTGGGGCACCGTCCGCGAAGACTATAGTCCGTACGGCACTGCATGGGACTACTTCCCACACGATCACGCACGGTCGAGGGCTTTTCGTTGGAACGAAGACGGAATTGCGGGAATCTCCGATCGTCATCAAAAGATCTGTTTCGCCGTCGCACTCTGGAACGGACGCGATCCGATTCTGAAAGAACGTCTCTTCGGTCTGACTGGCAACGAGGGCAATCATGGAGAAGACGTCAAGGAATACTATTTCTACCTCGACTCAACGCCGACTCACTCGTACATGAAGTACTTGTACAAGTATCCGCAGGGAGAGTTTCCGTACGGTCACTTGGTTGAAGAGAATCGGCGTCGAGGAAAACTAGCACCGGAATTCGAATTGATCGACACGGGCATTTTCGATGGCGATCGCTACTTCGATGTATTTGTCGAATATGCGAAAGCTGACGTCGAGGACATTCTGATCAAGATCACGGTCACTAACCGCAGTCCTGAGGAAGCCTCGTTGAACCTGCTGCCCACAATCTGGTTTCGAAACACCTGGTCGTGGAATCAGGATAGCGCAGCGAAACCGGGCCTACGCAACGCCAACACAGGAACGATTGAGCTCAACTATGTCGAACTCGGCAAACGTTGGTTGTACTGTGATGGGGAACCTCAGCTGCTCTTTACGGAAAACGACACGAACACTCAGCGCATATTTAACTTCACGAACGGCTCGCACTACGTCAAAGACGGCATCAACGACTACATCGTTCACCGCAACCAGCAGGCGGTTAACCCTGAGCAGACGGGCACGAAAGCTGCCGCAAATTACGAACTGACGATTGGGCCAGGTGATTCTGCGACGATCCGTTTGCGGTTAACCGATCACAGTCCCAACAAGCGACAAAAGGCTTTCGCGAATTTTGAAGAGATCTTTAGCGCGCGACTGCACGAAGCTGATGAGTTCTATCAGACCATTACTCCAAAGCACCTTTCTGACGATGCCCGTTTAGTGATGCGCCAAGCGTTTGCCGGCATGCTCTGGTCCAAACAGTTCTATCACTACGTGGTCGAGCCATGGCTCGATGGCGATCCAGCGACACCCAAGCCACCGGCTGAGAGGCGCAAGGGCCGCAACCGCGAATGGAAACATCTCTACAACGCCGACGTGATTTCGATGCCGGATAAGTGGGAATATCCGTGGTACGCCGCCTGGGACCTCGCTTTTCATTGCGTACCGTTGGCGCTGGTCGACTCGGAGTTTGCCAAAGAGCAACTGATCCTAATGTTGCGCGAATGGTATATGCATCCGAACGGCCAACTGCCGGCATACGAGTGGGCTTTTGGCGACGTAAACCCTCCGGTTCATGCGTGGGCTGCTTGGCGTGTTTACAAGATCGAAAAGAAACGGCGCGGAGTTGGCGATACTGTTTTTCTGAAACGAATTTTCCAAAAGCTGCTTCTGAATTTCACTTGGTGGGTCAACCGCAAAGACGCCGACGGAATGAACATTTTCCAGGGCGGGTTCCTCGGTCTAGACAACATCGGCGTCTTCGATCGCAGCGCACCACTTCCCACCGGCGGGCACATCGCGCAGTCGGACGGCACGAGCTGGATGGCGATGTACGCGCTAAATCTGTTGGCGATCGCAATGGAGCTCGCCAAAGAAGAACCGTGCTATGAAGACGTCGCCAGCAAATTCTGGGAGCATTTTCTTTCCATCGCGCGCGCGATGAACAATCGTGGCGATGAAGAGATCAAGTTGTGGGATGAAGACGACGGCTTCTTTTATGACGTGCTTCATCTACCCGATGGCAAATCGTTTCCGATGAAAGTTCGCTCGATGGTCGGCTTGATTCCACTGTTTGCGGTGGAAACGCTGGAGCCAGAACTGCTCGACCAGTTGCCCGATTTCAAACTGCGCCTGGAGTGGTTCATCAATAATCGGGCTGACTTGACTGAGAATGTAGCGTGCATGCGCACGCCGGGGAACGCAGAACGAAGACTTTTGTCAGTTGTCAATGGCGATCAACTGCGACGCGTGCTGCGATTCATGCTTGATGAGAACGAGTTCCTCTCGCCTTATGGGATTCGGGCGGTGTCCCGTTATCACAAAGACAACCCCTATCTGCTCCAATTGAATGGTACAGAGCACCGGGTTGATTATGAGCCTGCAGAGTCGAGCACCGGACTTTTTGGCGGCAATTCGAATTGGCGTGGTCCTATTTGGTTTCCAGTGAATTACCTGCTGGTCGAATCGCTGCAGAAGTTTCATTACTATCTTGGTGATGATTTCAAGGTCGAATGTCCTACAGGTTCCGGGAAGTTGCTGACCCTGTGGGAAGTGGCCGCCGAGATTTCAAAGCGACTCTCACGCATCTTCTTGAAAGACGCTGGCGAGCGACGGCCTGTGTTTGGCGCTGCCGAGAAATTTCAAACTGACGCCAACTGGCGTGACCTCGTTCCTTTCCACGAATACTTCCACGGTGACAATGGCTCAGGCATCGGGGCAAGTCACCAAACAGGTTGGACCGGCCTAGTCGCGAAGCTCCTCCAACAAAGTGGCGAGTAGCATTTAGTTCCTTTTGTGGTCCTGTTTTTGTAAGGAATAACGTCGAGGTGCGACTCATGGGTGTTTGGCGAATTCCAACACAAGGATGCTATGAACATGAGCGCAAATTGGGCAGTAATATTGGCAGGTGGAGATGGAACACGTTTGCAGTCGATGACTCGCGCGATTGTCGGCGACAATCGTCCCAAACAATTTGTACCAGTAATCGGCCGCACGACACTTCTTGATCAGACCAGGCGACGAGTCGCGCTATCCATTGAGCCTGACCGCACGTTGATTGTCGTCACCCGCAAGCATCGCCGGTTTTATAAGCCACTGACCAACGAAATCTCTCCAAGTCTCTTGGTCGAACAACCATTCAATAAAGGAACAGCGCCCGCTATTCTCTGTGCCCTGCTACAGGTCGCGGCGAAATCGCCCGAATCGCTCGTGGCGCTGTTCCCTTCGGATCATTTCTTTGCTGACGACGAAGCCTTCATGTCGCACGTCGACGTGGCGACCGATGCCGTAAAGGTCCAACCTGCGAGTGTGATACTTCTTGGAATCACTCCATTCGCTCCGGAAACCGAATACGGATGGATCGAGTCGCAACCTTCAATACTCGCGAGTGCAGAGAAATCAATTACGCGGGTCAGAAAATTTTGGGAGAAGCCGGGTTTGAGTTTGGCGACTTCCCTAATGGAACGTGGCTGCTTGTGGAACAGTTTCGTGATGGTCGGACGCGTAGATGCATTATTGAAAATGACACGAGCTGCTATGCCCGAAATGTACGCCGCCTTTGCAGCAATCACGCCTACATTCGAAACTGGGGCTCAGAACAAGGCTCTCGCCGAACTCTATTCGCATATCGAAGATTCGAACTTTTCTCACCAGGTGCTCGCAGTCCGACCAGAAGATCTAATGGTGATGAAGGTAGGAGATGTTGGCTGGAGTGATCTGGGTGAGCCTAATCGAGTGTTATCAACTCTCGCTCGGATCGGAGTGCAATCGCAGCTTGCAAGGTCAGCAAGCTAAACAAAGGAATTATCATGAAAGCTATCGCAGTTAAACCAGGAATACCAAACACCCTTCATCTAACCGAACTACCGGCGCCGAAAGTCAGCGACGTTCCCAATGGACGGGGCGTACTGGTGCGCGTGTTGCGCGTCGGCGTCGACGGCACGGACAAAGAAATCAATGCTGCAGAGTACGGTCAGGCTCCTCCGGGATACAATTTCCTGATCATCGGTCATGAAAGTTTTGGTCAGGTTGAAGCGGTTGGTCCAAATGTCACGGAAGTGAAGCCGGGTGATTATGTGGTGGCCACAGTGCGCAGGCCCGGCTCGAGCATATACGACCTGATCGGCACGAACGACATTACGACCGACGATGTCTATTTCGAACGGGGTATCAATCTGCGTCACGGCTATATGAGCGAATATTACGTTGATGATGCTGAGTTCATCGTGAAGGTTCCCAAGGGGCTGAAAGAAGTCGGTGTGCTGCTTGAGCCGACTACAGTCGTCGAAAAAGGCATTGCGCAGGCTTACGAGATTCAAAGACGCTTGCGCGTTTGGAAACCGAAACGTGCCGCCGTGATGGGCGCCGGAACGATTGGGTTACTCGCAACGCTCGCGCTGCGTTTGCGCGGTCTGCAAGTGACAACATTCGGTCTCAACCCTAAACCCTATTTGAATTCAGATTTGATCGGAGCCATTGGAGCCACGTATCAATCCACCAAGGAATTGCCGATCCTTGAGGGCGCGAAGAGGTACGGGCCGTTCGACATTATTTTCGAAGCCACCGGCTTTTCACCGGTTGTGTTCGAGAGTATGCGTGCGCTGGGTAAGAACGGCGTGCTCGTATTGTCCAGCGTCACCGGCGGCGATCGCAGGATCGAAGTGCCTGCCGACAAGATTAATTTGGAATTCGTGCTAGGCAACAAGGTAATGGTAGGCACAGTCAACGCTAACCGCGAGTACTTCGAGATGGGCGTCAAGGATTTGGCCCAGGCGGAAGCGGAATATCCTGGGTGGTTATCTCGCTTGCTGACCCATCCGGTCAAAGGACTTGAAAACTATCGCGAGCTCTTCGACAAGCTGCTCAATCCGAACGGTGCCATCAAGGTGTTCTGCGAAGTGGCGCCGGTTTAGATACTGGAATCTAAAAACAAAATGATTGGTTCACAACAAGCGAAACGAATCTTAATTCTGGGCAGCGGCTTCGGTGGTCTGTATACGGCCCTACACCTGGAAAAAAAGCTAGCCGGAAATCCTGACATTGAGATCACCCTCGTCAATCGCGAAAACTTCTTTCTGTTCACACCCATGTTGCACGAAGTGGCGGCCGGCGATCTCGATCTCACGCACATAGTGAATCCGGTTCGCAAGCTGCTGCGGTGGGTGCGCTTTTTTGATGGTGAAATCACGTCCATTGATTTGGCCCAGCGACGAGTGTCAGTCAGTCACGGCGAAAACAATCATCTTCACGAGCTGGAATACGACTATCTGGTTTTGGCGCTCGGGTCGGTGACAAACTTCTACGCCCTTCCAGGACTTGAACAGCGGGCACTGACGATGAAGTCGCTAAGGGATGCTGTTTTGCTGCGCAATCATCTCATTAACAATCTGGAAGAAGCCGATTTTGAATGCTGCCCTGAAGTGCGCGAACGCTTGATGACCTTTGTGGTCGCCGGCGGTGGGTTTGCGGGAGTTGAGACGATCGCCGCCATTAATGACTTTGTTCGCGAGGCCATCGAGTTCTATCCACATCTGACGGAAAATCACGTGCGCGTGGTCCTGGCTGAGGCCGGCGGCGCGATCCTTCCCGAACTGGGCCCTGAGCTGGGCATGTACGCCCAACAAAAACTCACCGAACGCGGAATTGAGTTTCGTCTGCATACGGCGGTCAAGAGCATGTTTCAGTCCGGGGTGGAACTGACCGACGGTAGCTTCATTCACACGAACTCGGTCGTGTGGACCGCAGGTGTATCGCCTAACCCACTTTTGAATATGCTGGACTGCCGAAAGGAACGCGGGCGGTTAATCACAAACGAGTTTCTCGAAGTGAACGGTTGTGAAAATGTGTGGGCGCTGGGCGATTGTGCGGCTGTGCCCGATACGGCAACCGGCAAGGCATGCCCGCCAACTGCCCAACATGCTTTGCGGCAGGGGAAGATCGTCGCGAAGAATATCATCGCTACGATCTACGCTGGCAAGCGCGAGCGGTTCACGTTCAAGACGATAGGAGCACTAGCTTCGATCGGCAAACGCACTGGTGTTGCACGAATCATGGGCGTGAACTTCTCGGGATTTATTGCCTGGTGGTTGTGGCGCACTATCTACCTGAGCAAACTGCCGCGCTTTGAAAAGAAAATAAGAGTGGCCCTTGACTGGACCCTCGACATCTTGTTTTCAAAAGATCTGGTCCAGTTCGTGGACTTGGCCCCCCGTGGGATGTCCCGCGCGGATGAGCAAACCATTGCAAACCAGTTTGATAAAAAGTCTGCGCGAGTTCAGGCCGCGTAGTAAAAGGGTGGACCATGCTTAAGTTAGACCGGGAAATCTGCCGCGATTTTGACAATGCGGTGACGCGGGAGTGGCTGGAAACTAACGGGCTGGGTGGCTTTGCTTCGTCAACGATCGTCGGACTTAACACTCGGCGCTATCACGGCTTGTTGACTGCGGCAACGAAGCCGCCCGTCGGTCGCATGCTTTTTCTTTCCAAGTTGGAAGAAACCTTCTGCATTAACGATCGCTGTCACGACCTCTCGGCTAACCAATACCCCGGCGCAATTCACCCACAGGGCTTCCAGTTTCAAACCGGCTTTCGGCTCGATCCATTTCCCGTCTTCACTTACCAGGCTGATAGAGTCGAGATCGAGAAGTCCGTGTTCATGGTGCACGGCGAAAACACGGCAGTTGTGCAGTATCAATTTCGCAAGTCGGAGGCGCGTGAAACTAACAACTTACACTACTGTTTCGAAATTCGGCCGCTGATTGCGTTTCGCGATTACCATAGCACCACGCACGAAAACACCGCATTGAATTCGCATGTCAAAATCACGGAAGGCCGGGTGAGCATTACCGCCTATTCGGATCTCCCGACACTGCATCTTGCTTACGAAGCGGGAGAGGTAGAGACGAACGGTTTCTGGTTTCGAAACTTCGAGTATCGAATTGAGCAAGAGCGGGGGCTGGATTTCCATGAAGATCTTTTTAGCCCATTCGCGCTGAGATTCACGATCGACCCAGCCGCATTTGCCAGAAACGACGTCGTAAGTATTAGCATCATCGCCTCGACCGAACTCCGCGATGCGAAGCATGCCGACCTTTATCGCAAGGCTGAGATTGAACGACGGAAGACTGTCGAGCAGTCTGCGACAGGCAGTAGAAATCTTCTACGCTTGCTGACCGATGCGTCCGATCAATATATCGTGGCTCGAGGTGAACAGCGAACCATCATCGCCGGCTATCATTGGTTCGCCGACTGGGGTCGCGACACCATGATTGCTCTTCCAGGCCTGACGTTGACTACGGGACGATATGAGGTTGCAAAAAGCATCCTGGTCCAGTTTGCGAACCACGTCGATCAGGGCATGTTGCCTAATCGCTTTCCCGATGCCGGCGAAACACCCGAGTACAACACCGTAGACGCCACCTTGTGGTTTTTCGAAGCTGTACGCGCTCTCGTTGAGCACACAGGCGATTACACCTTCGTGCGTGAGCATCTTTACTCTCGCTTGCGCGACATCATCGATTGGCAAATGCGGGGTACCCGTTACAACATTCACGTCGATTCTGACGGTCTGCTGTTCTCCGGCGAGCCGGGAGTGCAACTGACCTGGATGGATGCGAAGGTTGGCGATTGGGTCGTTACGCCACGGATCGGGAAAGCTGTCGAGATTCAGGCGCTCTGGTACAACGCAGTGCGCGTGATGGAGCAACTTGCCGAAAAGTTCGAAGACGAATCCGGACAGACGCTTTACAAGACGATGGCTGCTCGCGCATGCAAGAGTTTTAATGAACAGTTTTGGAACGAGAAAGCCGATTGTCTTTACGATGTGGTAAATGGCGAGGATCGCGATGCCTCAATCAGGCCGAATCAAATCTTCGCGATCAGCCTAACGAATTCTATGCTTTCCAAATCGCGGGCCAAGAGCATTCTGCGCATAGTTGAACGTGAGCTGCTGACGCCGCGTGGACTCCGCACCTTATCACCCATGGATCCTCGATATATCGGTCGCTACGAAGGAGATCCACGCAGCCGCGACGGCGCGTACCATCAGGGAACTGTTTGGCCCTGGTTGATGGGTCCGTATATCACGGCTTATGTGAGAACCTTCGGCGAGACGACTGGTAGGAAATTCGCGGCTGAATGGCTTTCTAACTTTGAGATACATCTTACTGAAGCGTGTCTCGATCAGGTTTCAGAAATCTTTGACGGCGATGCACCATACACCGCGCGAGGCTGCGTCGCTCAGGCGTGGAGCATCGCAGAACTACTGCGCACTGCAGCCGAGACTCTTTATAAAAATTTCCTTCGTAACGCTTCCGGTACCTAGGCGATAAGTGGGTGAAGTCGCGCGCTACTGATTGTTGCAACGATTGTCGCACCAGAAGAGTAGGCCGAGTAAGAGAGCATGCGTTGTAAAAACGTGGCCTGACGATAACATTCAATTGGGGCGCGGCGTCGTTTGGACAGGAGCATGCGACAAGGCGCTTGCGGCGGCCTCTCCGTCAGCTTTGCATGGGCCAGCGTTGTGTTCGATTGCCCTAATTTACTCGATGGATATGCACGTACGACCGGCGCGGTTTGAAGACCAAGGGCTATTGCTCGAGCTGTGGGAGCGTTCCGTTCGCGCCACACATCGTTTTCTGGAGGATAAGGACGTTGTAGCACTCCGCCCACTCGTTGCCGAGGAACTTGCGAGCCACGAGGTTGACTGGTGGGTTCTCATATCGTCGGAAGTCGTGATTGGTTTTCTAGGGTTCATTAGCGACAAGATTGAAGCATTGTTCATCGATCCTGACTACCAACGACAGGGCGGTGGCAAGTTCCTCGTGGCGCATGCACAGAGCCTGAGTGCTAGTACGCTGGCGGTCGATGTCAACGAGCAAAATGAAGCGGCGCTGCGGTTCTATATGATGCTCGGGTTCTCAGTGGCAGGGAGGTCAGCAACGGATGGAGGCGGGCGGCCATTCCCTATTTTGCACATGAAACGCGCAACAGTGGCCGCACCAGAGTCCATCTAAACAAACCGACTATCATCTTTCAACACTACCTGAATTGGTCCGGTAGTCCATTCAGACACGCCTGGTTCTGCTCCTCGCTTTTATATTCGCCAACCCTTCGATCTCATCACAAATAATTGATAAGGCTTTGTCACTCGCTACTCTTTCCGAGTAACGCCGACAAGTTTCGCTGACGCTGTGGAGCTAAGCAAAGCCTGCAAGCCGATTGGAGTCGACGAGCTTGTACTCTTGAGGATGAATGGTTTTCCCTACGCCGAGTCGTTCAACGCGAGCAGCATTGTCGGGCTGGTCGTGGGCATTGGCGAATTATCTGTGGGGCCAATCGCCAAGAAAGAGTTGACGTCGCCAGCGCTACCCAGTGTTGTCAGCAGGATATTGAGTTGAGTCGTTCGACGTGCGGATGTGTAAACTTCAAGACTCACTTTCAGTTACTCAGATGTAAATCTATACATCTCGCAGCGAGTTATTGATCGGAAGTTATGCCAGGTTGACTTAGAGCCGAGCTATCACGACGGGAAGTGTGACACGATGAGCCTCATGATTTTTTAGAGATTTCTCTCCGTCTCAACCAATTATCTACCGATAGGGATACAGGTTTCGTCAATGCCAGTGCCAGAAGTCCACCGATGTAAAGAAGATTCACCTCATACCCAATTGGACCAAATTCGGCGCCGGCGACAGTCACAGCCTTTAGTCTAATTGACGAGAACCCGTATTGGAGATGAACGCTGAACATCGCGGTCAACATAATGACTGTCAGCGGGAGGCTCAGCGGGAGGACAAAAGCCCCAACGATGACACTAATTCCTCCAACGAATTCAATTAGTGACGTCAGCCAGGCTAGGAGATAAGGTTGCGGTACCCCAATAGCGCTGAGAACACTCGCAAACTGCTCTGGGCCTCGACTGAGTTTTGCATATCCATGGGCGGCAAAACCGAAGCCCACGATCAATCTCAGCGGTAAGAGTGCCCACTCCTGCTTAAATGTTTTCTTCTGCATATATTCGAGCCGCAGTTCGCGAGCGATTAGCGGCGCTCCTTACAAAGTCAATGAGATCATTCAAGTCTTTACCAACTGCATCAGGAAAAAACCCAAGACGCTCAAGCGGGGAATTCAGACGGTTTACCCAAAACGTGGGATAGCCAAATGCTTTTGCTCCAGCCGCGTCCCACCCTGCGAAAGCGACAAAAAGAATTTCCGTTTTCCTAAGCCGAAACGCCTCCATCGCCATTTGATACGCACGCGGATCTGGCTTGTAGGTCTTGATCGAGTCGGTACTCAGTACATGCTCGAAAACATTTGCAAGGCCGGAGTTCTTGATGCCAGCCTGGAGGATTTTTGGTGTTGCGTTCGACAAGAAAGCCAGCCGGATTCCAGCGTCCTTGAGTGATTTCAGGGCCGGCGAAACATCGGGCCAAGCCTTCAGCTCAAGGTAAGAATGCATTAATTTCTTGCGCTTCTCCGAAGTTAGATTAAGTTTTAAAAGATCCGCCGCAAAGATCAGACTATCCTCAGTGGCTCTCCAGAAATCCGCGTAGTGGCTGAATAATGCGCGCAGCCATTGATACTCGAATTGCCGACTACGCCACAGATTGCTCAGTTCAGTGCCGCGTCCAGGGAACAACTGCTCGGCCAGTGCAAACAGCGGACGTGGATCAAGAATTGGGAACGCATCAAAGACAACAGCTTTGGTCTTAATCCTCGACACCGAACAGACCGACGGAACAGAAGGAAACACCTGCGTCACAAGCCCTGCAGTCGCCAACGCAAGAAACTGTCTTCGATCTGGTATCAATCGATTTGCTCCATCTTCGCAATGTCGTCAGTTAGTGCTTGGCTTGCCGCGCGTCGAGAATCCTGTCCTTATATATAGTTCTAAATAGTTGCTGCGACATGTTGTAGTCGATCACCTTCAGGAGGCTATATTGTTCCAGTGCTGACGCGCGGTCGCCCCGCCTCAGGTAAATAATTGCCAGTCCTAAATGGGCTTCAGCCAGTTTCGGATTAAGCAACAGCGCTTGCCTGTATGAGTGGATTGCGTCTTTTTCCCGGCGGGCCTGCTCGAAGACATAGCCAAGGGTGTAATGTGCGGTAGCGTTGCTCGGCGTCAACCGGATGGCTTGTCCGAGAACTTCGATAGCCAAACGGTACTGCCCGACAAGGGAGTAAGCTACGCCCAGGTTGTTCAGTGCGCCCGTATGATCGGGCTTGAGAGTAAGCGCCTTGCGGTAACTCGCGATCGCCTCATTCACGCGACCTGAATCCGCGTAAGCGTAACCGAGGTTGTTGTAGATGTCGGGATAATCAGGTTCGAGGCGCCGCGCATTTTCAAATGCATCGATCGCTAAGGTTCGTTGGCCCAACTTAAAATACGCAACACCCAAATTGTTATAGGCGTCCGGGTAGTCAGGTTTCAGGCGAATGGCTGCCTTACAACGTTCGACTGCCTCTTGCTCCCGACCCGTCATGAAATAGGCAAAACCCAGCCCGCTCAGCGAATCTGCCCGATTCGGATTGAGCTGTAGTGCGCGGTTGAGGCACGTAATTGCCTCTTCGTAGCGTTCGATGGTGTTATATGCAATCCCCAAGTAGTGGTGCGCATCGGTAAACGCCGGATTTAGGCGCAACGATTGTTTAAAGGCGTCGATTGCCCGCGGGAACTGCCCCTGCGCCTGATAGATCCGCGCAAGGTTGTAGTGGGCCACAACCAGATCCGGTTGAAGCACAATGGCGCGCCGTAGTAATTGAGTTGCAGTATCGAAATCGCTAGCTTCAGCTGCGGCGACTGCCTCATTGTTAAGCGTAGTAGCCTCAACCGAACTTTCGTTCGAGGTCTGACTCATGAAGCCACCCGCCGGTACCGGGGAAAGCACAAAAAGAAAGAACCCAACGATCATCAACCATTTCGCTCGACTCAACATAAATCCACACCTCAGCAACGTATTCATCTAATGTACTAATCGCAGCATCCAATTATTCCCGGCACTCGCGCGCCAATCAGCAAAGTGTTCGATGTTCGATTCGAGCGAACGCCAAACAAAGAACCCGCACATAAAGCAAAGGGCGGCCCAATGAGCCGCCCCCTTCACTACGTTGCCCCACCCACTTAAAAAACGTAGCGAAGTTGAAACTGTCCTATGCGTCCACCGTTGATATTGCCAATGTTGAGATTGCCAGTGTTGAACCGGAAGTTGTTCAAGGTAGTATCAGTCACGTCACCTGTTCCTGGAGCAAACTGTGGCGTATTCAAGGCGTTGAAGTAATCGAAGCGAATTTCGAAGCGGTCACTTTCAAGACGAGTGAAGCCGAGGTTGACCGCCTTCGTCAGACTCAAATCGAGCCGATTCTGTTTCGGTCCACGCAGGATGTTACGACCAGCGAGACCCGTTCGAATTGACTCGCTCACCAAGAATCGGACGTCTGAGGGATCGACTGGATTGCCGTTGAGATCAGAAAAGCCTGTCCTCGAGGTAACACCTGAAATGAAGTTCTCGGCGATAAAGTTTGAGAAGCCAACCGAGTTTAAAGGCGCGTTGGGGTTGCTAATAGCGGGACGATCATTAAACGCACTCCCATCTCCGTTCAAATCGATTCCGCCAACGAACGGACTCTGTACGTTTCCAGACTGCAGGCGATAAGTACCGGCGATTGAGTAGCCACTTAAGAGTGCGCGACCGAATCCGGAGCGAAACAAACTCGGCAACTCATAGATGAAAGTCGCCACAAACCGGTGGGGTACGTCGAACGAAGCCAAACTCCGATCTACGCTACGGTTCAATGGATCCGAACCAACACTGGTCCCGCCGGTAGTGGTGAAAACTTCACTGTTGACGTTATCGATCGCTTTTGAAAAGGTGTAAGCAAAGCGTAGCAATAGTCCACTATTAAAGGACCGATCCAGTCGCGTCTGCAATGAGTTGTAACTTGAATCGCCACCATTGGTACGCGCAATCACAGAACCGCGATTCTGAAACTGTCGAATGAGTGTGTTGAAACCAGCGAGGCCGGGGTTCAATTGCTCGTTAACGAAAAGCCGAGTACCTCGCGATCCAACGTAAGCGACGTCGGCGATAAAGTTGAGCGGCAACTCACGCTGAATACCGAAGTTGTAAACATACGTTTGCGGATTTACGAGGTCACTCGGGATGGTTTGTACGTTCGCGAAAGGATCGGGGGTGCCGGTGGTCGGCAATGAGCTAACCCCGAAGTTTGCAAGACCACGTGGATTCGTTGCATCAGGCAGAGAAGCGCCAAAGTTGGTCACGCCAAAGGAGTTCGGTACGGTCGCCGCAGTATTGGCCAGGATGTTGTTGAAAAAGAAATCGTAATTGACCGCAAAGCCCCCTCGAATGACTGTTTTATCGCTTCCGAAAAGGCTGGTCCAGAAATGCGGCTGATAAGCGAAGCTGAAGCGCGGCGCGAAATTGTTGTTATCGCGTTGCTGTCGCACAACGGTTTCGACCGGCTGATCGAAACCACCAAAGGCTGGAAAACGAATTGCATTGAAAGGCGTGCCATAATTTTCGTAACGCAAGCCGAGGTTCAACGTCAGATTTTCGGTCACGCGCCACGTATCGTTGATGAAGTAATTCTGATAGATCGCGTCGGGAAAGATCACTGGACTGCCAAATTGAATGCAAAGCGCCTCCCTGCCCTCGACCTGAAACTGATCAACGAAATTGCCGAACGCGTTGAAACCACCTCCTCCCGCAAATGTCAGAACGCCCCGCGAGTTGAATGGAATTGCTTGGCGCGAGCGCTGAATATTGACATCGCCACCAAACCGCAATGTTGATTGCCAGCCGTGTACGACAGAGTGTCCTGGATTTGATAGTTGTTGAAGAACCGACCCTGAGGAAAGATTGACGGCAAGCCAGTCGAGGTGATTCCCTGGCCCAATCCGGCGCCGGTAAACGAAAAAACAGGACCTGCGGTACCGACGCTTTCGTCACGGGGAACAAATTCTGCATCGAATCTGCCATAACCAAAACGAGCCTCATTCGTAAGCCGGGCCGATAAGCTGCGGGTGTAGTTGAAGTAAAAATTCTGTACCAAACTAGGTACGTCAACCTCAAAGCCAGGAAACGAACCACCGGGAAATTGATTGTTGAAGCGTTGACGATCGAAGACGTAGCGAAACGAAATACTATCGTTTTGCGTCGGTGTCCAATCAACTCGTGTCAGGAACTGGTCATCGTTCACGGGCTGCGCACTGCTGATTGTCGTTTCACCGAAATCGATGTTCGGGCGGTTGTTTCCCAGTGCCACGCTGGAGATCTCGCGTTGACCGCGAAGATTTCCCACGATGTTTAGAAAGCGATCAAGATTCGGATTGGTACCGGCCGGAAAAAGTGAGCGAAGAGTATTGAACCCTGACTCGGTTGGCACGCGCACGGTTGCCGTGGTTCCCGAGCGGACGAGGTCACGCTGGTAAGTGCCAAAAAAGAACAACTTATCTTTCTTGACAGGACCACCTATCGAGAATCCGAAAGTATTCTCGACCACCACAGGTTTTCTTGTTCCGTCTGCCCGGTCCCCGGCCGACAGTGAATTGAAAGCGCTGTTGTTAAGCACATCGTAAACGGACCCATGAAACTGGTTAGTTCCACTGCGAGTAATGATGTTGACTACAGCCCCTCCGGCCCGCCCGAATTCCGCGGAATAGTCGGAACTAAGGACGCTGACCTCGTTATAACCCTCGCGGAGAATAGGAATGTAGAACTGTCCGGCAATCGAATTGTCGTTGTTATCCAGTCCATCGAGCAACTGATTGTTGGCGCGCGCTCTCAGACCATTCACGGAGAATTCGTTGCCCTGCACAAACCCACCTGCCAGCGGACCGGGATCGACAACACCAGGCAGCGTGTCGGCGTCGACAATGTTTCCGACCAGAAACCCTTTGCTTGTCTGAGCCAGGGCGGACGCGGTCGATATCAGCAGCACAACAACAGTAACCGCGACTCTGAGACTATTATTCTTCATGAAGACTTCTCCTTATTAAATATCTCCTGAATTGAGTTTGTGCTCCTCGCTTAACGAAGAGGTTCTATAGTCCTCAACACCGCGACACCAGAGTCTCGGTCGCTATCGAATGGTCCAGCTCCGGCAGTTGTAAATGGATCGTCGGCTGAAGAGTCTGCAAACCAGAGGACGATATGATTTAAGTCAACGCTGATAGGTGTCGCGAAAACCGGTGGCGAAACAGGATTGAGCTCGGTTCTTAGAGCGAACGCCTCGGTGACCACCAACCTTGCGACTACCGATCCCTTTCCGGCGTTATCTGTTGAGACCTCAGCGATGTACTGCAGTGAACCGAAAGGAACCGTGTTCAGCTCTGATAAGAAGATGGTGAAGGCAGTATTCGCCGGCAAGCCCTCTACTTCGACTCGTAACTGATCGGTGCCTTGTACTTCTTCGCGCGGGAAAAGTGTGACCTTCCCTTTGGGTTGGAAACCTACATTCGTTAAGGTTGCAGCCGCCGGACCAAACAACGCAAGCTCACGCACTATCGGAGGCTCAGCCTGGTCCATAACGGGCCTCGCTGGTGTAGCCGCGAACGATAGTGATAGATAGCAAGTGATAATAACGAATAGCATGGCGTACCTACTCTTGCGGAAATCTATTGTTGTCATACAAACTCCTTCTTTAAACTGTCCGATCCTTTTGTTTTAAAAACAGCGGTCTGTTGGCCGCTTGTTTATCGTTCATGCTGCTTGCGGCTGAGCTGCACCCGGCAGAACGACCGTTGGACTTCGTGCTATCGATTTGCGCGAGCGTGATGCAATTAGTAATGCGCGGAGTCTCATGCGGGCCTTGTGCAATTGAGACTTCGAGGTTCCAACTGCGCAGCCAAGCAATCTGCCGATTTCATGGTGCTCATAAGCTTCGACATCGTGCAGGATGAACACTGTGCGATAACCTTGCGGTAACTGGCTGATTGCTTCGTTCAACCAAACCCGATCCAGGATTGCCATCTTTTTCGGGTTCTCCGTGCCGCCGAAATTTGAACCGGCAGGTGACCATCTTCGGTCGTTTCTTCCCTCTTTTCGGCCGGTTTGCGAAACTGCATGAGCACCTGATTTACGGCGAGTCTATGAAGCCATGTAGAAAAGGATGACTCGCCGCGAAACGTCTTGATTTTCCGAAACACCTGGACGAAAACATCCTGGGCCAGATCTTCCTTCTGAGAGACGTTTCTGGTCATCCGCAGGCAAAGTGAGTAGACGCGCTTATGGTAGCGACGGTAGATCTTTTCAAAAGCTTCCATATCACCTGCAGCGGCAAGCTGGGCATCTGTATCTACTGTCGGCATTCGTCTCAACCTCATTTCGTAAGGGACTAAACCTCATTCAAACGTGCCAACTATGGTTACCGTCTCCACCTGCCTTCGGTTCTTATTAACCTTCCCGACCGGCGAATTCCCTCGCAGGCTCCGCTCCAGTTCAGATTCCTTGCGCGACTTGAACATCTGTCTGCCAGACGTTGCGCCGGCGGCCCAGATTTGTTTCAGGAAGTACTGATTACCGTAACGGTGGAACACAAGCGTGTTCTTGGCATTCGGTATCGGTCTCTGGACTGAGTGAGTCAAACACACTGAGTTGAACCGACCGTCTACTTCGCTGATCCGAAACACAGCGGGCGTCGTCTTGCACCGGATTAAACGAATATTCGCCAGCTTCAAATGTTTTGTCCGCGACAATGAAATCGAAGGGAATGTTCACTCGGACAACAGTCGATAACGACTGGCCCTGCGCCGATGTAGCAATGAACAAGATCACGCCGAGAAAAGTAAGTTTGGTTAATGCAATCGAGAGTTGCTGTTTCATATGATCTCCCTATAAATCGATTAGTGGTCCAATTGTCTTTCCGTCATAAATACTGACTGTTGTGATCATTTATTCCTGAATCATGCGAGCGCGGGCATTGAGCCGGCGGTCCGCAACGCAAATCTACTGATGGACCCGAGATTGGAGTTGGAGTGACCATCACTGCCTGGAGTTTTTGCCGTGCGCGAGCCAAACGCGACATAACTGTTCCCACTGGAATTGCCGCCATCGCCGCAATCTCCCGATATGAAAGTTCCTCCAACTCGCGCATTATTAGGATTTCACGGAATTCGAGCGGCAGCGTCTGAAGAGCTTCTCGTACGGCTCTTTTTTCGGAGTTCAAAACCAGAATCTTTTCCGGATCAGGTGTGTCTGTTGCTTCGAGATGAACTGCTTCATCTAATTCGGCTTCCGACGATCTGTTCCTTTTCAGCCAGGTGTAGCATGTGTTCCGCACGATACTTAATAACCACGGACGACTTTCTGAACCATGAAAACTATTGAAAAATTTCAACGCGCGAAGATAAGCTTCCTGGACCACATCTTGAGCATCCGCGTCATTTTTAGTTAACCAACGCGCAAGTTTGTAAGCGGAGCCCATGTGCGGCAGAACAGCTTCTTCAAAGCTCAACGACGCCGCGCCCGGCGAGAGAGCAAGCGACAGGTTTCGAGAATCCAGCGACTCCACTTTTGAACTCCGACTCATACGATTTACTCCAGCGGAGGAGAAAATAGATGTCGCGCATGACAGCAGTCATAAACTAGAAGTAAATGTGCGGTAATGTTTCGGTAATGAATGGAAGGGCTAAATTGAGGAGGATCAGATCTGCAATTCTGCGTGTTCTTACGTCATGGGACACTATTTCTTTCCAGATAATAGACGAGAACATCAAAATTGCCCGGAATGTAGTTGAGTAATCTCAATAACAGCGCAATCTGTCCCCGGTGATGCACACCATGAATCGCCGCATGCTGCAATAGCTCTCCCAAGCGCAAGGAGTACGTCTCAGTATGAGTAAGCGAGAATTCAATGTTCTGGACCAGGTGTTGATTGTTTAATTGAGACAAAAATCTCTTTTCATCCATTTCCAATGTGGTCCACGCCTGAATAATCGAGTCGAGAGTTGGGAAATCGTTCGGGTTGAGCTGCGGACCTCGCTTAGGTCCGCCGCAACGCTCAAACCAACCGCTTTCAGCACTGAGAATATGGACCATCGTGTTTCTGATGGATCCGTAGCTACCGCCTATATTCTGGATTAGCTGTTCAGACGTAAGCTGGGCCATGACCTCGAAGAGTTTTCGATTCGCCCAATAGTTATATTCAAAAAGGGTTTTTAGAGACTCAACTGTCATCGATTCGACTTCCTCTGTTCTAGACTCTCGCATCGAGCGGAGGCACGACCTTCAGCAAAGTCTGCTGGCGGACTTCATCTCTGTGGAACCCAGAAGTCGCATGCATTGGACCACGAAGGCCTCCTTGAAATTGCTATTCTTCAAATTAAGGCGGACAATATCCTGAGCGCGGCTTGCAGTCATAAAGTTACCGTAAAGCTTCGGTAAACTCCGGTGATAACGGCGTGGATGGAAGACGCATAACCTTCGACGTTTTCTCTCTGGATCTGATCAACGAATGTCTTTGGAGAGGCTCAGAGCCAATCAAGCTCAGACCTAAGGCCTTCGCAGTTATCAACTATCTCGTCGGGCGCCCCGGTCAACTGGTCACTAAACAGGAACTCCTCGATACAGTTTGGCCTGAAACGTTTGTGGGCGACGCCGTCCTCAAGGTGGCAATTCGTGAATTGCGCGATGCCTTGGACGACGATCCAAAGTCTCCTCGATTTATTGAAACGGCGCATCGTCGAGGCTATCGCTTCATCGGTCAAGTCACACCTCCCCCACAAGCACTCGAAACACATCCGGGAATTCCTAGTGACTCGGCAGTTTCTGTTTCGTTGCTCCGTGCCACAGATTCACTCATGAGGGTCGTGGGACGCGAGGAAGCTTTGTCTCAGATGAAAGTGTGGCTGGAGAGAGTGCTGGTCGGAAAACGTCAAATAGTATTTATCAGCGGCGAAGCAGGCATCGGTAAGACTGCAATCGTCGACTTATTTGTGCATAGCATTTCTGTTGATCGCAGCACTCGTATCGCAACCGGCCAATGTCTGGAGCAATATGGTACCAGCGAGCCTTTCCTACCACTTCTCGATGCTATGGGTCGTCTGTGCCGCGAGCGGGCCGAAGTCGTTGATGTGTTGCGTGTTCACGCGCCGATGTGGCTAATGCAGATGCCTTCCCTGGTTAGCGCTTGTGACCGCGAAAAGCTTGGACATGGAATTTTCGGGGCTACTCGTGAACGGATGTTGCGAGAGATGGGCGACGCTCTGGAGGTGCTAACCGAACGAGCGCCGCTGGTGCTCGTATTAGAGGATCTTCACTGGAGTGACTACTCGACACTTGACCTTGTTTCTTATCTCGCGCGGCAGCGTCAGCCTGCCAAGTTGATGTTGATAGGGACATATCGGCCAGTCGATTTAATTGTTAGCAGGCATCCGCTAAAAGCGGTTAAGCAGGAGTTGCTCGCAAAATCCGAATGTGAAGAGTTGCCACTTAGCTATCTAAGCAGCGTCGACGTAGAAAAATATCTTGCTGCCCGATTTCCTGCCAATGCGTTTCCGCCGAAGCTTGCGCAGTTGATCTACGGACGAACGGAAGGCAACCCGCTGTATATGGTGAACACCGTCGATTACCTGGTGTCTGATGGTTCGATTGATAATTCGGAACAAGGCTGGGAGTTGGTTGCAGAGATCGAGAAGCTTGAACTGAGGGTTCCTGATACGATCAAGCAAATGATCGAAAAACAAATTGAGTATTTCGAACCGGAACAGCAACGAATACTGGAAGCGGCCAGTGTTGCGGGAAGTGAGTTTTCAACGCTGACAGTGGCCGCTGGGCTCCGGGATGATCCGGCTCTGGTCGAAGCACGGTTGGATGAGTTAGCTCACGACGGTCATTTCATTCATGATTGCGGGATTCAAATACTTCCATCAGGAGAAGCGGTGTCAAGGTACAGCTTCCGCCATGCTTTGTATCAAAACGTGTTGTATGAACGTTTGGCAGTGGCTAAACGAATGCAGATGCATCGTGACATCGGGGAACGTGAAGAGGAAATCTATGGCGAGCGTTCGTTTGAAATTGCGACAGAGCTCGCAATGCACTTCGAGCTTGGGGCGAGATATGAACAAGCCACCAAGTATTTACGGCGAGCGGCGGAAAATGCAATTCGCCGGTTTGCTTATCGCGAAGCGGTCGTGTTGGCACGCCGCGGACTAGAGTTGTTCAATCAGTTGCCGGACCGCGCTGAGCGCGCTTCGCAGGAACTATGCCTGCAACTCACTCTAGGCGTGCCCTTGATCGCGACCGAAGGTTATGCCTCTCCGGAAGTGGGTGATGTTTATCTGAGAGCTCGGGGGCTATGCCGGCAGGTTGGTGATACACCGGACCTTGCCGAGGTTCTATGGGGTCTGGGGACGTTCCATACGTTGAGAGCTGAGTTAGCAAAAGCTCGTGTACTAGGCGAAGAGTTTCTCGAACTGGCTGAGCGCCTAGCATATCCAGGATTCGCATTACGTGGACACTGGGCCATTGAGATCGCCCTTATGCATCTGGGAGAGTTCACGTTATCCCTGGAGCACTACGACAAGGCCCTTTCGCTCTATGACCCTCAACGACACGTTGACGACGCGTTCCTTTATGCGCAGAACCCAGGCGTTGCAATGAGATGTTTTGCGGCCTGCTCACTTTGGTTTCTCGGAGAACCTGATCGGGCTTTGGACCGAATGCAGGAGGCTCTGACAATCGCGCGTGAGCTATCGGAGCCTCACGGTTTGGCCCACGCGTTGTTTTTTGCATCGATTCTGCATCAGCTACGTCGAGAAGTACTGCCGGCACAAAAACATGCAGACGAGGCCATCGTCGTTTCTGAAGAACATGGGCTGGCAATGTATCAGGCAATGGCAACCATTGTACGCTGTTGGACCGTAGCCGAGCAGCAACGCAGAGAAGTCCCGCTCGAACAAATGCGCCAGGCGATAGGTATGCTTCGATCGACAGGCACTGAACTAATGCAGCCACACTTCATGGCTCTGATGGCTGAAGTATTAAAAAAACAACGGCGCACAGCGGAAGGCATCCAGGTTTTGGAGGAAGCGCTGGCGCTCGTGGATCGAACCGCAGAAGCGTACTATCTGGCCGAGATGCACCGCCTCAAAGGAGAACTGTTATTGGACCAAGCAACAAGTCGGGACATGTCTGGATCGCGAGTGCGCGGAAAACTCGAGTTAGATGTGGAACCGTCAGCGGCTGCTCGAGCCGAAGCGTGTTTTCACCAGTCGATAACTATCGCCCAACAGCAAAAAGCGAAGTCCTGGGAGTTACGCACGCTTATGAGTTTGGTTCGACTACTCCAGAACCAAGGTAGAGAACAAGAAGCCAAGCACGCTCTCGAGAGGATCTATGGATCGTTCACACAGGGACATGACACACCTGACTTAATCGATGCGCGAAGGCTGGTCGAAACTCATGGGGTGAGCAGCGGAGCGCAAAACTCTAAATCATGGCCGTCGGGATCAGAAAAATAGACGGATTTTGCAGGCATCCAGTCATGATGCACGGGTCCTTCGATACGAATACCTTGTTCGACCAGGGCTTTCACCGATGTTTCGATATCACCTTCGTTAATCATAAAAGCGAAGTGTTGTGTGGGCCACTCTCCTTTGTCTTCTTGGAGAACAATCATGCCGTCCCTGCCGCCGACTCGTAAGAATAACCACTTTCGTTGTTCGTCTCTAAGACCAACCTCAAGTCCCAGGACTTCTCTGTAGAAGACCTCCGACCGCGAGAGATCCTTGACACGGACAGCAACTTCGTAAAGCCCTCGAACAGTTAACATGTGTTCAATCCTTCCGATGTGAAGACACCTCAGTGCTAGTGCGGCACAAACTTCCCATTAGTTTAGAGTTCTTGCAGGTTCCGCCAGCATTCCCACTCCCTGTAACAGGCTCGACAAGAGCATTATATTGTTTACTCATTTCATTCATCGCAGTTAAGTTGAACATTCTTCCGGGCGTACCGGCATCACCACGTCGCAGTCCGCCGAGGTGATGCCGGTCAGTCGTTATTTATTGTTCGACATCTTGTCGCCAGACATTTTGTCGCCCGACATCTTTTTGTCGGCTTTACGCTTGCTTGACTTACGGCGCTTGCGCTTCTGCTTGGACATTTTGTGATCCTTCATCTCGCCATCTTTCATCTTGGTCATGTTCATGTCGTTTTGCATGCCTGGTGTATTCTCCTGCGCAAAACCAGGAGCGGCCGCGGCTAATAGAGCAGTGGCAAAGATGATTGCGGACAATTTCTGTTTCATCAGTCTAAACTCCTTGTAGTTATCTCGTCATTCGTCGTCTTCGTTGCCGGTCGTGTTTAATTCTCTCGATGGCGCGAACGTTCCGCACCAAAGTCAATACCTCTTTTCGGAGCAATTTATTCCGACCTTCACTCGATCCATAGCACATTAATTTGAAGAGTTGATTTGACTGCTCTCCCTTAGAGCATCATTACCGCAAGGATTCAAACCGGGTGCGGAATCTCGATGAACCGCTTCTTTCGAACGGAGGTAATTGAGAGAGAGAGATGAGCGATAAAACGACGAACGACGACGGCGCCTTTTGCGAATTGAGGCGGTTTCCGAAAGTAGAGCCTTTGGGGAGCGCTTCTCTATATCACGTTAACTCATCGAGCAGCGCTCTTGCATCACACACTTCCACGGTATCGAACCCCTCGGTGAAACTATTGTAGATTCGTGTCAGTAGACTCCGTGCTTGGGCCTGCTTGCCTCGGTTCTGATAAAGTCGAGCCATGCTCATCACGGCGCGCAACTCCCAGGACTTCGCCTTCTGATATTGGGCAATCTTAATAGACTCAGTAAAGCATGCTTCCGCCTGCTCAAACTCTGGCGGATCCTGGTGAATCACTGCACTTCCAGCTGTGGCCATTGGGGCGACGGCTGGACATTTTGATTGCAGGAGTAGCAATTCACCTTTAACACGATACAGTTCAGCTTGGTAATATTGTTCGCCGTTGTCCTGAATGACCGCGAGCGCCTCGTTTAAAATACGTAGGCCCTCCTCGCGTTGGCGTGCTTTTCCCAACGCCTCGGCCAGTAGAGTCAAAAAGTGTGGGCGAACGAACTCGGTACCGGTTTCTTGAAGAACAGCAAGCCCCTCGCGCATTTGTTCGATCGGCTCTTCCTGTCGCTGCTCATCGAACAGCGACCAGCCCCGAATAACAGTTGCCATCGCCGAGTACATCACTAACCCATGTTCGCGGGAGACAGCCATGCATGCTTCGGCATGTTCTTGCGCTATCCGCTCTTCACGGCGAAGCTGATGAAGGATCGCCGCAAAACAGTAAGCGTGTGCCAGACCAGTAGGTTCTGATAACTCGCGCGCCAACCTTAGACTTTGCTGAATAAGCGGTAAAGATTGATCGGGTAGGCCAAGAAACCAAAGCACCCAAGAGGCAAAGCATGGCATTGCAACTCCTGGGTTGAGCGCGTAGAGAAACGCATCGTCCACATGCAGCTTGGGATCGTAGAGCAAGAGCGCTTTCTCAAAGTGTTCCATTGCTGCCTCAAACTCTCCCAAATGCATAAAAGTGCTCAACATCATCCAATGACCTCGCATCGCAAGCCGAGGGTCCGCTCGGCGCTCAGCCAAGCTAAGAACTTCCGCGGCGATCTCGCGTGCGGCCGCTAACTTTGATCTCAACGCATAAAATGACCGGAGACCCCAGAGCACTTCAGAGATTTCCGGCGTCTCACCTAACTGCCTACATAAGTCTCGGGCTCTCGTGTAAACGATTTCTACATCCGGGGCGGCATAACCTTCGATCGCAATTAATGGCACGCCCAGAGTGAGTTGAAGACTTAGTTCTTGCTGTGTGCGCTCTTCACTGTCCGGTAGCCTCGCGAGCAACTCGAGACCCCGTCGTGCAAGTCCCACCGCCTCGCGATATGCAAAACGACGAATGGCGTTGTCTGCGGACTTCTGCAGATATTTAGCCGCGCGCCTATAGTCGCGGCCTTGTTCAAAATGAATAGCCAACTCGGCACCAATTTCATCGACTCGACTTCCGTAAATGATCTCGCCTTGCTCCGCCATATCCTTGTGAAGCTTGGCCCGTCGTGCCGCGGGTATGCCTTCATAGAGAGTGTTTACGTAGAGCGAGTGAATAAACCCATAGCGCCCTGAGATTGAACCATCTGGAAACTCGCCTACTCCGCGCGTTCTCAGAAAACAGTTCTGCCGGGCGAGCTTGTCGCACCTCACTTCAACTTCTACAACGTCCTCACCCAAAGCGGATGCTACAGCAAGCGCGGAGAAATTCATGCCAGAGATACTCGCTGCTTCCAGTAGCAGCTGATCGTCCCGTGGCAAACAAACAATCTGCTTTTCTATAATCTCACGGACATTTTCCGGCACTCCCACTTCCAACTCTTCCAACTTCGCATTCAGCCGCCAATGTTCGCCCGTTTTAATGATCAGCCCGACGGCGATAAGGTAATTGACGACATTGACCATAAACAGCGGATTTCCCTCTGTTCGTCCGTATATCAACCGCGCGAGCTCTGAAGGAAATCGATGCTGACAAAACCTGATCGACAGATACTCGGCAACCGCGTCTTCGCTGAGGTATTCAAGCGGCAATTCTTCGCATTGCTGCTTGGCCATCAATTCTTGTTTGACCGCCTTGAGTGGATGCCCACTCACAATCAACTCCACCGTGCGATAGGTGCCGATCAGCATCAGCCGAGCAGAGTGACGCTGCTTTGCCAGATATGAGATCAGGTCAAGGGTTGAGTAATCACTCCAGTGAAGGTCCTCCAATATAAGCACCAACGGCTGGTCTGAAGTTAGCGCGTCCAGAGTCTCGCCCATCTCTCGCAACATTCGCTCGCGTGTCGCTCCAAACATTTCTTGAATCAGCAACTCGCGATCTGAAGGGTTCACTAGAGAAGGCATTTGCAACAGCCACATCGGCGCATGAGTGCGTAACGTATCGACAAGTTCAGGCTGCTCGCGGCACAGGCGAACAATCGCCTCCAGAACTGGGAGGTAAGCCTCGTCTGTCCCGTACCGTTCCAGACATTGTCCTCGGCATATTCGAATTGTGCGATCAGAAGCGATTCCCCTGGTGAACGCATCAATCAGAGTCGTCTTGCCAATGCCGGCTTCTCCTGCTACAAACACTATCTGACGTTCTCCGCCGAGCACTTTCTCAAGCCTACTCTTCATCCACGACAAAACGTTGTCACGTGCGACAACGCCTTGAAGCAGGTATGCAGGCGAAACAGTTTTTTGGTTCCCGTTGACCCGACGCTCTGCCGGTAGGGTTCCACTTTGCGTGATCTCACGGATAAAGCGATAACCCCGGCGATGCGCTGTCTCGATAAACTGAGGGGCCTTCGGATCATCGCCAAGGGCGTCGCGCAATTGACGAATGGCGACCTTAATCACAGCGTCGCCGACAAAGGTTTCGGGCCAAACGTTTTTCAGAAGTTCTTCTTTGGTAACGAGCTGGCCGGGCCGGGCGACTAGTTGGTTGAGAACTGCGAACGCTTTGGGTCTGAGCTTAATTACACTGGGGCCTCGCCACAGGCACTCATTGGTCCGGTCAAGGCAAAAGGGGTCGAAGATTATACGTTTCTCATTGTCCACAGCAGGACCACACAAAGGTTACAAAAATTGGCCTCAGGCTGATCACTCAGAGCGCACTAGCGCCCTATTCTCCTTCCAACATGGGTGAATCGCAACGACAGTTGGCTTTTCATGGTCCAGGACGAAGATAATTCTATGCTTGGAAGAAGCATGCGTTTCGTAAAAGACTGGCCAAGCTCAAGCAAACGAACACCGTTACCATACGTAAACGCGTGTCAGCTTGTTCGTTTGCCCATTGAGTGCCGGTACTAACCACCTCATTGAGCAGTAAACGGATCGTCCAATGATGTCCCTTAGCTTGCATTACTAAAACGTTACCTCACATTTACTGCAAGTTTATGACTCTGAAGAACAGCTCCTCTATCCTCTCTTGCCTGACGAATGGATGACTGTATCGCCCCGATGCGAATGACGAGCCGCAATGTGGGGCCAACTGCGACACGACACGAGACATCGTCATGATGGACGACTTCTCGACGGCGAGACACAGTCTCGCCTCTATCGATTCATCAGCGCGTAGGTCACATTGTAAGCATTCGAATCACCCACACTTCATGCGCGGGTAATGTCCTGATGGAGCGGAATACGAGCGTAATTGCGCTGGGCGTGTCAAACTTCTCAAGCCGAATGATGGCCCGGCACCAAAGCAGTGTATGGCGAAGGAAGCTCGTCAACGAAACTCTGAGAGGCAAATGAAGAAACTGTCGAGTCAAGGGTTCACGGATTTAGAAACAAGTGCCGTAGTGAAGGCGGCAAGTATTAGTTCGTAGTTGATTAACCGAGCTTCAACTTGTTGCTACTCTCGTTTATCACCTCACCGCCGGCAACTTCCACTCTCTTTAACAGTTGACGAGCTATTAGCTCGCCAGACAAGGTCAACCACGGGGGAGGCAAAAATGATGTGCAAGCTCATGCGGCGCCAAGGTCGCTTGACTTAGGCGAAGCGGCTACCACGATCTGTGGGACGACAGGTTTTTCACTTTAATACTTACGCTAAAATCATCTTCTACGGTTGATGGATCAATGGCAATACAAAGCAGCGTTCGTCGTCCAGTTTCGACCGGAGACTGATATTGAAGCTGGACGTTTCGAAGGCAAGGTTGAGCACGTTGCATCCTGCAAAGCAACCCGATTTCACTCGCTGGACGAGCTGCTTGCTTTTATTGAAACCGTGCTAATCGAAATCACTGAAACGCCGGAGCGTGGGTAATTCAGCCTATGCGTGGTCTGGGAGCACGACCCGCGTCCAGGATGTCAGCTTCCGGTGTCAGCTTTCAGGACCGGCCTGATGTGGGCGAACATGCTGCGGGCGTTCCAGGTTGGGAAGGCTCTGACAAGCGACGAAGGGCCCTCGAGTTGGATGCGGTCATCGCGCGTGGCTTGGTCCCAGCTGAGTTGACCGGCGTGCCATTTGACGAAGGCTTCGGCTTCCGCCGTGATGTAGAGGTCCTCCTCGAAGCCCGGGTACGTCTTGCAGATCTCGGTGTCTCCGTGCTCGATGAGCAGCCAATAGCGTTCACTGCGCGGGCGACCGGTGAAGTCGAAGCGGATGACGATGCGTCGATTCGGGAGCCGGTCTCGGCGGAGCGCGTTGCACATGGACCACAGGGCCACAAAGGGGTCGAGGTTCTCGGGGGCGATCTCTAGCCAACGCGCTCCCCACTCGCCGAGCGTCTGGCAGACTTTGAAAAGCTCGTGGCCCGCAGACGTGAGCTCGTAGTGATGCCCGCGTCCCTCGGGCTTGGGAGCCGACACCACAACACCGAGCCGTTCGAGCTGCTTGAGTCGCTGCGAGAGCAGCGTTCGGGAGAGTCCGGGCGCGCCCTCCAGAATCTCATTGAAGTTTCCGCAGCCAAGGTAGAGGTTGCGGATGATCAGCGGTGTCCAGCGCTCGGCGAAGATCTCCGCGCCACGGGCAATCGGGCAGTATTGACCGTACGTCCTCACGACTCCAGTATTGCGCGCTCGCGTCCGGTTGTGAAGTACAGATTCTTGACTAGACGGTCTTGGTTCGCGGTGGTGTGATATGGCCCTTGAGAGGAGGACACCACGATGACAACACCGACGTCCAAACAGTTGGAATATTTCATAAGAGGTTATGCACTTGTTGCGATCCTGTTCGTTGCCAGCGTTCACGCGCAGGCGCTCGCCAGGGAAGGCTCGGTCGACTGGGCGATGAATGCGACGATTATCGATGCCTGCAGCTGCCGCATGCTGTGCCCGTGTATCTTCGGATCGCCCGCCACAGTCGGCTCAGCTGCGACCCACGAGCATTCGGGACACAGGTCTTGTTTCTTCAACATGGCCGTTCGGGTGAATAAGGGGCATTATGGCAAGGTTAATCTCGATGGTTTGAAGTTCTGGTTCGCGGGAGACAAGGGCGACGCCAAGACCGTCGAACTTACCTTCGAGCCTTCCGCGACCAAAGAGCAGCGGGAGGGTGTCCGTGAGTTCTTGTCCCATTTCCTACCGTTAAAGTGGACATCTTTGAATGAAGGACCCGATGCGAAGATCGACTGGCAAGCCGACGCGGTGCGCGCCGAAGCCAAGCTCGATGGCGGAAAGGCGGCTGAAGTAGTGTTGAGTCGATTCTCCGGCGCCACAGGTAAAGGTACGACTGTCATCAAGCATATGAGCTACTTCGCCGCCACCCGAAATGACGGGTTCAATATCCTGCCGGTCGAAATTACCGCCTATCGCCGCGGGCCCAAGCCAGCACCGTTTGAGTTTCGTGGGACGTCAGGGTGGACCATCACCATCGACATGAACTCCAAGGATGTAATTGCGGCGCGGTAGAGACCTTGGCCACGCCGAAGCGACGACCATTGGGACACGGCGCTCCGAGGCAGGTTAAAGAACGAGCACTGTGCGTTTTGTTGTAAAGTTGCTGTAATCTTCCTTGCGCTATATGCAACCGTGGGCGTCATGTTCCGCTCAAACGACTGTGTTCCCGCGGAAAATGATGGTTTATTCTTTGAAAGGCGTTGTATGCAGGTTGGAAGGCATTGTATGCAGTGGCGAATTCAGAATTGGGGACTGTCAGGGTGTCGGTGGTTCGAATCCACTCGCCCCCGACCAATCAATTCAAGCACTCGCAGCGATCAGTAACGATCGCCGTTCTTCGTTTGCGCCAAATTGTTGGAGAGCCTTAGTCGGCCGCATCACGGACCACCACTTTTTCCGCGAAGCAAAGGGTGACGGGATCGTGGCCACCTCCTTAATACGCCCTCTCGCTTCTGCCAATCAGCCGTACCCCGAGTGTGAACAACAACACGGCGAGTGCTGGCGACAGTACGCTAAAGGGTTGCGAACGAAGTTGATCGAGATCGCTTGCGGCAGTGAGCATATTTCCAAGACTTGGTTCCGGTTCCTGCACTCCGACGCCAAGGTATGACAGAGCAACCTCAGCAAGCAAGAACGTTGGCAGCAGCAGAAACGCCCGCGTTCGCAGCGACGGCAAAATATTTGGGAGAATGTGGCGAAACAAAACTCTCGTTTGACTTACGCCCAAAGCGACCGCCGCGACAACGAACTCCCGTTTTTGAAATGACAGCACAAGTCCGCGTGTCAGCCGGGCCATTTCCGCCCAGCCGGTCAGGCCAAAGATGAGTAGCAGAAGCAAAGCCGCCCGGGTCATTGGCAGCTCCAGCGGAAAAGCCGCACGCACCCCGAGTATCAGGATCAATGTCGGCAAGGCAAGCATGGCGTCCGTCGCACCCATCAGAAACGTGTCCACGAGCCGGCCCGCATAGCCGCTCACCCCTCCTATTGAAATACCAACGAGGCAAGCGACGAGAAGGCCGATCAACGCAATGATGAGCGAGAACCGTACCGCGTACAGCAAGCGAGAGAAGCGGTCGCGCCCTAATTGGTCAGTTCCCAGAAGATTGATCCTCGGAGCGCTGCCGGAAGTGCTTCTAACCCCGAACAAATGCACGTCGGTTTCGGCGATGGCGAGCAACTTATATGAATACCCGCGGACGAAGAGTCCTACAGGAAATGCGACTGACGTATCTTCCGTGTACGTGCGGCGAAGCGGATCTTCGACACGCCGCGGATGAATGATCGGCGTGAGACCGCTGAAGTGAATCCTCGTCGCCGGCGCGGATGGCTCAGATCGTGACTGAGCGCTCGGATCGTACGGTGCAAGAAAGCCGGCGAAGACAGCGGACAATGCGAACAGTCCGAGAACGAGCCAACCAAAGACCGCAACGCGATCGGTTCGCCGCTTTTTGAAACTATCTATGAATAGAAGTTCGCTCAAAAGCCGAGGTCGCGAATTCGCTTGTCGTTGACCGCTTGCAACAACTCGCCAAGGGCATTTCCGAGCCAAACCGCTGTACTGGTAAACAGGACGATTCCCATTACCAGGGGCAGATCACGCGCGCGCACGGCTGAAACCATCAATGTTCCCAGTCCCGGGCGTCCGAGCACGGATTCGACGATAACGGAACCTCCCAGCACGCCACCAAGCGAGAGACCGGCGAGCGTCAGGACCGGATTGAGTGCAGGCCTGACCGCGTGGCGAAGGATCACGGCCTTCTCGCTTAAGCCTTTCGCCCGCGCAAGCTTGATGAAGTCCTCCCGCATCGTCCGCTGTAAATCCCCATGAAACTGCGCGAGAAAAGCCGAAATCAACGGCGCCGATAGGGCCAATGCCGCCAGCCAGAACAGAATCACCGAAGACCTGTCCACGGCAGAAAAAGTGAATCGAACGGATATCGCGAGCGCGACGAGCGCGAGGACGATCCGCGGCGTCGAGGCTGTCACAAGGATCACTAAGTCGATGAATGCCGCAATCGCCCTTGATTTGTATCGAATGCCGATGAGGCTTAACGGAACGGCAAGCGTGAGTGCGATTGCAAAGGCGGCGGTCCCGAGCAGAAATGTACTTACCGAACGCGTCCATACGAGGCCGCTTACCGGTACGCGAAAGTATGTCGACTCGCCCAAGTCGCCAGTGACCGCGCCGGAAAGCCACCGAAAGTACCTTATCGGAAGTGGTTGATCGAGGCCGTAGACGCTTCGCAGGTGTTCGATCGTCTCCGCTGAGATCTGCGGGTTATCTCGCAGCTGCGTCAGGGCATCGCCTCCCGCAAAACCGAGTAACGCGAACGTCACTGCCGAAACGATCAGTATCATCATGAAACCTTGCAGACATTTTCTCAGCAGTAACTTGATCATTCTCGCCTGGTGTGAGGAACGCTGCCGGCTAATCCTCACTCTTGTTCTTTGATCTGCAAACCAAAAACTCTTACACTCTCAACAATTTACTCCTTCGCATTTCGGCTTCCCTAACTTGCTGACGGAGAATAGCATCATGCGGCCGTTCACATACGTTCGACTCGCTGTTTTTCTTCTGCTTCCCCTTCTGTTTTCGTGCCGGCAACCGCCCGCACCAAACACTGCGACAGACACCGCAAAACCCGAACAACGAACTATCGGCACTCGGGGCGGGAAATTGGTTTACCGTGTATCTTCGCCGCCCAAAACATTCAACTATCTTCTCGCAAACGACGAGCCCTCGATCCTGACGGCGTTCTTCCTGCTCAACAGCCGGCTCGTGGAGTTCGATCATTCAACACAAACTTACGTGCCGGGCCTCGCGGAAGCCTGGACCACGGCCGCCGATGGCCGTTCGGTCGACATCAGGCTTCGAGATGGTTTGAAGTTTTCGGACGGGCAACCTCTGACGGGTAATGACGTGGCGTTCACGCTGGAGGCTACTTACGATGAGCGGAACAGGGCAGAGGTGTTCCGTGACGCGCTTCTTATCAACGGCAGGCCCATAACTGTAAAGGTGATTGACGACCGAAATCTTCAGTTTGTCCTTCCTGAAACGATAGCGGCCCCTGACAATTACCTCTATAACATTGCCGTGCTGTCCAGGAACGCTCTCGAAGCCGATCAAAAAGCGGGCCGGCTTTCGGAGACGTGGAAGATAACTGCGCCGCCAGCCTCCGTCGTTTCGAGTGGTCCATTTGTTGTTGCGTCAGCAGCGGCCGCCGAACGGATCGTCCTCAAACGCAATCCTTATTATTGGAAACGCGACGCACAGGGAACGCAACTCCCATATCTCGATGAACTGACTCTCGAGGTAGTCCCCGATGCAAATCAGGCACGCCTTGGGCTCGATCAGGCGACGATAGATATCGTGGACCGCATACGCCCGACGGATTACGCTTCGCTGCTGAACGCCGGCGGAGCCGTGAGGGCCTTCGATCTCGGCCCGAGTCTTGGGGTCGATTATATTTGGTTCAATCTGAATCCCGCGAAGCCGGACGGCACGCGGCTGAATCCGGCCAAGCTCGCATGGTTCTCGGATGCAAGGTTTAGAAGGGCGGTTTCAATGGCGGTTGACCGCGACTCGATCGCCAAGTCGACCCTTCAGGGTTTGGCCACGCCGCTCTACGGTGTCGTATCGCCGGCGAACCGTATATGGGCCAATCCAGATCTACCAAAGATCGCGTACAACCTTGATCAAGCAGCATCGCTGCTGGAAGAAGCTGGTTTCAACAAACGTGGATCCGCCACGGCCCCGGAATTGGTTGACGCGCAAGGCAATCGCGTTGAGTTCTCGCTGCTGGTCCCAACTGAGAACGAACCTCGTAAGTTGATGGCCGCAGTGATCCAGGAAGACCTGGCGAAGCTCGGCATTAGAATGCAGGTCGTACCGATCGAGTTCGCCGCCGTCACGAACGCATGGACCAAGTCTTATGAATACGATGCGATACTGCTCGGTCTGTCCGTTACAGACCTTGAGCCATCAACCTACGCCAACCTGCTGCTGAGCAGCGGCGATGCGCATCAATGGAGCCCGAATCAAAAGTCGCCTTCGACTGAATGGGAAACGAAGGTTGATCAGCTTTTCGCCGAACAGGCCCGCGAGTCCGATCCTGAAAAACGAAAAGCGAAATTTAACGAGATCCAGCAAATCCTCGCGGACGCGATGCCTGTCATCCCGATCGTCACCCGCCACGTTGTTTCGGCTGCAAACACGCGCGTCGGAAACTTTTCGCCGAGCCCGATGTTTCCTTACTCGATGTGGAATGCGGAGGAGCTCTTCATTAAACAATAGGACGGCGACGACCGAAATCGTCGCCGTTTCATGTTTATTCTTCCTGTTCAGAGTTGATGGTGAAATCGACCGCCTTCGTGACGTTGCCGCGAATACGGTAAACATAGTTTCCGAGCGCAAGGTTGCGTAGTTCGATCTTATTGGCCTCGGCGATCGCGACCACATTCCCATTTGCATCCAGCAGCTCGAAATGGATTTGCTGGTTTCCGTGGTTCTGCCTGATCTTCGCATCGAGCCCGCTATGTCGAAGCGAAAAAGGAATCTCGACCGACGATTGTGCGGGCTGGATCGTACCCGAGTAGCGCTCGACGAAGTTGTCACCTCCAGTATCGGGCGTTGGAGTTGGTGACGGAGTTGGTGTGGGAGTAGGCGTGGGGGTTGGTGTGGGAGTCGGATCGGACTGGCCCGCTGCGACTTCGAAGCTCGAGCCGGTTCCCGAATCGGCGTTTAGTAGAAGTCCGCCGGACAGCGATGAGCCGATCAGTACTTGAGCCTCGGCCTGCGTGTTCGTCGAGGTCGTTCCGAGGACGTTGCTGCCGACCGCGGCGTTTACCTTTTCAAGACCGAGCTTGATCGTGATCTCATTGCCGTCGATTGCTCCGAAGTCCACCGCGCCGATCGTCTCCTGATTCTGCGTACCGGTCGCGAGGGTCGTGATCTTTCCGTACTCGTACGTGGTTGCGGTCTCGTCAACCGATGCGGTGACGAAAACCTCGACCGCTCCAAAAGCCGACGTCAGTGTCCACCGCATGTTCGGCGTGCGAACCGATGCGTCGGCGACTGTCAGCCGGTAGACGATCTGGTTCGCGACCGGATCGTATTTGAAATACGCAGCGCGAATATCCTGCGCGGTGGTGCCGAGCTGATCGTCCGCACCGTCGACGATCTGCGGCGCGTTCGGGTCGTCGGACGGAAACAGGTTTGCCGGATGCGGCACTGCCGTCAGCGACATCGCGGCCCGCACGGCATTGTGCGCATCGACGTAGCCGGCGCCAACCACGCGTTCCTCGTACGGCATCGGCGTTGCCGTCTGCCGCAGCAGCGTTACGATTTGGTCGGGCGTCAGAACCGGATTTGCCTCGAGCATCAGGGCGACGATCCCCGAGACTTGGGGCGTCGAGAAACTGGTTCCCTGCGACGTTGTGTAGTACGGCAGGAACGCGGGCGGAATGGTCGACAGGTCGTTCGCACCTACAAAGATTGGAAGTGTGCCCGCGATATTCGTCACACCCGGAGCCTTCGAGCGTGTGCTCTTGATATCGACTCCTGAGCCTGTGATGTCCGGCCGGAGATTCGGAGCAACCGCAGGATCGGCAGGCTGACCGGCCGTATCGCTGCCCATGCCGTTGTCGTTGCCACGTGACGAAAATCCGGCCGGCGTACCAACGCCCTGCTTCTCAGCGGCTGCGACCGAGATCACCCAGGGAGCGACCGAGAACGGATTGATCATGTCCGGAGCGTCTCCGTCGTTGCCTGCCGCGAAAACGACCGTGATATTTCGGTCGTGCATCATGCGCGTGGCGGTATTGATCGGATCGTTCGGATCGTAAGGATAGGCCGCCAGCGTTGTGCCCCACGAGTTATTGCACACACGGATGTTGTAGCGATATTGATTTACAAGCGTGTAATCCATTGCTTGAACGATCGCGTAGGTCGTTAGTCCAACATCGTTACCTGCACGTATACCGATCAATTTCGCACCCGGCGCCATTCCCGTGTAGAGACCGGCTGATGCAGCGCCAGTGCCTGCCGTTACGCCGGCTCCGAAGGTCCCGTGTCCGCCTTCGATGTCCGTTATCGGCACGTTCTCGACGGGTACAACGGGAAGGAATCCGGCAGGTGGCTCGACCGGTAGATCGGCGGTCGCGTAATAGACGTTCTGGATTACGTTCTGCCCAAGCTGCAGATCGGGATGGGTCGCATCAATGCCGGTATCGATGTACGAAACGCCGATGTTCCTCCCCGTCACCGGCAGCCCGTTATTCAGCGCTGTCACCTGACTATCGCGGATGAGATTCTCGATACCCGTTATCGTCCGGCCTTCCAAGTCCAGCAGGCGAAACGTGCGATTGGCGTAAAGCGATCGAACGCCCGTCTTTGCTTTCAACGCATTGAACTGTGTTCGGTTGATCGACGTCAGCACGATTGGCAACGCCTGCGTGTAGTATCCGCCGCGAATGCCAAGCGACTGCAGCATCAGGTAGTCGCTACTTGTCACGCGGTGATCGAAGGTGATCACAACCGGTGTCAACGACAAAGGCGATGCATTGATCCGGGCGGCCAAAAGGCTATCGACGGACGGTGCAGCCAAGGCAGAAACGGACGCGGCAATCGTGACGACCACCACGGCCAGCGCTTTTACGAGCATTCTCATCGGGTTTCCTCCTGGTTTCATTTGACCAGGAGCGTACCCGAGGCGGCTTGAGATTAACTTGAGTTCTGCTTGAGACACTTAACTTACGTCTACTAACGTGGTTACAGGCGCGGACGCTGCTCGATAGAAACGCAGAAAGCCGCCAAAAAAGGCTGCCCGAGATCGGACAGCCTTTTCTGCGAGGACACGTGTGATTTAGCGAATTAGAGGATTCGGATTAAAACGGTCCTGGTGAGCGGATTCACTGTGAACCGGACCATACGCGTGAGGACATTCGTCGTAGCTGAAACAGTCGAGCTTCCACCAACCGTTCGCGTACCGCCGTTCTCGTTAGACGAGCCCTGCGGAAGCAGCTGATTCGACACGATCTGGAACGTGCTCGGTCCGTTCGCAAACCCGAGTACGCGGAAGACGTACGTTGTGTTTGGTTGAACAGCGGAAGAGACGAACTCAGTCGCCGTTGCTCCGGCCGAACGCATCAGGACCTTCCCGTCCATCGTTCGCAGTTCAAAGTCCAGATCGACGGCCGTAACCGAGGTGAGCTGGCCCTCGAGAGCCAACGCATCGGACTTGGTGGTGACGAGCACGTCGTCCCACGTGATGCCTTTGAACGCAGGGTCACCCCACGTAGCGCTTGTGCCGCCGGTGGCGGTCGGTTCACCCGCGAGCAATGTTCCCGTCTTAGTTTCCGTAAAGATCGAATACGTAACAGGCGCCGGCGGGCTCGAAGAACCATCGGAATTCTGCGAGCCCGTACCGATGGTCGAGCCTGCAAACGCGTTTGCATAGATTTTCGCGTCGAAGCTGAACAACTGCGCCATCGGGTCGTTGAATTCTATGCGTTTCGCGGCGGATGTTTGCCCGAGAGTCAGCGTCTCGTTGTAGATGAACGTGTTGCCGTTCGCGTCCGCGTTGCGAACCGTTACGGCCGGATTCGAGATGCTCACGATCTGGAATTCAAGCGGTTTGTAGAGAGTCGTGTCTGTCGAGAATGCACCGCGTGCATTTGTCAGACGATTGTCAAAAGCCATGACGCCATTCGCGAACGAGATGTTGGAGATGGCTGAATCGACTTGAGCGGTAATGTCCTGACGTGTCTGTTGTGTCCGCGACGAACCCGAGAAATTGGACCAGCCGAGTTGGCCGGTCGAGTTCACGCCTATCGCTCGAACAACGTATTCGCTGTCGAACACGTCTTTCAGGCCGGTCGGCACAAAGACCTCAAAGATCGGCCCTTTGTCCTCCCACGAGGTTTGGTTTCCGGCAGTGAAGAATGCGTGACGGTAGCCTGTCGTCGAGGCATCGCCGTCGGCATACACGCGTTTGCCGTTCGGCTCCCGCTGCCCGGCAAACGCGGTCTTTCGCTTGAGAACTTCGTATGCAACCGCGCCCGGCACCGGATCCCATGTCACGGTTACGCTTTTTGCCGAAGAGGGGGTCGCTTTCACGTTTTGCGGAACTGCCGGAGCCGCCTGACCACCGGCAAAGTGCGAAACCTGCGTCGAGATCGTCGCCTGTCCGCCAGTAACTTCGCGGGCATTGATGCCGAGCTCTTTCGCAGCGAAGATCTGTTCGATCATCGCACGATGCTTTCCGGGCGCGTCCGGATCGGTCGAATCCGACGGATACAGCATCTGGTCCGCGACGATAAAAGCATCGCGGGCCTTGACCATCGTATCTGGCGAGGTAGTGCCGAGAATGTACATCGAGCCAAGAAAATCGCGTTCGAAGATGTTGGTCCCACGGGTGATTTTTTTCTGCGGTAAACCGTCCTTGGCCTGCGGACGCTTATAAGTCTGGTCCTCCGGATAAACCCGATTCATCATCTCGCGAATGTCCCACATCGTCGACATATAGATCTCGCCATCGCGATGCTCTTCAACCTGCCCGCTTGCACCGAAAGTTCCATAATCGGAATATTTCAGGGTCGAACGTGCGCTGCGGATGTACCCGATCGAATCCGGATCGCGTCCGTTGTCGCGAAAGAGCTGGCGGAAGCCTTTTGCGTTGACAACGTAATCGCCAAGGCTTGCATTGTCCGTGATGGTGAAGGCCCACATGTCTGCCTGGCCCTCGTTCATGGCGCTTCCTTCCTCACCTTCGAGTCCGGCGATGGGCGATGTGATCGCGTGCATTCCCTCGTGATACGGAACTGTTCCCTCGAGAGCGAGGTCGTTAAAGTAATAGCCATGGCCGTAAACAGTTGGGTTCACGACGACGGGCGATTTGGTGGCTGTCACGCCTTCGATCAGCGATGTCAAATTGAATGCAAGGGCATTGTCGAGGCCCAAAACGATCTTGACGAAGTCAGGATGCGCCGGATCAGGCAATTCACCGTTGGCGGCATCTAACGCTAAGAGGACATTGGGAATGTGGACCGTCGCCGGAAGCGGAGTCGTCTTATTTGGATAATCGTCCGGAAAAGCGCCGCCGCCGATGATCGTGTTATCACCGCCGATATGTAGATAGTCGACATACTCGACGAGATAAGTTACGAAGAAGAACGCATTAATCTCGTCCTGATGTTCGGCGGGCTCAGCAAGCTGATCTTGTTCGTTGGTGCGAGCTTCCAGTGCTGCCGGATCGTCCTTGCGGAAGTGCCAGGTGCCGAGGGCGGCCTGTGCGAACGGCTGCTTTGTCGCGAGCGCATTGTTGACGATAGTGTGCGCTCCGGTGAGAGTACCATTCGCGCCGGTCACTCGGTTCGACGGATCGAAAGAGCGTAAGTTCACGCGCTCCTGTCCACACGGAGCCGTAATGCCGTCTTTCGTGCACGAACTGATTATGCTGTTGTCCTTCAGGTTTGCATCGATCTGCGGGTACTTAGGATAAATGTCCGCGGTTTCCGCACCGGGAGTCGTTTGAAAAGCTAAAAAGTCTTTGCGTCCAAGGATCTCACCGGTGTTTGCATCCACGGTGACCATATACAAGCCGAATGGATTGGTCGAAAACTTGGCGACCTTCCAGGCGAGACGATAGCCATCCGCAGTTGGATAGATGGCGAGAGTAGGCGGAATATTCTCTACGGCCGCCAACTGCTGCGAGAGAATCGATAAACCGTTCTTCAGAAGATTCGTCGCTGCGGCAGGCAGCCCAACGTAGAACTGATTCAGATCGTTGTCAGTTGCCGTTCTTGCCTGTTCTGGGCTCAGCGAAGGCTGAGTGTTGACGGCAACATCGCGAAAGAACGGGCCTGACGCCATGATGACCTGCTTGTTCGCGTTCATCACGATGCCGATGCCGCCATTTTCAACCGCGACGCCGTTGAACGTCTGCTGAAACCTAACAAGATGTCCACCCAGCGCATTGCGTGAGCTGAAGACGCGGAAGTTATTCAACTCGGTTACGCCGAAGATGCCCGCGTTCTGCATGACGAACGCGCGTGCCGCTTCTTCCGGCGTGCCCGAATACGGCTGCGATGCGAAGTCGTACATCACGTCGGGCGATCCGCCGAAATCGTTCCAGCGGGTGGTCATGTTTGGTGCGTTTACAGATGTCTTAAGGTTGTTGAGAGCGGCGAGCTGCGCGGATGTTGCCTGTCGGACGTTCGGCAAATGCAGCGAGGCGTTCAGATCGAAGTTCGGAGCCGAACGCTTGTAAAGCTCCTTCACTGTTTCCGACGCTCCGGGCGCCGCCTTGCCTGTGTCGAACGGTAGCGAAACCATCGCTCCGAGGATCGCGGCAGCCGCGGTAAGCGAGATCGCGAAGCGAAAAATTCCCTTCCCCCTAAGTGTTTTGCTAGTGTCTCTCATTCTTCCTCCATCCTTCGTCCAAAGACCTTTGAAAATGGTTCTAAATAACTTTTGCTGATAATCGTATTAACGACTGCTTGAGAAACTCTTGACGCCAAACTGTCAACGGTTGAGCCAGACTTGAAAAAAAGCGGCCGCGGATCCCCGGGCCGCTCCAAGACCTCGTTCCGCCCCCGTGGAGGAACGAGAAGCCGCCGGATTAAATTCACCAGCGGAAGATTCGCGGGAGCGAGAACCTTTAGCCGCCGGTCATAAACAACGTGCGATAAGTGTTGAGTTTCCCTGCAAGCACCGCTCGGCTGACCGTTGTCACCGGCTCGAATCGTGGTCCAGGGATCGCAATGAATTGCCCCGGAGCTACTTCACGAACTTCAGCCGGAAAGACTTCGAACAGACCTTTATCGATTGCGATCTGAACGTAGCCACGGAGTGAACCCGGTATCTGAGCGTTGTCACTCAGCGCCGTACCGTTTGACGTGACGGTCGTGTTTGCAAGAGCGCGGGCCGCAGAGTCGTGACCGAGTGCTTTCACCAAGGCCACGGCAAGGTCAAGCCGGTTTACGGAGCCTGCCGGATTGAACGATGTACCTGAAGCCGCGATCATTCCTGTCGGGGTGAAATCGAAGTCGCGGTTCGTCGATCCGCGGGCAGTCGCGTATTCGGCGAACGGACGGAGGTCGTCGCTTACGTCGGCGAACTTCGGCGTCGAGCCAAGCGTCTGACGAAGACTCGTGTTCAAAGCGAGTGTACGCGCCAGGTCCTCGCGAGTGACTGTCGAATCGGGACGAAAGGTTCCGTCGGCGAAAGTGTCGATCAGCCGGCTCTTTAACGCCGCTTCGATCGCTGTTTGCTCCGGATGTCCCTGGATGTCGGGTATCACCGGGAGATTGAAGCGAATTTGCGTAATGTTTCCGTCAACCGGACCCGGTGCTGCGACCTGAATCGGCGACGATACCTGTTGCGCCGCGGTCAAACCGCGTGCTCCGCGTATCTCGAGCGTCCATGTTCCCGGTTCGGGATTCTCGACAACGATCTGTCGCTTATCCGTACCAATTACCGGATAGTCGATCGCGGTCGAATAGTTCACGCCGCTTGGGCTGGTAATGCGCATCCCGACGAGGTTTCCGGTCCCTTCTTCGGCAATCGTGTCGACCGTCGCAAAGACGTCAAGCAGGTTGATGTCAGGTTCAACGGTGAACGTTCTCGCGTTGGTAGACGTCGGACCCGAGACCTCAGGACTGAAATCGATGTGGAAGTTCTGCATGGCCGGACGTTCCTCACTGAAAACCGCCTTGTACGTAGCGTCCTGAATGTTCTTATATGGTTTGGAGCGGTTGAAAACCTTATCAACCGCAGCGTGTGCGTTGACGAAACCAGCCCCGACTTCCCATTCCTCGCGGCCCGGCATCTTGCTGGCAGTCGAAGTAAGGATCTCGCGGATCTGATCCGGAGAAAGGGTTGGATCGGCATCGAGCATTAGAGCGACAACACCGGAGATGTAAGGTGTTGCCATCGAGGTGCCAGAGATCTGCGTGTAGAACGGGATGTGTGCGGGCGGAAGTTCAGCGTCGGCGTCGAGCCCGTTCGCCGTTAGATTGACGGTCGAGCGTGTAGATACAACCGCGGCCGTGAACTTAGCAGCGTTGGTTTCATATATGCGGCCGGTGCCTGGAGCGGTGATCGTCGGAGCATTGAAGTCGTCATTCGGATCTTCGTTACTTAACCGAATATCGCGGCGAACTCCGCGTGAAGAGAAGTCAGCCAGATCGCCTTCTTTCGAACCTGCCGCAACGCCGATCACCCACGGAGCTTTCGCATAAGTGTTGTATGTGTCCTTCGTGGGCCCATCGTTTCCGGCGGCGAAGATGACGGCAATATTCCGATCATGCGCCATTTTTGAGGCGATGGTGATCGGGTTGTCGGGGTTGAATGCACCCGAGCTGCCGTAGCTGTTCGAAACAACGCGGATGTTGTAGCGGAATTGATTTGCCAGGCCCCATTCCCACGCGGCGAGTCCGTTGATTACAAAAAGTCCCGCGCCCAGCCCCGCACCGATGATCTTCGCGCCCGGGGCTACGCCCGTATAAAGGCCTCCGGAACGCAATCCCGTTCCGCCGATGATCCCGGCGCAGTGAGTGCCGTGGCCGACGGTTTGATCCGTGTTCGGCACGTTTTCGATCGAGACGTGCGGAGTAAAACCGGGCAGTGTTCCTGCCGCGACGGGCGTCTGCACATTCTGAATAACTTTGGTCCCGAATTGGAGATCGGCGTGTGTTGCGTCGACGCCGGAGTCGATCACTAAGACCGAAAAATCACCCGCGCCCGAAACCGGCATCCCACCGTTTCGCAGCGTCATTGCAGCGTCGGTCTGCAGTTTCTGGACACCGCCCAGGACGCGTGCCTGATGCATGTAGTACGTCAAGCGGTCGTTGGACCACAGCGATCTTACTGCGGAGTTCGCGGCAAGCGCGCGGACCTGGCCCACAGTCATCGGCTGCGCGACCATCCCAAGCGTCGGGAATGTTTGGCCTCCGGTGACGCCGACTGCGCGCAGTACATTAAGATGATCGTCCCGCAATCCGTTCGACGACTTGAATGCCACTATCACCATTCCCGCGTCGGCGTCGTTCGCGAGTCCGGCTAGACGGGCGCTCAGCGCCGGGCTAAGCGTCGCGCTTCCAGCGTGCGGCGATTCAGCAGCAGTGAGGTGCGCGTTTGGGATTAGCCCGGCGCTCAACGCAGACAAAACCAAAACGATGAGCATCCTTCGTAACAGGGTCCTATTCTGAAAGTTCACTCGCCTTTGTCTCCTTGACGATGATTCGAGAAATCAACTGTCAGCGAAGATAAAGGAAGGGCTTTGAGAAAAACTTGAGCGGAGATCTTAGGAGTTGAGGCGAACTTGAGGCTCGAGGGTGCTTTACTTTATAAGTTCTGCAAACAAACGCTTTGTTTCTTCGGCGGGCTCGATGCCGAGGTCGGTGTACAGGTTCTTTTTCATTCTTTCAAAATGCTTCTTGACCGACGCCGGTTTGCCCTGCGCGGCGAACGCTTTCATTGTCAGCCGGTGCATGTCCTCGCGAAACGGATCACCTGCGAGGGCTTCGCCCGCATACCTCAACGCATCGGCCCAGTGTTTTTCTGAAAGGGAGAGTTTTGCGAGAGCGGCAATGACGCGCGCGGCCTGTTCTGAGTAGAACTGGCGTCTTTCCTCCGCCCAATTTTCATAAACGCCGGACATGAATTCCCCGCGGTAGATTTTATGGGCGGATTCGAGACTTGCCCGTTGACGCGCCGCGTCTTTCTCGCGTTTTGCTTTTTCCGCTTCGACGATCCACTGCTCGAATTCTTCTGCGTCGATGGAATATGAAAGCTCGGGATTGAGCTGATATGCGCCGTCGCGAAAGACAAGAAAGTTTTGCTTGAAAGGCTGACGGCTGTTGAGCGCTTTTCGAATATGCGAGATCGTCGGATGAAAATTCTTCTCGACGGTTTCTAGGTCTTCATCGCGCCAGAATGCCTCGATCAGCACCTCTTTCAGAACGCGTCGATTTTTGCTGGTTGCTATGTAGCAGAAAATGTCTCGTGCGCGTCGCGTGGTCCAAGCGTCGGTGGCAAATTGAACGGAAGGATCGCGGAAGATCTCCACTGGACCAAGCACGCGTATCGTCAGATCGGTGATAGGCGCAGGCGGTTCTGACTGAGGTGGGACTCGCGCCGGTCGCACCGAGCGTTCCGCACTAAGTTCCTCGCGCAGATCTACAGGAAGGCGGTCCGCAATGTCTTCATGTCCGAATATCGCCGGATTTCGCCGGATCTCCCGCCGCAGCCAGTACTCGTAATCGAAACGATTCGAAAGATCCAACGCGCGCCGTGCGGACTCGATCATGGCTTTCGTGTTTCCCTGAACGGAGTACGTCTCCGCCATGAGCACCGCTGTCAACGCTTCGTCGTAGTATTGATTGTGGCGGTTGAAATAATCGAGCAGTTCACGGAGGTGAACGTCAAGGCCTGCTGAAACGCCTTCCTCAAGATCAAGTTGATAGCGACGCAGACGCGCGGTGCGGACGCCGTGTTCGTTTCCCTGCCGTTGACGTGCCGTGATCAAAGCGTCGAGCAGCGCGCGCGCTTTCGGGAGCTCACCACGCATGCGGAAGAAGGCGGCGCGTTCTTCGTTCAACTCCTTCGACGTGATATCGATCTCGGCTTCATCATATGCATTCGCGGCCCGCTCGTAGAATTCCTCAGCGTGAGCGAAGTCGCCTTTCTCACGATAGAAATTCGCGTAGGCTTCGAATATTTCGCCGCGCAAAAACCGAAGATTATAGAGCTGGCACAACTCGAGTGAGCGGCTAAGGTGTTTTTCGGTGTCCTCGAATTCGCCGCGGTAAAGATGCAGGCGTGCCACGTTCAAGTGACCGATCGCTTCCTGCGGCAGTTGCTTGTCGGGCTGGCCCTCGCGAAAAATGCGTCTGAACCAACGCAAAGCCTCGCCGAAATCTCCGCGAAAGCCTGGCGCAAGCGCAAGATTGTGGGTCACGAGGCGAACGTATTGGTCGTTTCCAAGTTTGTCCGCAAGTTCGAGGGCGATCCTGAACTGCTGTTCCGCCTCGGTCCATTTCCCTTGCACGATCAGACACAGGCCGCGTGTGTTGGCGCACTTCATGAATGTTTCCGAAGTATGCGAGACGAGAGTTTCGGCACGCTCGATAAGCGAGAACGCCTCCGCGTATCGACCGCGGCGACGCGAAAGACTGGCAAGAGAGTGAAGAGCTTCGCCTTCTCCGGTCGAATCGCCGGTCTTGTGTAAAAGCTCGACGGCGCGGTTTAGAAGTTTCGACGACTTTTCAAGTTCGCCGTGAAGCCGTGCAACCTCAGCCTTATGCAGCAGCGAGCGTGGATGTTCCTCCAGCGATCGGTCGGGTATCTGTTCCGCGAACAACCCAAGTGAAGTGAACGCACCGGCGGCGATCCACTCGTTCCCCGTTTCTGCGATGACGGACGCTGCGCGATCGAAGTTTCGCGCTTCAACGAGGTAGGGCAGGGCCACCTCCCACTTTCTGCTTTTCAGAAAGTGGTCGGCGATCCGGTTTCGTTCTTCCGCGACGCGTGCCTGGCCCACATCGGATCGCAGGCGACGGACAAGGAATTCGCGGAACAGAGGATGGAATCTGTATTCCTCGCCAGTCTGACGATCACCGGCAACGGTAAGAAACACGTTCTTCTGCGCGAGTTCAGGGAGTGCCGCCGAGCAGCGCAACTCCGGAAACAGCGTGCTGCATAGATCGAGCTGCAGCGATTCGAGCAGAGAAAGATTCATCAGCAATCTCTGCGTCTCAGCCGTCTCCCGCGAAAAAACCTCTTCGGCGAAATAATCAAAGATGTCGCGTTCCGATTGCTGCAGAATGTCACGCAGATCCAACGCCGCCGGTCCATTTGCAGAATGCATCTCCTGCTCGGCGACCTGACGTACAAGCTGAAGCGCAGTTATCCATCCCTGGGTCCGCCCGCGATACTCAACTATCTCTTCAACTTTCAGTTCGACGTTGAGCGTTTGTTTGAACAGCTCTTTGACTTCGTCGTCGGTAAAAAGAAGATCGTCGCGCGTTATCACCAACGCAGCCGACTGCGTCTTTCGGCGCATGGTCGCGAGCGGCGGAAGGTCGCGGGTCGTTATGATCAGATGGACCAGGTCGGACGAATATTGCAGGAGTCGATCGACCAGCTTGTGAACGATGGTATCGCGCCCGATATGGTGATAGTCATCCAAAACAAGAATGAATGGTTGCTCGACCGATTGAAGTATCTCGTTTATCAACAGGTCGGCCGATCGTTCAGGAAAGCGAAGCACCTCTTCGTTAGCTTCGCTCAGGTAAGGAAAGATAGCTTCGCCGAATGCCGGATAGAGATTCTTGATACCGTGCGCGACATAACCGAGAAAGACGACTGGATCCGCGTCAGTATGGTCGAGTTGGTACCAAACTGTGGGCCGTGTCTGGCTACGAACAAAGTCAGCAATCAGGGTGGTCTTGCCGCATCCGGCATCCGCCGCAACCATTGTTATGGGAGAGCCCAGGTTGGCTTGCAGCTTTTTGGTAAGCCGCGGGCGCTGGAGTAATTCGGTAACAGCGCGCGGGGGAAGCAGTTTTGTGCGAAGAAAAAAGTTTCTGTCCTGCATCGCTTCGACGACACCTGTCGATAAGGCTGTATTATGCCACGCCGTTCGGATGCAGATCGAAGGGCTCAGTGATAGGTTAGGTGTTTGATTTGAACTCTGCCTATCTTGCGTTGCTCTCCGTCTCTGCGGTTATCTTGCCTTTACTCCACATTTACCGCCGAAACAAAGAAGAACGCAAAGAAGATTTCCAAAGTAAGACACCACCACTTATAGCCGGGGCTTAGATGGCTTGCCGCCGTTGATGAACGGAAGGAGTTTCGAAACTCGCCCGAACGTTTCGGCGTGAAGGCGCGCCGCTTCGGCTGGCGAACGCCCGACCTGCTTCAGGAGCAAGATCGTCTCATCCCGGTCAAAGGCGAGCGTTTTCTCATCGATAACGTCAAGCTGCTGTTTCGAACGCAAACGCCATAACGGATTCGGCGGCTTACTCCGGCACAAAAGAAGCAGATCCGCAGTTTCGGAAAGCGACGGCTGCAGAATACTGAAGAACCCACCGAACCAATCGGCGTCGAACAAATGGTGTATGCCGTCAAGCACGAGCAATGGCCGATGATCCTTATCGGCGGTTTCCAACTCGGAAAATATATTAAGGAAGAATAGCGCCATCGCGGCGGGCGATGAATTAGTAACGGCCGGCAGTGAATCAGCAACAGCTTTCTTGCTTCCAACCACTCGAAGCACGCTCGCTGCGAGGTAACTGGCGAAAACATTCCAATCGATGTCTGACGATTCCACCGTAAACCACGCCGTGGTTTTTCGCGTTCGGGCATATGCCGCGGCGGTTGACGTTTTACCGGTCCCCGCACGACCGGAAATCAGGGTCGCGGCGAAGCGGGTAAGAGATTTGTCGAGTTTTTGAATGAGCCTGGGCCGTTCGATCAGTCCAGTACAGTGCGGAATTTCAAGCTTCTCATTCAATATATGCACGTCGTCGCGTTCGGCTTTTGAAGGCGTCGCGGCGGTGGTGCGGGCCGCCGGAGAATATCGTTCCGTCGAATCAAAATGGTCTTGGAGGATGAAGCTCATACTCATCGTTCAGAGCATACAACCCCGTCCTTGAGAAAAACTTGACCCACACTCAAGTTTTTCTCAACCAATCCACCATAGAGTCCGTTCCAAGTTAGGAAGCCCCAGTTAACCGCGTTCGAGAATCGGCACCGTTCGATGCAATACAAAGGCAAAGATTGGACAACTGCATTCCAACGCTGGACGCATATAATACGCCCGCTCTTGGCGTCCATTATGAGTCTGAATTGCGCGCGGAAGCGCGGATCCCGACCAAATCAGATGAGTAGGTTCCTGGCACTCCTATTACTATTCCTGCTGACGGCACATCCCGTGTTGGCCGGCCTTTTTGTCGTCAAGTCAAACGGAATCACGCTAACCGGCGCGGACGGCATCCAGTATGTTGGGATGAACGGAATTACGCTCACGGGAGCAGACGGGATCTTCAACTACAGTTCGAACGGCATCACGCTTACCGGTGCGGACGGTATTACGTTGACGGGGGCGGACGGCGTCACGTCAACAGGTGCCAACGGCGGGACGTATACGGGACCGAACGGTATCACGCTGACAGGAGCAGACGGCATTACTCTGACCGGAGCTGATGGCATCACGCTGACGGGTGCCGACGGCATAACATTAACTGGCGCCGATGGTCGGCAGTACACCGCTGACTCGATCATCATTCGCCGCCCGAACGGAATAACTTTAACCGGAGCTGACGGCATCACGCTGACAGGAGCAGACGGCATCACGTTGACAGGAGCCGACGGTGCCACGCGGGTCGGCGTAAACGGGATTACACTTACCGGCGCGGATGGGATCACGTTGACCGGAGCCGACGGCATAACACTCACGGGTGCTGACGGCATCACTCTGACCGGCGCCGATTCGCTTACGGGCTTTGGAACGACAGGCGTCCTTTTCGACCACACAAATCCAACAGGCATAACGCTGACAGGAGCCGACGGCATCACGCTCACCGGTGCCGATGGAATTACGCTCACCGGTGCAGACGGCATTACGCTAACCGGTGCGGATGGCATAACGCTCACCGGCGCGGACGATAATATGGGGCTTCAGGGTGTAGATCCTGAGCTTGTCGTTGTCCTTAATAACGCGACGGACGACAGCAACATAAACGCAGTGATCGTCTATCACTCATCGGTGACCGACGCTGACATCGCGCAGCTTCAGCAGCTCGGCATCATGGGCGGAACGCGTTTGCGTATGCTGCCGATGGTTTACGTCACGGCAACAAAATCGCAGCTTCTCGCGGTTTCACGGCTGCCGGGAGTCCGCTCGCTCTACGGTAACCGCACGCTGACGTTCAACTCCGATCCTTACTTCAACACCACGGGTGTACAGCGTGTTGCGCCGGACGACGACCTTCGTCAGGAGAACGGTGCTATGCCCGTGACCGGCCGCAATGTGACGGTCGCGGTGCTCGACACGGGTCTCAACGGCCAGCATGCCGATCTTGCAGGCCGAGTAGTTCAGAATGTTCGCTTAGCCGATACGCAAAGCGTCCCCGCGTCGTTTACTTATCCAGCTCCGGTCGAGAATCTCACGAACACGGATCTCCTGAGTGGCCACGGAACTTTCGTCGGCGGCGTGATCGCCGCAAGCGGAGCAAACTCGTCGGGACGGTTCGCCGGTGTTGCTCCAGGCGCGAGCCTTCTGGGACTTAGTGCCGGCGATCTAAACCTGATGTTCGTCCTTTCGGGATTCGATTATCTTCTCGAGAAAAGTGCCCAGTACAACGTGCGGGTAGTGAACTGCAGCTTCTCGGCGAACACGGTCTTCGATGTTAACGATCCCGTAAACGTGGCGACCAAAATGCTGACTGACACGGGCGTTAACGTTGTATTCTCGGCCGGCAACACCGGGTCCGGAAACGGAACGATGAACCCGTATGCGATGGCTCCGTGGGTGATCGGCGTCGGCGCGACCGATGCGGCTGGCACGCTTGCGGTCTATTCGTCACGCGGCAACTTCGGCGACGCTTTGCAGCACCCGTCGCTCGTCGCTCCTGGAACGAACATCATCAGCCTGCGGAGTGCGCCGACTGTTACTGGAGTCTCGGGGATCGCGGGTGCGGACCTTCAGCGTCTGTCGGTAACCGAAATGCCGTACTACACGACGGCGACAGGCACATCGTTCTCCGCCCCGCAAGTTGCCGGTGCCATCGCGTTGATGCTCGAAGTGAATCCGAACCTGACTCCGGCAGACGTCAAGGACATCTTGAGTCGCACGGCAACGCCGATGCCTCGATACTTTTTCCACGAAGCCGGTGCCGGGATGCTCAACACGTACGCCGCAGTGCTCGAGGCCGCGTTTCCGGAACGCCATATGGGTGGATTTCGCTCAACGCTCTCGCGCAACGCCATCCGGTTCGTAACGCGCACGTTGCAGACGTTTGAGCAGACCGTGTTTCCGAACGCTGCAAGCTCGGTCAACGTCGCGATCCCGCAGAACACAATTCAGGCCGGCGTCAATATCTATTGGGACCTCAGTGCAAACGATTTTGGACTGAGAGTTTATGATCGGTCGAACTCATTACAGGGTGAATCGAATTATCTCAACCTGCCTGGCTTCACCGGACGCCGTGAGAAAGTAGTGCTGCGCAATCCGCTAAGCCAAACGTTTCGTGCGTCGATATCGCATTCAGGTTATGTGGGGACAAGCCAGCAAGTCTTCGGCGCGGTCGATGTAACGCAGGTTGAGTATCCGGTCATGCTCGATCTTTCGACCCTCTCGCCTGAACACGCCGCACAGGTCGAGAAGAGCTTGCTCGCAAATCTGATGCTGCCGGAAGGCCGAAAATTCCATCCAAACGCAGCCGTCAGCCGCCTCGAACTTGCTGAGTCACTGCTCCGGGCGGGGTTGGTGCCGCAATACATGGCGGCAACTGCGATGTTCACTGATGTTCGCGACGTGAACTGGCGGAACGCAGTTGAGAGCACACACGCGTTTCCGTCGGGTTCACTGTTTTATGATGCGACGCTCGGCAGGAATTTCTATCCATTCAACGGAGCCACGAAACTCGCGGCAGCGATCGCGTTCGTCAGAGCTGCCGGCCTCAAATCTCAGACCGCCACCGCTTCGCTTCCGCTGACCATCACCGACGCCTCGTCGATACCTCTCGCGTGGCGAGGCTACGTCGCCGTCGCTCTGCAGCGCGGCTTTCTTTCCCTCGACGGCAACGCCTTCAACCCCTCGCGGAGCCTCACGCGGGTCGAACTCGCAACCTCGCTCAATACCCTCGTATCGCAATAACCAACATAGTCTGACTTCTTATGTGTACGGTGAAAGCGTTGTGTGATTGGACCGCCTTCAAGAGTTAGCGGATCCACTCCCTCTTCTCTGCTTGAACAACTGCTATGTATTCGAGCAATGCCCACAATGGAAGATGGTTGTTATAAAACTTGCTGTAATCTTCCTTGTGCTATATTGCACTCAAGTGCGTTATGTTCTGCTCAAACGACTGTTTCTCGCTGAAAATGCTAATTTTTACTTGGGAAGGCACTGTATGCAGTGGCGAATTCAGGATTCATAACCCCAAGGTCGGCGGTTCATCCCGCCCCCCGCTACCAATTACCTCTTAATATTCAATATCTTATAAGAATTGCCTCTCCCATCTGAGTACAGGTGTGTGGACGCTTTGTGGACAGAACAAACCAGCAGAGGACGCATTACAAACTGTAGCGCATGCTAGGGAACGGTAGAGGATGTGAAATGCTCGACGATTCAAGGGCTCTGCCAATTGCTCTAAATTAAAGACGTAAGAGCGTAGCCGACCATGGTTGAAACGCCGACGCTCGGTGGTTGAACTATTAACGTTCAAATTGTTCACTTCCCGAGTGGTGCCGGTGAGCAGTTTCTTCGGGACCGAGTTGGAGAGTGAACCTTGAGTGGCCCAGTTTTGTGCCAGGTACTAAGGTCATTAATGAACGGACATAGCCTGGCAAATGAACGTGAAACTGCAAACAACACGATTGGCCCACAAGCTACACGGCCACAAACTCAAAGCTGGTGCGAGTGTTTCTCTCATTTTTATAACATGTGGCGTGTCATGAATGAAGGAGAAGCTGCAGAAGAAGCGTGTTGAATCAGCTCCTATGGGGTGAGGTTCATCTGTGTCAGCAGCTTTGTGTACCGCGGGTCATCACGTAAGTTGTCATATGCCGGCTGAATCTTGATTAGGGCAACCCAGCCGTCGCGCGCATCGACGGCCTTTTCAAGCCAGGCAAAGGCTGCATCTTTCTCCCCAGCGAGCGCGTACACACCCGCCAGCAGAGTCGGTGGAAGATGTTCGTTTTTAGACTTCTGCTCCAGCAGATTTATCCGCATTCGCTCGAAACCTCGCCAGCCCAACTCCTTGAATGCTTTCCGCAGTCTCTCGATCTCTTCGCGCTCCAAAAACCCTCTGATCCGTCCGTCTTCTAGAAACTCTTCGACCGCTTCCTTGTGCAAACCCGTGCGCTCATACACTATTGACATAGTCCATTGGTTCCTATGGATTGCCGCCGGCTCCACTTCGCGCATCTTCTGATAGTGACTAATCGCTTCATCATACTGCCGGCGGAAGAGCAAGAGTACTCCCTGAGCTTTGTTTACACGGATAGATCCGGGAGCTAGTTCTTGAGCTCTGTCCAACTCGAATTGCGCCTCATCGAAACGTTCCTGACACATCAGGTACCAATGATAGGCTAAGTGAAAATAAGAGACGTTCGGGCGGAGCTCAATGGCTCGTTTGAATTCTGTTCCAGCGCCTGTCCAATCAAACTCATACTGGTACTTAAGTTCGGCAAACGCGTTGTGTGCTTCGGCTAAACTGTTGTCTAACTCCAGCGCTTTTAAGATAGCCGCCTTCGCTAGTGTCACTCGCTCAGGAAGGTGAACTGTCGGGTCGCCTGCGGATATATAGAATTCGGATATGCCGATATAAGCCTTTGCGAATTTCGGATCCTTTTCCACCGCCTTATGGTAATACTCCAGACCCTTTTTCCAGTTATCGGTTCTATTCCCGGTTTGCTTTTCAAGAAAATAGTCACCGAGTAAGGCGAGTTGGTATGCTTCCGAATCATTCGTGTCGTGCTTGGTCAGTTGTGCTCGCTCCTCACCACTTAGCTTGAGCGATAACGCTTTTGTCACACGCTCGGAAATGGAGTCTTGCAAGTGGAAGATGTCGCTAAACTGCGCATCGAACGGCTCTGAGAAAATGGTCGCGCCAGTCGTTACGTCTATCAACCGCACGGTCACCCTTACACGATCGCCGACTTTTTGTATGCTGCCGTCCAACACGGCGTCGGCCTCGACCTCCTGCCCAACCTTAACAGGGTCCTGCTGAGCGTCAGCGTACTTACGCACGGAGCTCAGCGGTTGCACGACAAGCTGGTTGATATTGCTGAGTTTGGTAATCAATGCCTCAGCCATTCCCATTTCCAGGGATTCATGACGGCTCTCACTACTCAAAGGCTTAAACGGCAACACCGCAATTGTCCTAGCTTTTCCTGGCGCTAGCGTAGCAACACGTCGACTCCAGGCCCCGTAGCTAAAGACAAGCATGCCCGTAATGATCAGGCCAACGACAATCTTCAAACTCAGTGAGTAAAAGTGCCAATGAGCATGCTTCGTCTTCTCCTCATGCAGGCGTGAGGGCACAGCTTGCTTTTCGAGAGGCGCCTCCAACTGAGCTACGAAGCGAAAACCCTTCTTTGGTACGGTCTCGATGAATGATTCTCCGTTTGGTGCTTGTCCAAGAGCTTTCCTTAGAGTTGAGATGGTGAAGGACAAATTCGCTTCCTCAACAATCTGGTTCGGCCATAAGCGCTCGATCAACTCTTCCTTTCCAATTAGGTGACCGCTGTTTTCGACCAATATGACTAGGAGGTCAAAACACTTTGGTGTGAGTGGAACTGGTCTCTCGTCACGCAACAATCGGCGCTCCGCAGGGTCTAAACGGAACGCTCCGAACTGGTATTTGCGTTTTGCCTCCATAAAAAACGCTCTAAAGTATTTCTAAGGAATTTCTATCAAGCCTCTAAAGATATTTCTTCGCCCTCGCTGTAACAACGTCGGGCGAACGTACGCGGTAGGAGAGTCGGCTCGATGTTAGATCCGACAGAAGAAGTGATTGTACTTCTGGACAGTTGCCACAACAACAAATTTCCCAACACGTCCTAATGAAAGAAGGCGTCATGTCCTGGATAAACATGCTCCAACCAACCAGAAAGGTCATCAGAAAACCAATCATTCTTTCCATATTTTTCGTCGCGGTAATTAATTCAGCCTTAGGACAAGCTGTAACACGCGAGCGCCAGCCGTCACGCGAAGCTGTGGCGCTCACAAATCTTGGGTTCACTTTTAGTAAGTCAAGTCAATATACGAAAGCAGTCGCGGCGCTGACGCGAGCAATCGAGCTTGAGCCTGAGTTGGCAGAGGCCCATTATTTGCTCGGCGCAGCGTACAACAACATGGGCCTGCACTCAGACGCAGTCAAGGAGTTTTCGGAGGCTATCCGCCTAAAACCCGGGTGGGGGGAGGCGTACAGTGGGTTAGGTGTGGCGTATAACTGCCTAAAGCTTTTCGACGAGTCTGTCAAAACACTCCAGCAAGCGATCAAGCTCGCACCTAGTTGGGCACAACCTTATGTCAATCTGAGTGTCACCTACGCTAATCAGGGACGTTTCCAAGAGGCAGCAGAAGCGAGCCAGCATGCGATTCGGCTTGACCCGAATCTGCCCGAAGCTCATCACAGATTGGGAATTGCGTATGGACACTTGCGCAAGCACAAAGAAGCAGTCATTTGCCTCAGACGCGCAATTTTCCTTCGGCCGGATTATGCCGAGGCTCATATGGATCTCGGTGCTATCTATCTGCGACTCAGCAAGAGAGCTGAAGCGATTGAGCAGTATCGGAAGCTTCAAGTTCTGAACTCCAGCTTGGCGACAGAGCTATTCAAATCTATCTATAAAGGTAAGATTCTTACTGTTTCTCAATAACGCGGCTGCTAGGCACCAACAACGATCCATGATAGTGCACCGTTCCTCAGAATGCATCATTGGGGCAAGCAGGAGGGGCTTTGAAGCTGGGTGTAAGGATCGTCGAGGTGGCGACTCGCTTCGTTGGCCGCTTTATTTTCCCGGGTTCAGCCTTGATTCTTCTCGCGGATCCGCTTCACAAAAGTTGTGGCCAATTTGTGGACGGAATAAACAGCACGTGAGGAATAGGGAACAGTCACCATTGGGAAGGGATGTAAAATCATCGCAAATTCTTGGCGGCTGCAACTTCCAAAAAGGCAAAGCCTTGCTCTTTGCCGACGTCTAATTCATAACCCCAAGGTCGGCGGTTCGATCCCGCCCCCGCTACCAATAAAGTCAATAACGTACCTTGGTTGTATTATCAGACTTGGAGTTCTAACCAACGCCACTCTCTTACTGTTATTCGCTGCAATTTAGCCGAAATCAGAATTACAGCAACTTTACAACAACGTGACGAATGTCTCCGTCGAAAGCAGTTGCCCATTCTGTGTCGTCTGCCTCTTTATGGTTAATGCGGTGTGGCCAACGCTCGTTCCAAAATTATTGATTTCCCGGTGGGCACGCCTATTATCTTTGCCGGCTTAGAAATCGATCCGCAAGTAATTAGTTCGTATACCCAGACCCCGTTAACCTCTCGGTTAGAAACATCCATTTTCGACAGGTAATGAAATGAAAAACCTCCCACTATCCCTACTCGTATTGATCTTTACTCTGTTCGCAACGACCGCTTCGGCGCAGGTTGATTCAGAACAAAGCACGCAATTTCCAGATAGACGCGACCCACACAGGTTCAATTACTACGCAGCACGTGATACCGCCTCTGAAACAGCGATGGGTCGTTGATTTCGGACAAAACATTTCCTATCCGCTGATCGCCGATGGCAAGGTCTTTGTCACTATAAGGAACGCGAGTTCCGGAACGACGCTCTTTGCACTCGAATCGCAGTTTGGTGGACTTCTCTGGTCGTTTGAGCTCGGCGGATTCTCACAATGGTCGGGAAGCTGCTACGAGAATGGACGCGTCTTTTCCGTGAATGGCAGTGGTCTGTTACGCGCCTTTGACGGCGCGACGGGCGACGTTATCTGGAACGTCCAGCTTCCCAATCAGCATGTGTTTTCTGCGCCGCCAACAGTTTCCGACGGTGTGATCTACGTCAGTGGTGCTGGATCAGGTGGAACTGTTTACGCCGTCAACGCAGGTTCTGGTTCTATTTTATGGACCAGGCAAGTCGCGAATGGAGACAAGAGTTCTCCAGCCGTGACCGGCGATGGAGTTTACGTTGCGTATACCTGCCCGAACGTTTACAAACTGAATCCCGCAACAGGCACACCGATCTGGCAATTCTCTACCGGTTGTTCGGGAGGTGGTGGTAAAACTCCCGCGCTGTACAACGGGCGCCTTTATGTCCGCGATTTTTCGGACGTTATCTTTGACAGCCAGACAGGAACGATTGTAGGCAACTTCAATGCGAAGAATACGCCTGCCTTTTCCGGTAACAGGGGCTTCTTTCTAAATGGTCCAAAGTTTTTCGGCTCATTTGGAACACTCGAAGCTCGCGACGTAAACACCAATTCAGTCCTCTGGAGCTTCTCGGGAGATGGGTCCTTGCAGTCTGCCGTGCTCGCCGTCAATGACTATGTTTACGTCGGTTCGGCGCAGGGAAATTTGTATGCGGTTAACGCCGCAACCGGTCAACAGGTCTGGGTCACGAATACCGGCGACAGCATACCTTTTGTTGACGAACTGAATGTGTCGCAGCCTCTGACAAGCTTTGCCGCAGGCGAGGGTCCATTAGTCGTACCTACGAACACAAAACTGATCGCGTACGAAGGCGACTCAACGCCGCCCACGCTGACATTCGGCGCGCGAACACCAGCACCGAACGGCGCAGGCTGGAACAACACGCCAGTCGATATACCATTCACGACTGCTGACGATTTGTCGGGAGTGCAATCGTCTAACCCAGCGAGTCCGCTACAATTTACTGCAGAAGGAGCGAATCAGACTCAGCAGGTGACAGTCACTGATAACGCGGGAAACACGGCCACGTTCACCTCGCCCGCAGTCAACATCGACCTTACTAAACCATCAAGCACCGCTGTGATTCCGGGGGCTAGCCAGGACCAGGAATGGTTTAGCGGACCTGTGCACGTGACGCTGAACGCTACAGACAATCTTTCGGGAGTGAAGCCAGGCAGTTTCTTTAGGCTCGATGGAGGCGGGCCGAACTTAATCTTCGGCCTGTTTCTTATCACAAGCGCCGGCACTCACACTCTCCAATACGCGAGCGAGGATCGCGCCGGGAAC
>Ga0209387_1000002_pt1 | contig 74297 bp, 74 predicted proteins | sample NCControl_FD_187515 | JGI IMG/M metagenome (GOLD analysis project Ga0209387, IMG submission 187515) | Agricultural soil microbial communities from Utah to study Nitrogen management - NC Control (SPAdes) (version 2) | ecosystem: Environmental > Terrestrial > Soil > Agricultural land | place: USA...
GTTACGGCCGGATTTGATCGTTGTCCAGCGAGATCGGAGTTAATTCTTCCATGTCTCGCAGTTGATTGTGCTTGATGGATGCGAGTGGGCACTCTACTTCTACAGCACTGCAACGGGCAAGGGATAATCGTAGTGTCTTAGTTAGGCCAGCATTCTCCGCGTACCTCGGCGGTCTCTGCGACTTGCGGTAAAAGATCTAAACCGCAGAGACGCGAAGGACCGCAGAGGTACGCAGATGAAACCAAGACACTACCGGGATAACGCGAGGTTTTACTGATAGAGATACCGGTACACCGGCTGATCCTTAAGCACTGATTGAATTCTCAATCGCATCTCCTGCTTGTCAGGGCGATGGTACGCATCGTCGAAAAACGCCCAGCCTTCAGGTTTTTTCCCGGCGAAAATGTATTGCAGAAGGATGCTTAGTCGTCTGGAGAAGTAGTTGTCTTTATCGTTCAGCCGGCGTTTCGCTTCGTCAATGCCTCTCAGTGCGTAATCTGCGTAGTCGGAGTTGGCCGGAAGATACTTCTCCCTTTGCGAGTCGTATCTGAAAACAATCTCCGTCAACGGAATCTCGGCGATGTACATCTTGTCCTGCATTGCGTAAAACGCCGTCACGGGTAACGAGATCTCGTTGATGCCGTCCTTGTCGATATCGATCACATAAAACTCTTCTCGACCGACACCGTATTCATCACTATCGAAGAGAACACGGAGCTCCGGCTGCAAGCTAACAACCACGTGCCGGCCACCTCTTGGGACGGTCATCGCAATAATCAATTGTTGTGATTTATCGCCGAGAAGATCGAATAGACCAAGTTCGTTGAAAGTACCCAGCGGGTAGTAAGGTCCGTTAAATTCCGCGACGACTTTGTCATTTCTTTTAACAACCACCTTATCCTTCAATGTTCGCACTTCATAACCATGATGAATGAATCCTTCACTGTAGTCGTCGAAGATGTCGATCAGTTGTTCCGGCTCTAATGCTGCCGCTGTTGGTGACGGCACAACTTGAGCGACAGGCACCGCGGTCTGTGAACTAGCCTGCCGGTGGCAGGAAATTGAAAGAGCACAAGAGATGAACAGCGAAAGTAGAGCAATATGTGTTTGTGGTCGCATGCAACACCTACGGTAGCATCGAGGCTGATGGTCTAACAGGCGGGTTCCCCGTTACTTCATCCGTAGTAGCCACACCCATAACGATTCATGTTAAGTTTGTGATGCCCAGGTCGTTTTATAAACCTTTGAGACCAGCGCAATCAAATGGCAAAAGCTAAGAGAATAAAGGGGATAGATTGCAACGACGTCGCGTCCGCCGGCATTAGGTTAGTGCTCGAGACGAGGTATGAAGAGATGTACGGCTTTCGTGAAGTAGCGCTTGACTGGTCCGATCCGGAAGGCGTGCATTCGATGCGAGTCGCATCCCGTCGGTTACGCGGTGCGATGCGCGACTTCATGCCGTACCTGCGCCAACGTGGTCTAACTCCTGTGTTGAAACGCGCGAAGAGTATTGCCGCTGCTCTGGGAGAAGTGCGAGATCAGGACGTGGCGATCATCGCGCTAGAAAAGATCCAGAAAGAAGCTCCGGACGCGATGTCTGTTGCTCTGCAACAACTTATCGACGAACGAAAAGAGCGACGCAACGAGTCGCGCGAGAAGTTGAGCTCGGTGCTGGTTGCAAGCGAGATGAAAGAAGCGAAGTCGGAGTTCATGACGCGCATCGAAAAGGCGACAGCGGTGCGAAAAGCGCGAGGTGAGGCAGAGTCGCAGCCTGCGTATTCGAAAATGGCCGCGACTGTGATCCTCGAACGCCTGAAGGAGCTGGAGAAGTTGAGCGAGAGTTTGTATCAACCGTTCGAGATCGAGGCTCTGCACGACATGCGAATAGGAGCGAAACGTTTACGCTACGCGATGGAACTGTTTCAACAGTGCTGGGGACGACCGCTGCAAACGTTTGCGAAGAACGCGGCCCGGCTACAAACTGCGCTCGGCGACCTGCATGATTGCGACGACTGGATCGAAAGTCTCGGTAAACGTATCAGCCAGGCGCGAAATGAAAAAAAGGACGATCAGGTAGCGGCTTTCATCTGGTTGTTGAGTCACTTTGTGAAGATCCGCACGAAACACTTGCGGCAGGCGTACCATCTTTGGGGTGAGTGGGAGACTAATGACGTGAGTGGTCAGGTGCGGCAGCTACTTCGGTAGCACGTCGGCGCGTGCGGCAACCAGCGCCTGAGTGGTGTCTTAAATTCCTCTGTGTCCTCTGCGGTCCTCCGCGTCTCTGCGGTTTATATGTTTTGACGGTTCTTTTACCGCAGAGTCGCGGAGGACTGGAGAGGTGCGCAGAGACTGCTGGCAGACACCACCGGCACCTGGAGCAGAGTAATCGGCAGGCCGTACTTGTTGTTATCATGTGCGGGCAATGTCTAATCCAATTCATATCCTGCTGCAAACGACGATACCGTCTGCCGGAGACGACTGGACGATCGACCGGTTTTCTTTACTGGCCGAACATCTCGCATCGATCAAAGATGAAAGTGGCACCCGGCTTTACGAAGTAACGACGCGCAATCGCGAGACGAACGCGCAAGGCGAAGACATCGTATTAAGCACGCTCGATACCAGCCACTTTCATCAGCTCTGGCTATTCGCCGTCGAGGTTGGCGATGGATTGACGCCCGCCGACTGTAGCGGCATCACGCGTTTTTACCAGCGAGGCGGAGGTCTGCTGACGACGCGCGATCATCAGGACCTCGGCGCCTCGCTGTGTACCTTAGGCGGCATCGGCCGCGCTCATTTCTTTCACACCAATAATCTTGATCCAGATGCGTCCCGTCATGCTGCCGACGACCGCGACAATACGACCATCTCATGGCCCAACTATCACTCAGGCAGTAATGGTAACTATCAGAAGATCACGTCGATCGATCCGCTTCACGAACTGCTGCGAAACGAGGACAACGCATCAGGCGCAATCGAATACTTTCCTGCGCACCCCCACGAAGGCAGCGTCGGCGTGCCTGAAGGTGAGGATCTCGCGCGAGTGATTGCCACTGGTCGGAGTCAAACCACGGTCCGCGATTTCAATCTGATAGTGGCCCTTGAAAGGAAGGACCATCCCGAGTATGGTCCATCAGGCCGCGCCATCGCTGAATCGAGTTTTCATCACTTTGTTGATTACAACTGGGACACGTCGAAGGGCTGTCCAAGCGCCTTAATCGAACCTCCGGGGGATCAGATTTATCGTGACCCTTCCAGGCTTAACGACGTAAAAACCTACGTGCGCAATGTGGCGCGATGGCTAACTCCGGCGAACTGACGAGCGGCCCTCATGAATCAGGCTGCACGAAAAGTTCAACAGGCGTATCTAACGCTCCAACTCTTTAACACTCTTGCCGCCTCATTGATCTGGGGCATCAATACTCTCTTTCTACTAGACGCAGGCTTGAACAATCTCGAAGCGTTTGCAGCCAACGCATTTTTTACCGCGGGCTTCGTGCTGTTTGAGATTCCAACCGGAGTGATCGCCGATCTGCGCGGAAGAAGAACATCATACCTGCTGGGGCTACTGACGCTCGCGATCTCGACGGCGCTGTATCTCTTAATGTGGTACATGCGTGCACCTTTCTGGGCCTGGGCCATCGCTTCGTTGCTGCTCGGTTTTGGATTCACGTTTCTGTCGGGCGCGTTTGAAGCGTGGCTCGCTGACGCGCTGGACCATGCCGGCTCCAAGGAGAAGCTGGAATCCGTTCTGGCTAAAGGCGAAATTGTTGAAGGATCAGCGATGCTTGTCGGATCGGTTGCCGGTGGAGTTATCGCGCAAGCGACCAATCTCGGCGTTCCGTATGTGATTCGCGCGCTGCTTCTGGTGCTTAACCTGATCTTTGCTTTCGCGTTAATGCACGACGTTGGCTTCACGCCGGCGAAAGGCAAACGTCCTACCGCAGAGATCAAGATGATCTTGCGAGCGTCGATTGAACACGGGTTAGGTAATCGACCCGTCAGGTGGATCATGTTTACCGCGCCGTTCACGGGCGGCGTTTCGATCTATGCTTTTTATGCCATGCAACCTTACTTGTTGCAGTTGTACGGCGACAGCACCGCTTACAGCATCGCCGGACTCGCTGCGGCAATCGTCGCGGGCGCACAAATCGCCGGTGGTTTGCTAGTTCCTTACATAGCGCGTGTGTTCGATCGGCGCACGACGGTAATACTCGTGTGCCATGTGATCAGTGTGATCGTATTGGCGGTGATCGGGTTTGTGCCGAACTTCTGGGTGACGGTTATTCTGCTCGTGTTGTGGGGATTAATGTTTTCCGCTGTGACCCCAATCCGACAGGGGTTCCTCAACGCGCTGATTCCGTCACAGCAGCGTGCGACGGTTCTGTCGTTCGATTCTTTATTTGGCTCGACGGGTGGCGTTGTTCTTCAGCCCCTACTCGGAAAGGCTGCGGATGTTTGGGGTTATCCTGTCTCGTACCAGCTCTGTGCAGTGTTCCAGATATTTGCGATTCCGTTCACCTGGTTGGCCCACCGCGAAGGCGCGAAGGCGGATGCGCTCGATTGAACTATGTTTGCATCACGCGCTGGACTTCCGGTGGCTCTTCACCCAACCACTCGGGATGTGTGGCGGTGCCGTCGTAAACCGAAGTTGTCTTGAACAATTCAAACTCACCGTGAGCGGCGGCTTGTGCTGTTTTGCTGAGAAGGTCTTTAACTTGTTCGTCGCTCATCGGTTGGAACGTGCGTACGGCTGTTAGTGCTTGTTCCAGGTCTTCCATACTTTCGCAGCCGGTAATCACAACGGAAGTCGGGAGGTTCATCGCGTACTGAAGACATTCGATAGCGCTGACCGTATTCGATTTGAGAATCATACCATTTGCTAGCGTCTTCATTGCCAGTACGCCGATGTCTTGTTTGACCAGTTTGGGGAGCACCATTTTCTCGAAGCTTCGATAATGAGCATCCATGACGTTCAGTGGCATCTGTACCGTGTCGAATGTGAATCCGTTTTCGGCGGCGATCTCGAGCATGTAAAGGTGAATGCGCGGATCCTTGTGACCGGTGAATCCGATGTAGCGAATCTTTCCCGCATCGCGCGCTTCAAGCAACGCAGCGTGCGCGCCTTTTTCATCGAAGATGCGATGTGGATCTTCGTAGCGCAGGATTTCGTGATGTTGCACGAGATCGACATGGTCCATCTTTAGACGTTTGAGCGATTCATCGAGCTGTTTTGCGGCATCCTGTTTGGTCCGGCCGTCAATCTTGGTCATCACAAACGCTCGTTCGCGATACCCATCGCGCAGGGCTTTGCCCATGCGAATCTCGCTGGCGCCTTCGTTGTAGTCCCAGCAGTTATCCATGAAGTTGATGCCGTTATCGATCGCGCTGCGAATGATGCGGATACTCAACTCCTCATCCATGGATTTAAAGCCGAGATGCCAACCTCCAAGACCGATCAATGAGACTTCGATTCCCGTGCGTCCGAGACGGCGCTTCGGCATTTCAGAGTTTGTTTTGATAGACATGATGACAGACGAATTGTACTAGATAACAAACAAAAGGGTGGTGTCTTAGTTTGCCAGCATTCTCTGCGTAACTCATCGGTCCTCTCCGACTCCGGTAAAAGAACCGCCAAAACATATAAACGGCAGAGTCGCGTGGGACCGCGGAGGTACGCAGAAGAATTAAGACCCCACAAACATGAGGGCCGCTCATGATCGAGCGGCCCTCATGTTGGTCAACCTGTCTGAAACGTTATTGCTTGGTAGCCGCGTTAGCTTGCGCGGTTTGGTATTGCTGGAAGTAGTCCTTAACGAAACTCTTCTGCTTGCCGTGACCAAACCCTGAACCGAAGTCGTAACGATTCATTTCTTCCAGCGCCTGTTCAAGGTTCCAACCGTAATGATTGAAACGATAAACGGCACCTACGACGCCGGTGCGATGTCGACCGCCGGCGCAGTGGACGTAGAACTTGCCGGTTTCGGGATCATTCACGACTTTAAGAAACTCGTTTATCTGGTCCATGCTGGGGGAGTTTTTATCAACCATGGGAATGTTGATATACCGCAACCCGGCAGCCTCGACGGCAGGTTGCTCGTACTCCCGCGAGTTATCTGTTAAATCGATGACGGTTTTGATGCCCATCGCCGCAAGAGCTTTAAGATCGGCCGCCTTCGGCCGTGCGCCGCGATAGAACCGCTCATCCATCTGACCAAAATTCTTGATTTTGACGTCGGTTAAAGTCTTCCCGTTTTCCTGTGCGAATGAGACGACCGAAAGGGCCAGCATGAGTGTTGGTAAAGCAAGAACGGCGGGCGAAATACGTTTAATAAGTCTCATTTAAAGCTCCTGACAAATCGATAACGTTGATTGATATCGGGCGCGGTCTATCTCGGCGACCGAGAATAAGATTCGTCAGGCCAAGACTCCGTTGCATCGAAATCCCCGCTCGATACATCTAGTATGTGTATTTTTGATTAAAATATCGTAAGAGAAGTTGCGATTGAGTAGTATCGGATTTTGGCACATTCTCTCTGCGGTAAAAAAAGCGCGAAACCAGATCACCGGCAAAGACGCGGAGGACCGCTGAGGCAGCAGAGAGGAAATTAAGAAACCACTCTGCGATAGAAATTTCTTGACACCTGAGGCATTGATACTTTATACAAGGCAGTTCGCGCGCGAAGGCGTCGTGAACAAAGAGAAAGAAACTTCAATGATGACGAGTAGGAAACATAACGAACAATCGATGCCGTGGCAGCCGTACGCCGCCATGCAGAGCCTCGTCTGTTCGTTAGGTCAGACCTTGTCAGGCTCCGATTATTTTGGCGGTAGACTCGGAAAAGAAACGTCCATAAATCGGCGTCATATCAAGCAATAATCAGCGGGAGCGGACTCCCGCTCCCAAATCTCAAAAGCAAAATTCAAGAGAATTGAAGGAGCGGGCAGCTTCCCTGGGAAGTTTAAAGCCCGCTCTTTTAGTTTTTTGACAATCGAAGTACCTATTTGCGAGAGATGAAGGCAGGGAGCCTTCGGGATGATGATCTCGGTGCTTTGCGAGAGTCCGTGAGTTCACCATCCTCAGGAGAAGTGTGCCTCGAAGTGTGTCGTGCACAGCGTTCTCTCTGCCTTCATCCGTTTTGTAACACGGATTGATCTGATTATGCATGTGTGCGCCGAGCAGCAAAGGCTCCTGGCTGTAAATCAGGCGGACCTGAAGGTCCTTCGTAGGTGCGAGTCCTACCACATGCACCAAAAGATATGCAGGGAAGCTTTGCACAAAAAGTCGCATATCTGATTCATTTCCCTGACCGCAGAGAAGACTTCTCCCAAAAACTCACTTTTTGTGCAAAGCAATGCAGGGACGTAGGCTAACTGGCAAACCGTCGGTCTCCAGAATCGAAATTCTCAGTTCAAATCTGAGTGTCCCTGCCATTTCAAGGCGAAACAGATTTCTGAGGAAGGGTAGCCTAACTGGTAAGGCAGTAGTCTTGAAAACTACCGCGCATTGTCGCTTGCGGGTTCGAGTCCTGTCCCTTCCGCCAAATTGGAGGCGTCGCCTAAGGTATGGCAGCGGTTTGCTAAATCGCCGCGCATAGCGTGTGCAGGTTCAAGTCCTGTCGCCTCCGCCAAATTTTTGTGGGACCTGTAGCTCAGGGGAATTAGAGCGCGACTCTGCGAAGGTCGAGGACGCACGTTCGAATCGTGCCAGGTTCACCATACCGGCGTAGCCCAATTGGCCGAGGCGCTAGTCTTAGAAACTAGTTAGTGGGGGTTCGAATCCCTCCGCCGGTACCACTTCTGCCAGTCAAGCGGTGCTCTGTGAACCTCTACTTTCTCTGCTCTTAACCGTCATTTCTACGCAGAGCCCCCACAGATACACTGAGGGCCGCAGAGAAAAGCCTCGTAGTGAAATCCGTATCGATTATGTGAACACGGATTGAGAACAATCAATGGGGATGAACGCGAAATGGAAAGCGGGCTGATTTTCAATCAGTTGATTTGCGAGTTCGAGTCTCGTCGTCCCTGCCAAGCTTGTGGGCGAATGCTGATCGTGACTACATCTGAGAAATGCAACCTCACGATTTCGATTTACCTTGTCGCTCGCAGCCTACGTGGGTCGTAGCTTAATTGGCAAAGCACCGCACTGTGACTGCGGGCAGTGAGGGTTCAAATCCCTTCGACCCACCCAATCAAAATGGCGCGTTAGGCCAGATGGACCAAGCCGCCTGACTCTTCAATCAGGGGATCGCCGGTTCAAGTCCGGCACGCGCTACCAATTTCTCGCACGGAACTGTGGCCGAGAGGTGAGGCACTTGGTTGTCAACCAAGCCGATGACGGTTCGAGTCCGTTCAGTTCCGCCATGCGTCAGTAGCCAAATCGGATCAAGGCACCTGCCTCTTAAGCAGGGGATTGTGAGTTCGAGTCTCACCTGGCGCACCAAATTTCGGGGTGTGGTGTAATGCGAGCATCCGAGTCCTGGGAACTCGTGGAGACAGTTCAATTCTGTCCTCCCCGACCAATTCATTCGTTTATGCGGAAGTGATGTAGCTGGAAACATGCGAGTCTTCCAAACTCGACCTCGAGAGTTCGAATCTCTCCTTCCGTTCCAGACAGCGCGCGTCGCCAAGCGGCTAAGGCGCCGGATTGCAGATCCGGTAAACGTGAGTTCGAGTCTCACCGCGCGCTCCAATTTCGTGCTCCTGTAACTCAACTGGAAGAGTGCGACGCTTCGAACGTCGAAGCTGCGGGTTCGAATCCTGCCAGGAGCCCCAAAGAAAAACGGTCGGATAGCTGAGATGGATTAGCGCGAGCCTGAAAAGCTCGAAAGGTTGGTTCGATTCCAACTCCGACCACCAGTTCATGTCCGAGTGGCTTTGCACGAAAAGTCGCATATCTGATTCGTTTTCTCTGCGGCGCTCTGTGTATCTCTGCGGCCTCTGCGTAGAGATGACGGTTAAACGCAGAGAAAGCAGAGCTACACAGAGGACCGCAGAGAAGACTCCTCCCAAAACTCACTATTTGTGCAAAGCATGCCCAAGTAGCTCAACTGATGGAGCGCTGGTCCTACAAACCAGAGGTTGAAGGTTTGAGTCCTTCCTTGGGCACCAAACTTGAGTTTGTCAGTTGTCGGTAGTCGGTTGCGATAACTGACAACTGACGGCTGACAACTGACACTTTTCCATAGAGTTATCGGGGCGTGACTCATTCCGGCAGAACGGTGACTGCCGGAACCGTGGAGTTCGAAGAGGCGTGTCGGCCTCACGCCCCGGCCAGATTCAAAAGGCGGTGTAGCTCCAACTGTAGAGCGGCAGTGCGCGTAAACAGCAGGCTGCGAGTTCGATTCTCGCTACGATTTTACACGGGCGCCCCCACATAGGCGCCTCCACTAAACGGCCCGCGTTCCCGGCATCGGTCTTCTAAACCGAACCTTGAAGAGCCGGGCGGAAAGGCACGAGGTTCAATTCCTCCGCGGGCTTCCAAAGACATGGCTGTGTAGCTCAAACGGAATAGAGCAAGCGTCTCATAAGCGCGAGGTTGGTGGTTCGAATCCACCCGCAGCCACCAAATTCAACGGGCTGGTGATGTAATGACAGCATAGAAGTCCTGCAAACTTCTCGTGAGGGTTTGAGTCCCTCCCGGTCCACCAAAATTGCGGCGTAGCTCAATCGGCTTAAGAGCGCTCGTCTTGTAAACGAGATGATGCGAGTTCGACTCTCGTCGCCGCATCCAGTTTGGGCCAAAGGCCGAACGAGGGGCATAGCCCCGGTTTCTCGCAAGCACAACCGGCGAGGCATAGCCGTCGCCGCACATCAGGCGGCAAAGCCGCTTGGTCCAACTTCTCGACGCTGTGCAAAACGACTCTTTTGTGGCGTAGCCAAGTTGGTAAGGCATCGGATTGTTAATCCGACACCGAAGGTTCGAGTCCTTCCGCCACAGCCATTTTCAATCGATTGCCAATAGCTGTTTTGCAATCACGGTTGTCCTGCAACGCCGATGACAAATCGGTTATCGGCAAGTTGGTCAGTTGGCAATGTTTTGATCCGGAGCTCGAGTGACAGAGCAGCGGCCTTTTAAGCCGTGCAGTGCGGGTTTGAGCCCCGTCGGATCAACCAACCGCGGTGTAGCTCAAGGGAAGAGCACTCGATTGATAATCGAGCGACGCAGGTTCGACTCCTGCCGCCGCGACCAACCAAACGGGGCATAGCTCAATCGGTAGAGCACCCGTCTTATAAGCGGTGTTAGCGCCAGATCAGCGCAAGTTTTTGGGTTCGACTCCCAGTGTCCCGAAGTTCTCGACGCAAGAGAACAATGTATTTTTCCCGATCTTATTCTGTTGTAAGGCCATTGTTTAGAAAGGAGGTAGACCAACATGAAACTAGCAGAAGCACTAATTCTCCGCGCTGATTGCCAAAAGAGAATTGGTCAGCTGAAGTCACGGCTGCATACAAACGCGAAGGTGCAGGAAGGCGATGCACCCGCGGAGACGCCACACAATCTGATCGCTGAGCTTGGTCGCGTTTCGGCCGAGCTGCTCGATCTGATTAAGCGCATTAACAAGACAAACTCGGCTTCGGCGTTCGCCGGAGCGGGAACGATCTCAGACGCTCTGGCGGAGCGTGACGTACTTGCGCTGCAGCGTGCTGTCTTCGCCGACCTCGCGAACACTGCGGCAATTTCGCACGATCGCTACACGCGTTCCGAAGTTAAGTACGTTGCGACGATTAACGTCTCCGAGATTCAGAAGCGCGCTGACGAATTAGCAAAGCAGTATCGCGAACTCGACACGCGCATTCAGGAACTGAACTGGCAAACTGAGTTAATTGACTAATCGATGCAGCCGGTAGCCGGCACGATAGAGGTGAGCACAACCCGTACCCAACCGGGTAAGTTGGGAACTGCGCTTGACGCAGCTTTGGTGATGCGAGGGGTCGCGTCACGGGTTCGACTCCCGATAACGAATAAGACCCAGCAAAGTCACAAGCGTACAGGGTAGGGTGCAATGTAACTACCGCGTGCTGATCTATCGATCCGGTGAGGGTGGGCAAGGGGTAACTGCATCTCAACGTCTTTTCCGGGATGGTGTAACTGGCAACACGTCGGGCTTTGAACCCGAAATTGAAGGTTCGACTCCTTCTCCCGGGGCCACATTCGCAAAACAGGTACTTCTTTTGCTCAGAATGTGCGGTTAGACCCATTGGCCCAATGGCGTTGAAGACTTGAATCCGGGTACTGGTTCATTATGAATCTCAGAATAGCAAAGAAAACTGATCGGCGTGATCTCACCTGTTGTATGATCGGTTCATGCCATCGAAGCGGCCACCGAAAGAACTTGCGCGATACGTCCTCGACGTAACCACCGGCGAAGTTGCTTCAAAGAAGGAGCGCATCTTGGATTAGTGATAATGTTCGGGGATGAATCGTTTATTCCCTCGCATTGCGGTTGGGCTTCTCACACTAACGGTTGGTATCTTCGCTCACTTCCAAACATCTCGAATTGCTAGTTACTTCGAGCCGGAAGTTGAAGCTATCTCGGCGCCAAACTCTCCACAACTTACAGACCCTACTATTGAAAAATCATGCGAGAAGATAACAAAGGCATGGTTCGATCTGACATTAAGCAGGCCGATTCCTTCCTACGTCCAAATAAGGTGTTGGGGAGTAGACGAAGGTAAGGCTCACCCACTTGCTCAAATCATTGCTCATAGTCCCGGTCATTAGTTCGTTCCTGCCTTGTCTGAAATTCGGATTCAAAATGAACCAATACCTGAATCCGTGTCTTTCTAGGTGAAGGTGACACGGATTGATATAATTCGCGGCATGAGCGACCGCAAATATCGTCACCGCGGCTACATGGATAATGATCGCGAGCCGCAGCGTACCAAGCCTCAGTCAAAGCCGGTCGAACGTGAAGGACCACGATCGCCAAAGATGATGGCGTTTGGCGAGACTGTGAAGTGCGCATCGTGCGGCGCTAAAGTAGCAACCAGCATCGGCGCGGAGAGCACCTGTTCAAACTGTAGAGCCGAATTACATACCTGCCGGCAGTGCACGTATTTCGATCCAAGCGCAACGTTTCAATGTAGTAAACCAGTCACCGCGCGGATCGTGAACAAGAACGCGCGCAACACGTGCGAGCTTTTTGACGCACGCACTGTAGTAGAACGTCAAACTTCGTCCGGCGCTCCCACTGACGCTCGCGCGGCTTTCAACAAGTTATTCAAGAAGTAACGTGCTCAAGACTGCGCATGGAATTAGCGCGCTAACTAAATAAAGTCAGTAGCGGATCGCTAGGTAGGTAGAAGCCCAATGAAAGACACGACGTCGTTGAGGGAAAAAGTTTTCAGTAGATTTCCGTTATTTGGGAAGGCCGCCAATGATGTGCAAACTGAGCTTTTTGAGCACGCCGCGTTAGTTCAAATTCCCGCACATCAATTCATTTGCCTCGAAGGAAACAGATGTAGTGGCATTCCGTTGGTGTTGGAAGGCCGCGCCCGCGTTTATAAGCTCAGTGAATCAGGACGCGAAATCACCCTGTACCGCGTCGAACCCGGTGACAGTTGCATTCTGACCGCGTCATGTATCATGTCGGGCATCGAGTTTCCGGCCTTTGTTGCCACTGAAACCGATGTCGAAGCGATCGTTGTTCCGCCCGCGGTGCTTCAGCGGTGGGTCAATCAATACGAAGTTTGGAGCGAGTTTCTGTGGACCATGTTGGCGTCGCGTTTTGCGGAAGTCATTTCGCTGGTTGAGGAAGTCGCGTTTCGACGTGTTGATAAACGGACGGCTGATTATCTGGTGCACGCAGCGGATGCTGAAGGCATCATCAAGAAAACCCACCAGGATATCGCGGCAGATATCGGGACTTCCCGCGAGGTTATCAGCCGCATTTTAAAAGAATTCGAGCACAGCGGATTAGTCACCCTTTCAAGAGGCGAAATTCACACCGATGACCTTAAAGAACTGCGCCGTACAGCGTTAACGTAGTCCACCGTCCACTCGTGAAGCTCTGCACAAAAAGTCGCATATCTCTCATTCGTTTTCTCTGCGGCGCTCTGTGTTCTTTGCGGCCTCTGCGTAGAAAGTGACCGTTAAACGCAGAGAAAGATCAGATACACAGAGGACCGCAGAGAAGACTCCTCCCAAAACTCACTTTTTGTGCAAAGCACACTGGTGAACCTAACTACAGCAGTTGCACTGAGAACACACCAAAAGTTTTTCTCAGCTCTGTGACTTTGTCACAGACAAGACCGATGCAACCTCACTAATATCCACGCTGAATAATTGGGTATTCATCCCAAGCGCCCTGGCAGTGAGGTTGGAGGCGTCTTGCAACGCAAGCCACATTAAGCAAAGCGCATGATCGATGCCATGGCGATAATCACCTCGGCTTACGAGCGAGGCCAGTCATGGTGTTTGACCAACTTGTCCCGGAACGTAAGCCGCAGAAAGGGAGTGCAACATCATGCGGCAGTCATTACCATCGAAATATATTTTCCTGTTGTTTGTTACCATTGCGTGCCTGAGTCTCGTATCCTCAGTTTCTGCTCAACCCTCTCAAGCCCTGATCGAAAATTGGCGTGGGGCTGACTTCAATTTTAATTCCACGATGCTGGACAACGATGCCGAAGGTAACGTGTATGTCCTGGGCGACACGCCTGCTACCAACATCCTGGTTATCAAGAAATTCAGCGTCGCCGGAAACCTGCTGTGGCAGATCACATATGATCCGGTGGACTCGCTACGCGGTGCGTGGATAACGGTCGACAGCGGTGGCAACGCTATAGTGCTGGCATCAATTGTTCGCGCACTCGATGGCGAACCTCATGGGTGGCTGACTATCAAGTATGACACCAATGGGAAATTGCTGTGGGCCAACAGCCTGCCTGGACCATTCCGCGGAGCTGTTCGGGTTGAGGTCGACGTTCAGAACAACATTTATGTAGCGGGGTACATGTGGTTGACTAACGATTCGGCCAATACCACGCATGACTCGGTCTTGATCAAATACTCCCCGAGCGGGACGACCTTGTGGACCGCAGTGTTCGACAATAACGGAGCGATTGATAAACCCTACGCCATGAACCTCTCACCGGATGGCTCCCGTGTGGGCGTGGCCGGCGTTAGCGGTAATTTGTTCATGGCCCTTATGTATGACGCCAATGGCAACTTGCTTTGGGCCAATACAAACCTGAAGTCTTATGCCGCCAACGACGTGGCCTTTGGCCCGCAAAACGTAAGTTACTTTGCTACTGGTACATATTCACCTCTTGCATCGGTTCCTTACCAAATGGCTATCGCAAAGTTCAATGCAGCCGGTACACCGTTGTGGACCAGGAGCTACAGTGTGGGCCAAAGGACTTATCGCCTGCGAATCGATTCCGCGGGCAATGTGATCGCCACAGGTATAACTACCGCCGGCTATTTCGACTGGATGACAATCAAAGCAGACTCGAACGGGAACCTGATGTGGTCGCAGCGTTTCAACGGCAGCGAGAGTAATTTTGAAACGCCTAACATGTTGGTGCTCGATGCTTCCGATGCTGTTTATGTCACCGGCACCGGCGGTCCCAATCCAAGCACCGGCATGATTTCCTATCTGAAGGGAGTGATAGCCAAGTACCGTTCCGATGGCACCCCTCAATGGGCCGTGTGGGATCCATATGCAAACGGCAAAGGAATCTCGCTTGGAGCTGGAAACACGCTGGCTAGCCTCGGGTTTGGCTATCTCGTAACGGCGCATTTCAAGGAGACAGGCGTCCCTGATTTACCTCCGGCAGCGCCCACAGATCTTCGCGCCTTCGCAGACTTAAGCTACGTCAACTTGTACTTTGTTGATAATGCCAGCAATGAATTTCGCGTGGAGGTAGAACGTTGTCAGGGTTCCGGGTGCGCGAATTTCTCGAAGATCGGCCACACACTGGGCGAAAACTCCATGGGTTTTAGAGACAGCAATGTCGTACGCGACACAACCTACACTTATCGCGCGCGAGCAGTAGGATTCATGGGTGCGTCTGATTACAGCAACACCGTCGAAGTCACGTTATCCCCGGTGAATCCGCCGGCGGCGCCGATCAATCTCAGCGCTGCAATTAGCGGCAGCTATGTGGCGTTGAACTGGCAAGACGTCTCAACCAACGAGATTCAGTTTTATGTAGAACGCTGTCAGGGATCCGGGTGCACGAGTTTCATCGGCGTCGGCGCGAGCGGCGCTAACACCCCAAGCTGGACGGATTACAATGCAGCCGCGGGACAGACCTACACGTACCGAGTGCGCGCCTGGAATTCAGACGGTTACTCCGGTTACTCAAACAACGCAGCAATCGTCACTCCAGGAGAAATTCCCGCACAGCCGTCTGCTCCGAGCAACCTAGCCGGTCAAGCGCTCAACAAGAGCCAGATTAGATTGTCATGGACCAACAACAGTTCTAATCAGGACGGCGTGAGGATTGAACGTTGCAAGGGCTCTAACTGCACTAACTTTACGCAGATCACCACCGTAGGGGGAACAGCCAATGCTTATTCCGACTCGGGCCTGGCAGTAGGTTCGACTTATCGGTATCGAGTGCGTGTTTACAATTCGGCCGGTGATTCGCCGTACTCGAATATTGCTACGGCAAAGACATTAAGGAAATGATCCCGGGAAGCGTTCTATTAAACTGGGGCGCCCGCTGACAGGGCGCACCAGTTTCTGCAACCCGCTCGAGCGCATGACACGAAGCTGCGACGCAGCGTCGTCATCAAATTTCTGCGTACCCAATTCACTACAGATTGAGCCGGGGGAAGTTTAAAAAGAGCTGAACAAGAGTTCCTGCGGGTCGAACGGCGGGTCGATCGCAGCACCGGATTCGAAAATGGATATGAGGTAAGTGCAGTTCTCTTTTTTTCGCCACCGTGGCTTGTTGTAACGGTGCGAAATCTTCGTGCCGTCATCGAGTGCACCTTCGAGACCGATCCACTGCCAATCTCCGCGCGGCTTGGGAACCCTTAACGAAAGCGAAGCTCCGGACCTTATATCGACGGCAAGAAACTTGCTGACTGCGTCGATGAATAGACACTTAACAGGCTTACCGCTTCTGTTTTGAACTATCAGTAAGTTGTTTCCATCCTCGAAGTACTCTGGACGATAAAACTCTACGACGTTGTTCGCCGGCCACCTGATCTCCGGAAAGCCGGCCTCAAACGACAAGTCAAATGCATCCCACGCCTCGTGTAGCCGGACGTCAGTAACATACGGCTCTCCCGTTTTAAAAAGGTCAGCGCTGACGGTATACGGTATTAGAAGCGGGCGCCCTTTCGCACCTTTGAGATTAACCGTGTAGGTGTGCTGCGGTGAGGTAGTGCTAGTGAACACGGCGGTCTTCTTATTGATCCACGCACGTACACCTAGAACTGAAACGAACAGTATCACCGCAACGCTCACGAGAAACGTGAGCACAACCTTGTGGTTTAAACTCAGACGTAAACTGGATCGCTTCGACATCAATCAAAAAGTTCAAGGTTTTGCTTTCGGCTCGGCGTAGAAGACTTTGTTCACGATCTTCCATTCGTCACCGACTTTCAGCAGCGACATGTAGTCAGTGTAAGTAACCGTGGGGTACTCAAGCACGATCTTACCGACGCCGGCGTTGCCGGTGATCTCGACGTGCTCGATGCGTCGCTTGCGTTGCGGTTCATCAGGCGCTGGCTTGCCGTTAAACCGTGAAGCAAACTCTTCGGCCGTAAGGTTCATGAGCTTACCGTCGCGAAAGGCCATGATCTTCGCATCGGGGTGAAACGCTTTGCGCATGAAATCACCATTGCCGGTCGCATGACCCTGAATGTAATTGTCGAGTGGTACTCGCGCTTCGGCCTCCGACGTCGCCACCGATGAACCATTCGTGGATTGAAAAATCGACAGCAGTCCGAAAATCGCCACAAACGAGATAGCTAACAGTTTCATAAGCCCTCCTAACTGAGCTAGTTTTTCGCTGAGCAACGTGGAGGTCAAACTCTACCACACTTCAAGCGCGCGATACTTTTACTCATTACTCACGGATCCTGCGACAATATGGTTGCCCATGGTCCCTCGCCTGCTACTGATGAGCCTGTTGGTTCTGTGCGCCATTCCTGTCTCCTTTGCACAGGACCAAGAGAAGTCTTCCGGCCCACGAACCGAACTTCTAACGATCGACGGTGGAAAACCGAATCTCAGCGCAACGGACGACAGAATTACGTCTTACAAGGCGAACGGAGTCTATCATCGAGGCAAGACGACCATAAACGCGATGAAGATCTCACAGATGCCGTTCAAGATAGAGCTTCCGAGTGGCTACACGCTTTTTGGTGACACGCTCTATGCGGTCGAAACGAAGGCGGGGTTTAGCGGGACCGGCGCCATCACTTTTAATCTGCCTTCAGCAAAGACCAAAGCAACTTTTGACCAGTTGCGGATTCTTTATCCAATGGCTAACGCCGATCCGGACTCTCCAAAATGGGTCGACGTAACCTTCGATGAAGTTTCCCCCATGAAAGACTTATTAACGGATCTGGCAATAAAAGCGCGCCTGCCAGACTTCGACTCCCGAACGCTGCACGCTTTCATCGAGAGTCAACAGTTTGTCTTCGTCGTTGCGCTGAGAGACCCAACAAAGGTCAGGGACAAGTTAACCGTGGATCTGGAACTGACCGGAACCGGCACTGAACAACTGACAGAAGGAAGGTCGGGTCAGTATGAGCTGAAGCTCACTAATGGTGGACCACATGCTGCAACGCATATCGTTCTGGCCGGAAACACTGGTTACATGGGGTTTTCGTTTGTCTCCGTCGAGGCGAACGGCGGCAAGTGCAGAGCGTTTGAATCACGGTTCTACTGCAAGTTTCCGAGTTTGGAAAAGGCTGGAAGCATCGATGTAAAGATAGTTGCGCGATCCGAATTTACTCAACAGTCTCGCGACAGCAAGCCTGAGGAGCGAAGCGAGAACGGGCAGGTCGGCATGGTCCTCACCGTCACGTCGACCGAACAGGATCTTGCGGCTGAGAACAATAGATTGGACTTAACGACTTCGATATATTGGGACCCAAACAAGGGACCGATCATCGAAGCGGTGAGCCCAACGCTATTTCAGGTTTTCGCCAGTCCGGCGTCGATTCCGATTAGTTTCAAAGCGTCTGACCCCGATGGCTTCGTCAGGAAAGTAGAAGTATTCGAAGAGCGGCAATTACTTGGTCCCGCCACGATGAAGTCTGAAGGACAGTATGAATTAGTCCTTCAAACTGTTTCACCCGGTCGACAGCACGTGACAGTTGTCGCGACCGACAATCTGGGGCGAACTTCGTCGCAAGAGCTGCCGGAGTTTTTCGTTAATGGACCAGCCAGAGTTGAAATAACTAGTCCGAAACCGGGCAGTATTGTCAGTCGTGCTGATGGTGAAATCACGGTTACGATCCGCGCAACCAGTGCCTCATCCTCTCTGAAGAAAGTTGCGCTCGACAGGTGGGATTACGAAGCCACGCCGATTGGAAATGACAATTATGTCGTGAAGGTGAAGTCGTGCGTCCGCAAATGCCGCTTGCAAGCGATTGCGATTGATAACAAGGGAAACGAATCGCGTTCCGAGTATGTGGAATTTATCGTCGCGTCTACGCCAATAACGACAATGTACTGGCATGATGGTGAGTATCTGCGTGAATTTGAGGCGGGCAAGCCGTTGAAAGTGCAAAACGGACTAAAGCTTCATGCGTCGGCGGGTCACGAAGACAGTTTCATCGAGGCAGATATCGTTAAGACTCAGATCTTTGTCGACGGGGTTCTTGTTTGTACAAACGATGAGGCGACTCGATTCTGGTACGAGTTCAATTGTGTTTGGCGACCATCGCCGGGGAAATACAAACTCCACGCCATCGCGACTGACGTTGACGGGATGTAGGAAAATCGGAGGTGATCGAGGTCGTGATTGAGCGACCTTGATCACCTCGGAAGTAAACTGTGTGACGCGAAAATTACTGCCGGATGGTTATTTCGCCGTCGGCTTTAAGAATATCGGCAAATTCGTAACTCTGAAGTGAGTGAGCCTTACAGGCCTTAAGTTGACCTGGAATTAAACTGGGTGAGGGTATTCCCACGTCCTCTTTTCGCTCGAAGTCGGTGGACCACCAACTCATGAATGCACCCTGATCGCCCGGCACTTCGAAGTCAGAAGGAATCCATCCGCCTGGCTCCGGCTCGCAAAACGACCAGACAAACTTGTCCGCGAGTTCCTTACCGTCGTTGTCTTCGATAACCAACTGCACCCACTTACCAATGTAACTACGGTGGCTCGAGTCTTTGATGACTCCGCTCATCAAAGCCCTGTTCTTCTCGATCGTCATCGAGTCGAATTCTGCCTTCATGAAAAACGGAGCTGGCTCCTCCCTCGGAGGCTCGCCATCGCCGTCAGGATCGACAAGGACGACCTTCGTTTCGTCCGTAAAGACCATAAAACCGGAGGCGCCACCTCGTTCACCAGATGTCGCGCTGAATTCAAGGGACTTCACTAACTCATCGTCCATGATGAATTTGAATTTGCCACCAACGGTTCCGGCGACTTGGGCCGAGGTGGGTAAGGGTGTTGCAAGAAAAACCAGGCACAGCGAGAAAAGCGAGGCACATAACTTTCTTGTCATTTGAGAGTGAGCTCCTTTATTGATACGTGGTCGGGGGAAGTGGCCGTCGGGGGGGCAGGCTTTATAGCACAAACAGTGTTGCACTTCCAAGGCATTTGCTGTCGCGAGTAGTGTCTGAGTTTGCCACATTCTCTGCCTACCTCGGCGGGCCTCCGCGTCTCTGCGTTTTATTTGGTTTGTGCTGCTTGTACCGCAGCGCTCGGATGACCGCTGAGGTACGCAGAGAGGAAATTAACACCACCCTGTCGCGAGGCGTTCGGTAATCGACATTTCAAATTTGCAAACTACCTTCTCATGCTAACGCGCAAAAGGACGGACGAAAGGACCGTGCTTTTTATCCAGTTCTGAAGAGGTAGATCTTGTCCTCTAACACGGATTTTCAAGCCACGAAAATATTCCGGAGTCCAAGTGAAACGTTTTTCCCGAAATCGCCATAACAAGTGAGCGACCTCTCAATATCACCCCACCCCGCCGCAAACACCGAAGCTGTTTCTTCAAAGCAGCTTCGGTGTTCGTCTGCTCGATCCACCTTAGTTAGGGAACGTTCGGCCGGACCAGCGGCGACTCTTTGTCGTCGACGAATACGTCCAGCACGGTGAAGTTAGCAGGAATCATTGTGGCGAAGGCATGATTTGTTACCACCAGCGCTTTGTTTTCGCAAAAGATGCAGTTGAGTGGGTGAGAGTGTGGGGAAAATGATGTTTTCCAGATCCGTGTTCCCCGGAGACATCGGGGGTACACGGATCTGCCAGCGTTATTTCGCGGCGCCGAACGAGTACAACGCATTGCGGGTGCGGATGAAGAGATTGCTTCCGGCAATCGCGGGTGTGGCCCAAATCTCTTCTCCTAGATCGTTGGTGGCGAGGATCTCCCATTGCGCGTCGGCTTTTAGCACTGTGACTTTGCCGCTTGCACTCGCGACGAAGATCTTGCCGTCCGCCGCAACCGGCGACGCGTAATATTCCTCGAGCGCGTCGGGAGTGCGTCCCTGCTTAAGAACTTGTCCACTCGCCGGGTCGACACTCGAAACAATACCGCCTTCTTTCATCAGATACATCACGCCGCGATAGATCAGCGGCGAGGGTATGCTGGGATACGACTTTTGCAAACGCCACACAACATTCGAAGACGTACGGTCGCCCTCACCAGCTATGCGAACGGCTGTTAATCCGTGACCTGAAATAGTCGAATTTCGGACGAAATCGTATTCAGCACGCTCCACCAACCCGTCACTATTCTCGTCCAGCCAGCCAAAGTGATCGTACGCCTCGGCGTGCGCCTTCATCTCTTCACGGCTGACTTTTTGGTCCTTGTCTTTGTCGTATTGCTTCAACGTGTCGTCGAACGACGGAAGGAACGGTTCCTCACCACCATCTCCCAACACGTAGACCATGTCTGTCCCGATCACCGGCACGCCTTTTGGATACGCTCCTATTCTGGTCACCCACCACAGCCGCTCTCCTTTATCCAATGAATAGGAATCGACGGAGTTTGAACCAGCGACAATTACTTGTGTCGGTCCATTGCTGGGCTTGTAGATCGCGGGAGTCGAATACCCTTCGTAGTTCGTGCGGCTCTTCCTCCAGAGCACTTTGCCATCACGCGCATCCACCGCGACGATGAATGAATCAGTCCGGTGATCGCAGACCATAAGCAGCGTGTTACCCGCGAGCACCGGCGAGCCACCCATGCCGTAGAAACTGTTGAATGGTCCTAACGGCAGCCGCCACCGTTCCTTGCCGTCTGGTCCAAAGGAGATCAAACCCAGTTCACCAAAGAAAGCGTAAACATTCTTTCCATCGCTGACGGGACTGGGCGAAGCTCCGTCGTTGGCTTTATACATCGGCATATGCCGCGCGCGAACGACATCAGTGCGCCAGAGGACCTTGCCGGTTTTTCGATCGAGGGCGAAGGTGCTGAGTTTGTCACCTTCGGTTGCGGTTAGAAATACGCGATCGGCAGTAACGACCGGAGATGATCGGGCGAAAGGCAGTGTCGTTTTCCAAACGAGATTCTTCTTGGCATTGAACTCAGCAGGCAGCGCAAAGCCTTCGGCAACACCGGTACCATTCGGTCCTCGGAACTGCGGCCATTCGTTCGTGCGAACAACGGCGACTGCTTCGGAAGTTTGCTTGTTTTGCTGGGCGTTCGCGGTTGAGTTGGTTAGGAGAAAAAACGAGATCGAAACAACGAAGAGTGGGAGATATTTATTGTGTTTCATGGTGCCTCATTCTAACCTCATTAGCGCCGCCTTGTTAACAGTGCGATGACCGCGACGAACAACGTGGAGCCAATGATTGACCAAACGATCGGGAAGTTGGTGGTGCCGATCCGAATCGCAAACAGTTCCGGCAGTCCCATTGCGCGCGCCAGCCACATGCCTAACACAGCTCCGACAAAGCCGAGCGCGATCGAAACAAGACAGCCGCCGCGTGAGAACCCGGCAATTGCCTGGCCCAGCGACCCACAAATCCCGGCGATCAGTAACAAGATCAAAAGATCTAACAACGTCATACGGTGTGCTCCTATGATCAGCGGCCGGTTCTTTTCTCCATTGCTTCCGGATACCGCTCACCCACGATTGTGATTTCTGAAGTTGCGGCGTCGATTTCGCGCAGATCGTCAGGCGTTAACTCGACGTCGACTGCGCCGATGTTCTCTTCGAGTCGATGAAGTTTCGTAGTTCCGGGGATGGGAACAATCCAGGGCTTTTGAGCGAGCAGCCACGCAAGCGCGATCTGTGCCGGAGTAGTTCTTTTTCGTTCCGCGATCGTTCGTAACAGATCGACCACGACCTGATTCGCCTTACGAGCTTCCGCCGTGAAGCGTGGAACGATGTTGCGAAAGTCCGAACTGTCGAAGGTCGTGTTCTCGTCGATCTTTCCCGTGAGAAAACCTCTGCCGAGAGGACTGAACGGAACGAAACCAATACCCAGTTCCTCACACGTTGGCAATACATCCGCTTCGCGCGCTCGCCACCAAAGCGAATACTCACTCTGGACCGCTGCCACGGGCTGCACTGCGTGGGCGCGGCGGATACTTTCCACTCCAGCTTCTGACAGACCGAAGTGTTTGACCTTGCCGGCGCCGATCAATTCTTTGACCGCTCCCGCTACGTCCTCGATCGGAACGTCAGTATCAACTCGGTGCTGATAGAAGAGATCGATTACATCGACCTTAAGCCGTTTGAGCGATGCGTCGGCGACTTCTTTGATGTGCTCCGGCCGGCTATCGACAGAGTTCCAGCGACTTTCGCGTGGCCCGTCCGGTTTGAACCCGAACTTAGTCGCTATCACGACTCGGTCGCGGAAAGGAGCGAGTGCTTCGCCAACCAGTTGTTCGTTGGTAAAAGGCCCATAGACTTCAGCGGTGTCGAAGAAAGAAATACCGCGTTCGACTGCCGCTCGAATCAGTGAAATTGCCTGCTCTTTGTCGGTAGCCGGACCGTAACCGAAGCTCAGGCCCATGCAACCGAGGCCCAGAGCCGACACTTCCAGATCGCTGTTTCCAAGTTTGCGTTTCTTCATCCTCGTCATGCTTTGCACAAAAAGTGAGTTCTTCTCTGGGGTCCTCAATGTATCTCGCGTTCTCTGCGTTTAACGCCGCATTTCTACGCAGGGGCAGCTTTGCACGAAAAGTAGCTAAGAATAGACCTTGGTCGGGAAGCAAATAGTTGTAAAAAACACTTTTCGTGCAAAGCACGCAGGGCCGCAAAAATACCCAGGGCCGCAGAGAACACCAATCGAATATGCGACTCTTTGTGCAAAGCTTCCTCGACATCTTCTTATTGTGCGACGGTGCAAGTCTACTCCTCGTTCGCACGCCTGTCGCGCGTCGCCCGTCACAGATTGGTACTAACATCTGCTAAATTGTGTCCATGCGTTTGTCATGCTTATCTGCGTTTCTTATAGCGGTGTTCGTTCCGTCTTATGTGGCGGCGCAAACACCAGTCCGTTTGCCTAATATCGATCCGTTTGCGTATCTGCCGGCAAGGAGACCAGGCCCGACAGTCCGAATTTCGCTGGCGAGTGTTTCGCTGACGGGCTCAGCAGCGGGCGCTGCCCAGCAAAGACTGCGCACTGTTCGCCAGACGGCCGCTGAAGCGAAAGATCTTGGTCTACTCATTAATGCTGCGAACAAGGAGTTGACTGATCTCGGCGGCGGCACGATTTCAATCGAGGGCGGTGGCTCGATAAAAACTCAGGTTCAACTGGATCATCACACAAAGTTCGACAGCTCCACCTATGCCTGCGATGTTCAGGGCATCACTGACTTCGGATGTTTTCTCATAGGCGACAACGTACTGGTTGAAGGAACGTATCAACCGCCGCAAGCTCTGCTCGAATACTTTCGAAAAGGTAAGGGAAGCAACCATCGAGATCCGTTCCTGCTCGCGGTCCAGTCTCTGACTTCGCAACAGTTGGCAGGAACGGGAACGATTATCCTCGAGCCTTCATTTGCGAACGGAAGAGTGCCGGCAGTTGCGGTCTTTCAGGCGAAAGGCGACGCCTGCTGCTCGCACACCGAAAGATCGAAGAATATCGCCATCATCGGTTTTCACATTCGCGGACGGCAACAGGTTTATGACGGAGGAGTGAGATCGACGATTCAGTTCGGCAACTGCGAACACTGTACGGCACAAAACAATTACCTCGAAGACACGGCGTCGATTGGGATCAGTTTCGGAGGCTCAGGACTGCAGAAGAATTACTTTGCGAACGATTGTCTCGCCTACCACAACATCACCAGCGGAGTCGCCGCGGCAAATATTGCCGCCGTCAATTCCGAGAATGTTTACATCACGGAGAACTATGCGTTTCGTCTTGGACATCACGAGCCGCGATTCGGCGGCGGTGTTTGTGGCTTCGATCTAGAAACAAACTCCCCCGCCGATCACTCGAAGAATATTTTCGTCTTCAATAATCTTTACGACTACGAGGGTTCGATTCCCAGTGCCGGGTCGGCGATCTGTTTGCAGGATCCGTACAAGGGTGTCAACCACGGTCTGGTCGTCGCAATGAACAACGTAATGATCGGGGGCAGGGAAGACAGGGTTTACCGTTTCATGAGTAACGGGTTGTTCCTCAACGGACTGAAGGGTTGTCAGATTCGCAATAACTACGTTTACCGCACGGGTCAAAACGCGATCCAGGCCTACGCGATCGAAGGCTGCGTTATCGAAGACAACGATTTTGAGTCGACGGGCGGTGGCGGCAACTATACAGTGTCGACCGACGGCGCGGTGAACAACATCTTCCGTCGTAATAATTATCGAGACCGTCCGGGGCTACAGATAAGTGTCGCAGCCGGGTTCCTGGAAATATGCGGAAGAGGTAATGTTTACGAACAAAACCTCGTCAACGGGCGCGACGTCCGGGCTGTCGCCACCCAGCCCTGTAGCGCAAAATGACAAGGCGGTGGGTGGCGTCTTAATTTCGTCTCTAGAGTACCTCAGCGGTCCTCCGCGTCTTGCGGTTTATCTGGTTTTGAGCTTCCTTTACCGCGGAGCCGCTGAGGACCGCTGAGGTATACAGAGAATGTGACAAACTCAGACACTTCTGTAGGGTGTAATTTCTCCGGCAACTTGCTGTTTTCGAGGGGAAGCTTCTTATGAGTAATCGCAAAATCATCATCACCGTCATCCTGCTATCAATGTTGGTCAACGTGGCTTTTGGTCAGGAGCCTCGACCTTCCGACGACGTCGTGCGGATCACGACAGACCTGGTGCAGACCGGCGTCATAGTGGTCGATAAGCAAGGCCGGTTTGTCGACGGACTGAAACCGGAAGACTTCGCGTTGAAGGTCGATGGACAGACGGTTTCGCCCTCGTTCTTCGAACGCGTGGTTGCCGGAACTTTGCGTGAAGAGAGGCTGGAAGGATCAGTCGGTAAAGGCACTGCGCCACCGCCTGCAACATCCGGGGTTACTTATAAAGGTCGCACCATCATCTTCTTCATTGACGATCTACACCTGAGCGCCCCGAGTGTTCAGAAGACGCGAAATGCGATTCTGAACTTCGTCGAGAAGGAGATGTCACTCGAAGATCAGGTTGCAGTCGCCACACCAAGCGGCCAGATCGGTTTCCTGCAAAGATTTTCAGACCTAAAGCCGGTTGTGCGAGCAGCGGTGAGTCGTCTGAATCACAAACCTTACACGGTTCGTGACCTTGAGCAGATTCCGATGACAGAATACCAAGCGCTGCGCATTGAGCAGGGGGATTCGTCTGCTGCGGACTACTTTGCTTCTGAGATTGTAAAGGCCAACAACGTTCGAGTTCCGGGTGGTCTCGGACCGCCGAACGGCGGTCCGATAGGGGCCGCTAAAGAAAATGATCAACGGCGGACGCAGGGAATGACCGGTGAAACTGCAAGACGCGTCGTTAAGGATCGCGCCAACATGCTCATGCGGCAAAGCGAGTCCGTCACCTCTGCGACGCTGTCTGCGCTCGAAAGCATCATGCGTTCCGTGGGTACGATGTCAGGTCGTAAGCTTGTCTTCCTGATCTCTGACGGGTTCTTCTTGAACGACCGCAGCACTGGCTACAGCAATAAGATCAGCCGGATCACCGACGCAGCCGTGCGCGGCAATCTCGTCGTTTACTCCGTAGATGCGCGCGGTCTCGTGGGCGATACTGATGTAGCCAGTAATCGCCATGACGCGCTCGGACAATTAGCGAACACGAACATCGGCGAGTTGCAAGCTTCGCAGGATGGCATGAATGCTCTTGCGGTCGACACAGGTGGGAAAGCATTCTTCAACACTGGCGCTTTGAACGATGCGATCAAAGACGCTCTCCGCGAAACCTCAAATTATTATTTACTCGCGTGGCGCCCGAGCACCGAGGATCAAAAGTCTCCAAACTTCAAACGGGTTGAGATCAGTATTCCTGGCCGCCCCGAGTTGTCCGTCCGCGTCGCCCGCGGCTTCTTCTCGAGCGAACCAAAGCCGGAAGACAAAACGAGCGAAGCGAACAAGTCCACGAGCGATACCGCTGCGACTACTAGTGGTCCAACAAACGTCGGTAACGCATTGATGTCGGCAATGGCCGCGCCCTCAGCGCGTACCGGTCTGCCGACTAAACTCTTCGTTAGTTTTCTAGACGTGCCCGGCTCCGGGCCGGTACTAACCGCCGCCACGCAAATGGCTACCGATGCGCTCGGTTATGGTACTGACGGGGAACAGCCGGCCGCGATCGATCTCGCGGGTGTAGTTCTAAATGATCAGGGGAAACAGGCAGGCAGCTTTAAAACGCGGCTTAACGTCAATCCGCTGTCCGCGGCGACGGCAGTCCGAGATCCGTCCGTTGTCTATAGTCACAAGATCCCGTTGAAACCTGGCATCTATCAAATCCGCGTTGCTGCGCGCGACGAGAAGAGTGGTAACGTTGGCAGTTCAGCGCAGTGGATCGAGATTCCCGAACTCAGTTCGAAGAAGTTGACGCTCAGCACTTTGCTACTGGGTGGGCACACTTCCGCGCCGCAACAAAAAGGTGGCGATCAGGTTCAGTTTAGCGTTGACCGTCGCTTTTCACGCGAATCGCAGATGACGTTCTTTACGGTTATTTACAACGCAACGGGTAATGCGCCGAAGTTGGACGCTCAAATTGAGATCTTGCGAGGCGGTCAGCGTGTCGTTGCTAGTCCGGTGCTGCCGGTCCTCGTTGAATTGAACTCGGATCTCGCTCGCATCCCTTATGGCGCGAACGTGGGATTGAAGACGATGGCTCCCGGGCGATACGTGCTGAAAGTGACGGTCAACGATCGCAACGCAAATGCGAGTGCGGTCAATCAAATCATTTTCGAAGTCGAGTGACGCGGTAAAGTCGCATCAACGTTCCGATCTAATCGGGTCGCGCACAAGCTGCCAGTCGGAAGCAGCGCGATTGAATCGGACTAGTTTAATGCTGTGGGCAAGTCCGACGAGTTGCAGGAAGCGAATACCGAGCCAGTTTAAGTCAATCTCGTACCAACGCAGGCCATGACGCGCTGATGTTGGGTGAGCATGATGGTTGTTGTGCCATCCTTCGCCGAATGTCAGCAGCGCTACCCACCAGCTGTTTCGCGAATCATCTCCGGTTTGAAATCTGGTCCTGCCCCACAGGTGCGTCGCCGAGTTGACGAGCCACGTTGAATGAAACGCAAGCGTCAGACGGAGAAACACTCCCCAAAGCAACATAGCCCACCCGCCGAATACGAGAAGCGTCAGCGACAGCAGTAGCTGAGGAACCCAGTAGAACTTATTGAGCCAGCGGTAATACCGATCTTTTATCAGATCGGGTGCGTAGCGAGCGAGCGTCGCCTCAGTATGATTTATTCCCGACAATATCCAGCCGATGTGTGCCCACCAGCCGCCATCACGCGGCGTATGCGGATCCCCTTCTCGATCTGTATGAGCGTGATGTATGCGGTGCGTTACGACCCATTGGATTGGCCCACCTTCGAGCGACACCGTACCGCAGGTCACGAGGAAGTATTCGACAAGTTTTGGAACTTTGTAGCCACGATGAGTGAGCAGCCGATGCCAGCCCATTCCGATACCCAGACTGCCGCCTACCCAGTAAAGGACGATTGCCGTAATCACGGCCGGCCAGCTCCAGAAAAAGAGAGCTGCGACGGCAGCAAGATGCGCGATGCTAAGAAAAATGACCGTGCCCCAATTCATCGCTCGTTTTGTGGTCGTGTCTTCCGTGTGGTTTCCCGATTTCATTCAAAAACTTCCTTCATTACCTGTCGAAATAGTCCGCCGTTTGTATCTAAACACATTGGTCGCGGATCAGGGCCGTTTCGCCGCGAAAATTACAAAAGTGCGACACTAGTCTCATTCAAAAATTTGTTGCCTCATCCATCTCTCCTATATATACTGCGCACGCTACATAAGTGATCCCGCGATTTGCTTCTTCTGACAACTGAATAACGCCTTGATTTGACGAGAGGAGGTCACGTGCGACGCTTTGCTCCCCAGCTCAGCGCACAAGTTTTTTGTATCACGCTGCTGTTGCTCACTGTCTCCAACTCACAAGCCCAGCTCCCGACCCAGGACGTCCAGAATCGAGGGTGGGCGCTGACCAACATTAAACGCGACTCGACGGTCGCGCCTTCTCCTCGAGAGAAACTACTTGCTCAACTTGCTCTCAGAAATGATTTCCGCAAATTGCAGCTCGTCAACAACGACTTGATGAAGCGATTCTTCAAACCCACTGGCGATAAGCAGATCACTGAAAAGGAAATCAGGTCGAGACTCGGCGAGATCAAGAAAATCGCTGAACGGCTACGCAAGAGCTTTGGTCTTCCGAAGATAGAAGCTGAGGAACCAGCGAACAACCTCGCTTTACGGCCTGGGTTGCTTCAGCTCGACGAAGTCGTTATTCGTTTTGTCGATAATCCTTCGTTTCGGGAGTTGAGAGTTGTCGACGCTGAGCTCGCAACCCAAGCGGCCAAAGACTTGAATGAGGTAACGTGGCTCGCCGAGGCGCTGCGAAAAGTAACGAGCGAGAAGTAGATCTGAACGATTTTCTTATCGACGCGTGTTTTTGTATACCACGCCACTTTTCATTACAAACACAACGCGCCGCACTGCCGTGATGTCTTTCAGTGGATCGCCGTCGATGGCGATGATGTCGGCCTGAAGTCCCGGAGCGATTGAACCGATTTGACCTGCCAGGTTTAGTGCCTCGGCGCCGAGTGAGTTTGCGGAGACCATTGCGGCCATCGGATCCACACCCGCGTCACGTACACGAATCACAAACTCTTCTGCGTTGCGACCGTGCGAACCCGCCAGAGCATCGGACCCGAATAAAATCTTTAACCCGTTCACCTTCGTCGACTGTTTCATGAAGTCGCGATAAATCGGAAGCAGATCTTTGATCATCGGAAACACCGTTTCCGGAAAACCCGGTGTGCCGGCAAACTTTTCTTTGTTGTCTAAATAGTTTTCAAAAACAAGACCCGCCTGTGGATCCAACCACGTGCCTCTTTGCGCGAGGAACCTGAGATCCTCATTAGTCGCAAATGTACCGTGCTCAATTTGGGCGCAACCTGCGAGACTTGCTGCGCGCACTGCGTCTTTGTAAGCATGAACAAGCGCGCGCAGTCCCTGTTTCTTTGCCTCGTCACACGCGGCGCTCAACTGTTCCTGCGACAGCGACATCTCTGGCCGGCGAACACTGAAAGAAGCCATGATCTTGATCACGTCTGCGCCGGCTGCCTTCTGTTTTCTTACAAAGGCACGAATCTCATCAGGTGATCCTGACTTTTCACCCTGACCTATTAGCGGCTCCGCGGAAGTCAGAATACGAGGACCGGGAAGTGAGTTGTTGTTAATTGCGTCGCGCAATGGAATGTCGTTCGCGTCACCAATGCTTTGCACGGTCGTGAAACCGGCCATTAGAGTGGACCATGCGTTCGCTGCCGCTTGCAGAGTGGCGTACGGTGTGGTGCCAGCCGCACCGCCGTTCTTACCATTTTTGTCGAAACTCCAGGTGATATGGACGTGAGAGTCAATCCATCCCGGCAGCACCGTTAGGCCGCGCAGGTCGTAGTCGATTGGACCGGCATTTGGATCGAGTGCGACGATCTTCGAGCCCTCGACGACTATTCGCGTGTCTCGGTGAACGTTACCTTTGCCGTCAAACAGAGTGCTGGCTGCTATAACGATGCGTTTCGTCTGGGCCGGAGAAGAGGCATTGCAAGCGACGAGAATTATCAGCAAGGTGATCGCCGTACATGCAAACCTATCGAACATCACGTTAGAAGTGGTCATAGTGTGTAGTTTTGTTAATCCCTACTATCTACAATTAGGGACAGAAACATTCTTCCGTTGCCGCAGTGGACCAAACACTTTAATCCGGTCTTGCTCTTGCGGCGTTGGCATATAGCTAGCTCCCATTTCTTGCAAAGCCATTGACGAAATGACCACATCCCAGCTCCGGAAATCTGAACCCGACCATTAAAGGAGAAACCATAGCGCCTCCCAAAATCACCGTCGACCGTCGCGAAAGACCTGGACTGGGAGTTTTAGTCGAATCGGTAATCACATAGCAACACGTCCGGCGGCGGGCCTCACCTGCCGACGAAACCAATCCTGCTCGGTTGCGAAGTAGGTCCACCAGATCACGAATAACTGGAACGGCACTCTCGCCAGCAAGTAAATTGGCCCGGCACCATGACCTCCGTATTCGACTCGATTGATAGCTGAATAAACGTTCGCAGGTAAAAGACCGATCAACATCACGATGAGGAGCAAACCCGTCAATCGTTCGAAACGCGGTATCCACACGCCGATCGCTCCAAGCAGCTCCAGTATTCCAGTGACATAAATAAGCTCAACCCGATAGGGAACGGAAGATGGGATCATCTCTGCCATCTCTTCAGTGGTGTTGAAGTGGGCGAGAGCTGTGACCACGAAGAAGAGCGACAGACCTACTTTCGCCCGCTTGGATGGAGCCATCTTCATTCTGGGAATCCATCGTCCCAGGAGAGTGAGCATCAAATACGGCGCAACCAGCAAAAGCATTAAAAACAATAGCGTCATAATTTGAGGATGATCCTTTCCACGTGTGGGTTTTCTAACGATTTCGCTTGGCGGCAAATCGTTAGAAAGTCTAAACTGCCGCCATGCTTAACGACTTCTACTACGCGTTTCGCACGCTGCGCAAGAGTCCCATTTTCACGATCACCGTCGTCATCACCATCGCGCTGGCCATCGGCGCCAGCACGGCCATTTTTAGCGTCACTAACGGCGTGCTGCTGCGACAGCTTCCTTACAAGGACCCGGAGCGATTGGTTCTGGCGCGCAGCGATATGCAGAAGCGGAATGTCAAAGACTTTCCCGTCTCCAACGTCGACTTTCTCGACCTGCGCAACACCGCGAAAAACAACTTCGAGGATTTCGCCGCGGTTAATACGTTTCGCTTCACCGTTCCCGCTTTGGACGGAACGCCCGAACGCGTCCGCATGGCCTCCGTCTCGACTAATTTCTTTCAAATGATGGGAGCATCGATCATCGCGGGGCGAGATTTTCAGGAGTCTGACGGAATGGCTCAGCCTCCTCCGGCAGCAAGCCCGGATGGCACTGCACCTGCTGCGAACGCGCCGCCGCCGTTGCCGACTATGGTTATCCTGAGCAACGAATACTTTCAACAGCGCTTCGGTGGCGATCAGTCGATGATTGGCAAACCACTACCGGTCTCAGCTGCGTTTGGACCACCGCCAATCATTATCGGAGTGCTCGCTCCAGGTTTCGAATTGCTGTTTCCGCCGAAAGCGAACATGGAACAGTTTCCGAGTATCTGGATTGCCGCGCGCATTCCTTACGACGTGGCAAACCGCAACAACGTCCAGTGGCGCGTGATTGGACGCATGAAGCCTGGCGTCTCCGTGGGACAAGCTCAGGCTGAAGCGGACACGATCTCTGAAAAAATTCGCAACGAGAATGCGATTGCGCGAACGGCCGGCAGCCAGATCGTGCTCGTCCCGATGAAGCAGCACCTCGTTGATGAAGTGCGGCCGACGATTCTTGCGCTAATGGGTGCGGTCGTTTTCCTGTTGCTGATTGCGTGTGCAAACGTGGCGAACTTGATGCTCGTCAGAGCTTCGTCGCGTGAACGAGAGTTGGCGGTTCGAGCAGCGCTTGGCGCGGGTTGGTGGCAGTTAGTTCGTCAAACACTTGCCGAGGCGATCGTAATCGCCGCGCTCGGAACGATCATCGGTGTGGTGCTAGCGTATTTGGGTATTCGTCAACTGCTCGCGATCGCGCCGGAGAATCTGCCACGCTTGAATGCGATCGGAATCGATTGGCAGGTGTTGGCGTTTGCTGTTTTGGCAGGACTGTTATCGGCGGTGCTCTTCGGTGTGATTCCGGCGCTGCGTACAGCGAAACCAAACCTGATGGAGACATTGCGCGCGAGCGGGCGAACCGGCGCGCTCGGCGCGGCCGGGTTGCGTAATGCTGTCGTAGTTGTGGAAGTTGCGCTTGCGTTTGTTCTATTGATTGGTTCGGGGTTGATGTTTCGCACGTTCCTAAATATTCAACGTGTGAATCTGGGATTTGATCCGCGAGGATTGCTAACGTTTCAACTTCTCGGCAATGTTGGCAACACACCGGAAGAAAGGGACAACTTCAAGCGCCAGCTTCGCGAAAAACTCGACGCAATTCCCGGTGTGAACAGTGCTACTGCGTCGTTTCCTCTGCCACTCGCCGGCGGTTTTAGTCCGGTGCGGTGGGGTGGGGCCGAAGCTCAAAACGATAGCAGCAAGTTTCAAGCTGCCGATCTTCAGGTGGTCCTGCCCGGGTACTTCGAAGCGATGGGGACAACACTTCTCGCCGGAAGGACCTTCACCCACGACGACAGCAGAGCTGATAAGAATTTGCTGATCGTCGATCAAGCGCTCGCGGCGAAAGCGTTTCCCAACGAGTCAGCGGTAGGCAAGCGAATATTATTTCGCGTCCGCACGCCTGAGGCCCAGTGGGGAGAGATCATTGGCGTCGTGGTCCATCAGCGCAACACATCGCTAATCGAACCGGGCCGAGAACAAATTTTCATGACCGACGGATATCTGAACCACGGGGCCGCTTCGTGGTGGGCGCTGCGTAGTGATGGGGATCCGGCGGCGTTGGCCGGCACTGTGCGTGACGTTGTGCGTGGCATGGGGAAGGAAACGTTCATCAACGACATGAAGCCGATGGACTCGCTCGTAACCGAGGCACAGGCGCAGACACGTTTCTCGTTGTTATTGATCGGAGTGTTCTCAACAATCGCTGCTCTACTCGCGGGCGTCGGATTGTATGGCGTCCTTGCTACTTCGGTACGCCAGCGAACCGCGGAGATCGGGGTGCGCATGGCACTCGGCGCTGCACCGTCGCGAATCTTCCGTTTGATGGTGGGCAAAGGACTTTATCTCAGCGCAATCGGTATCGGGATCGGTCTACTCGCAGCCTTTGGACTGACGCGCGTCCTGGCGAGCATGCTCGTCGAGGTCAAACCCACGGATCCGGTGACATTCGCGTCAGTCGCAGCGCTGTTCCTGGTGATCGCGATGCTGGCCTCGTGGCTGCCCGCTCGTAGAGCATCGGGATTGGATCCGACTACGGCGCTGCGACAGGAGTAGATGCCGGTAACCGCCATTTCTACGCAGCGGCCGCAAAAAATACACAGAGCGCCGCTGTGAAAACCCATCAGATATGCGACTTTTTATGGAAAGGCACCGGCACCCCTGAAACTAAATCAAGAGATTAATCGATGAAAAGATCAGACATAAACCCGCTGCCGCAGTATTGGGATCGCTACATCAACCTCGTTCCTGATGTGGAACTGCCACAGGCCTTCGACCACAGTATTCGGCAGTTGCAGGCTCTGGACACAACTGCGCTGGTACGAGTTGCTGATAAAACGTATTCGCCCGGCAAGTGGACCGTGAAAGACATTGTCCAGCACCTCACCGACGTCGAAAGAATAATGTGTTATCGCGCGCTTTTGTTTGCGCGTCGAGATGGGACGATCCCACTGGGGTTCGAGCAGGATTTATTCGCTATAAATGCAGGCGCGAACCGCAGGACAATCGACGACTTAATTGATGAACTGGTAACCATGCGTCGCGCGACAAAAGCGCTGTACGACAGCTTCGATAATGAGATGCTGAAGGCCAGAGGCATGAATTGGGAGGTCGAGGTCTCAGTACTGGATCTGGGCTTTATCATCATCGGCCATCAAGTCCATCACCTGAACGTGATCGCAGAAAAATACGCGGCGCTCTAATGCTTCGAAACGTTACAGTTCGACGCATTGAAGTAAGCCAACCCTTTTAGAGCCTCACACCTGTTCTGCACAAACAGTGACTTTGGGAAGGGTCTTCTCTGCGGCCCTCTGTATATCTATGCTTTCTCTGCGTTTAGCCGTCATTTCTACGTGGAGGCCGCAGAATACACCGCGCGCCGCGGAGAAACCAATTCGGCGGCACCGAATCTGCTGATAATTAGTGAACGGCTGTGTCAGCCAGCAGACAAAGGGGGAAGTTAGATTATGAGTAATGGTGTTCGGGACGATGGAATCCTGGACGTGATTCGCTTGCTTTCAGCTCGCGGTGCGAGTGGCAGGGTTCAAATCAGCACGGGCATGACGGACGGCGCACTCTTTTTTAGCAACGGGCAGCTTGTAGATGCTCGCGTTGGCAAGCTCACCGGGTTTCAGGCAATCAATGCCCTTGCTGCCGTGCCGGACGCTACTTATAACTTCGATCCCTCGATACAGCCTCCGGTTCACAGTTCGATAACGGCAAGGGAGCGTCTCCTGTTGAGGGATTTCTTTGGCATTGAAGCCGCTGAACAGTCGCACGATGTTGCCGCAAGTTTACCGAACGACGATGCCACGCCTTCGAGAGTAGTCCCTCTTACAGACTCGCGCGATCAGCGACTAATTCCCGAAGACGATGACGAAGTTACTTTGGTGAGGCCGAAACCAACCGTCGCCGAACCTCGTTACCCGTCCGACTTGCGACGCCCAGCCATACCCACCCCTGCAAGGTCATCCTTTAGACCGGCGACGTTGGTCGTTGCTGCCTTAACAGTGCTTTTTGTTGTGGCGGCTGTAGCCGTTCTATTTATGCTTCGCAAACCGGATGCGACCGTGTCAGCAGTACCAACAGTTCAAACTCCTTCTCCGGCTAACGCACCGCGAGAAGCGGCAAATGAGCAAGCTATTTCCGCTGTTCCGGATCTTACGGGTAATTGGAATGTTGTTAACACGGTCGAGCAAACGTCGTATGCAGCTTACAAGAACATGAAAGTTGGCTTTAACGTTTCAATCAATCAATCGGGAAAAGATTTTACCGGAACAGGCGAAAAGATTTCTGAAAATGGCCGAAGCTTGCCTGCCACCAGCAGGACTCCGATCGTTGTAAGAGGGACGATAGAGGGCGACAAGGTTGAAGCGACGTTCTCAGAGAACGGCGGTCGTCGAACAACGAACGGCCGTTTCGTCTGGAGAATTGATAAAACACGTGGTGGTCTAACAGGAACATTTGTGTCCAACGCTGCCCGAAGTAGTGGAAAATCCGCCGCGAAGAAAGATTTGTGAGAAGCCGTCCAAGCGAGAATCCATCCTGCGGTCTGAGAAAGTGCGCATGCTAGTATTACAGCGCATGTCCGAGGGTTCGCCCAACAACGCTTCTCCCGAAGAGCGCATTGAAGCGGTGTGGATGTTGACCGAGCTCTGTTTGGCCTGGAACAAACCTTCAGCCAGTGAACCCAGACTTCAAAGAACTGTTACTCGCCTTCAACGCGCACAGCGTTGAATACCTGATTGTGGGCGCTCACGCGTTGGCGGCTCACGGGCCCGATCCCTGGTCCGGTCTTCGTTAAATCTGCAACATAGTTTCTCGCCGTACGTATCATTCAACCAGATCGAGATCAGGTTGCTCCGTCACAAATCCATCAGGAGTGATTGATGAAAGCCATAGAGGTTGAGAATCTTTCCCGCGCGTTCAATAGTCTGCGGGCCGTCGACGACATCTCCTTTTCAGTTGAAGCCGGAGAGATATTCGGCTTCCTGGGCCATAACGGTGCCGGCAAAACAACCACCATTCGCATGCTGAGCGGACAGTTGTCGCCCGACTCTGGCCGCGGCCGCGTCGCGGGTTGCGACATCGTCACCGAACAACAACGCCTCAAACCACTCATCGGCGTGGTCTCTGAACACCAGAATCTCTATGAACGAATGTCGGGACGCGAGAACCTCGAATTTGCCGCTCGACTCTACGGACAGGAACCTCAACGTGTCGATGAGGTCCTTGAACAAGTCGATCTACTCGATCGAGCCAAAGATAAAGTGCAGAACTATTCAAACGGAATGAAGCAACGACTGGTAATTGCCCGGTCCATACTACATCGGCCGCAAATAGTCTTTCTTGACGAACCAACTCGAGGTCTGGATCCCGTTGTCGGTCGCGAGATTCGTCGGTTGATAACAGACATGTCGAGTCAGGGTGTGACGATCTTTCTCACCACTCATTACATGGAGGAAGCAGACCTGCTTTGCAATCGCGTGGCTTTCCTGAGCGAAGGACGGATAGTCGCTCTGGACACGCCTAACAATTTAAAAACTACCCACGGTAGCAACGACGTGAATGTAACTCTCAACAACGGCGAACGCCTCAGCCTCGCACTGGATGGTCCAGAGGCGGGAAACGAGTTACAGCAACTCTTAAACAAAGGTCAGGTTAGAACATTACATTCAGCCGAAGCGACACTCGAAGAAGTGTTCATTCAACTGGCGGGAAGGCGGTTGGCTGAATGAACTGGAACATAGTCTCCGCAATCACTCGGAAAGATGTCGTCGATGCGATCAGGCATCGCTATCTCCTTACCGCCCTCGTCACGCCGTTGTTTGTCGCTCTGATGTTTCGCGTGATGTTACCAAACATGAACAGCCGCGAAATTCTCACGGTGGTGGTCCATGATCCTGCCGTTTCAGGAATCGTTGCTGAGCTTCAAAAGGACCCGCGGATAGGAGTGGTTGAAGTTGCTTCGGCAGACGCAACGCCCAAAGAAGTGGCAACGCGCAAGGCAATCGGCGGCCTGGTAGTGCCGCCTAACTTCGCTTCGGAGATAGCTGCCGGGAGGCAACCAGAACTCACCGTTTACATTAATAATCAAAAGACTGTTTTCGAACAAGCCGCATTACGAAGGCTGTTGGACCAGATCGTTCGAGCGTTTGCCAAGCAGCCGGATCCGGCACAGTTGGTCTGGGTTGATATTGATAAGGAAGCGAAGGACAAGATCGTTGGGGGAACCGGTCTTGATCAAATGCTTCTGCCTTTGCTTCTGATACTTACCTTCGGAATGACCGGGGCTTTCGTCGTCCCTCTGTTAATCGTGGAAGAAAAGGAAAAGCGGACGCTCGACTTTCTTTTATCGTCGCCGGCGAGTTTAAGAGAGATCATCGCGGGCAAAGCGCTGACTGGTGTGGTCTACACGCTGCTGATCGCAGGTCTATTGCTGGGCCTCAACCGCCAATTTATACGCAACTGGCCATTGACGATGTTGACTGTTCTAATAGGACTGCTCTTCGTCGTCGGCGTGGGATTAGTGATCGGAAGCCTGTTGAAGAACACGATGCAGGTGAACACGTGGGCCAGTTTTGTTTTAATTATCCTGCTCGCTCCAAGCTTTCCGTCGATCGGCATCACACAATGGTTTGATATGGCCATGCGTGTCGTTCCGACTTACTATTTGACTGAGGCACTAAAGCTGTCTATGGCCGGAATTATGGCGTCGCGATTATGGCTGCATTTGGCCGTGCTGATGGGTTGTACAGTTGTCGTATTTTTTGTCGCCGTGTGGGCTTTACACCGGCGAAGCTGAGACGTTAACGAGTGATAACTAGCGAACAAGTCAATGATGCGCGCGAGTTGTTGCAGCGGTTTCTACGTCCTACGCGCTTGGTGCAGGCCGAATGGATCGGGCGTGATTCAGATACCCAAGTACATTTAAAACTTGAGACGGAGCTGCCGACGCGATCTTTCAAGCCACGCGGCGCTCTTTACGCGCTGATGAAGAATCTCGAGCGGCGATCACTTAAAGGCGTTGTCGCTGCGAGCACGGGCAATCATGGGGCGGCTGTCGCTTACGCGGCGCGACTTGCTAAACTTCCAGCAACGATCTTCCTTCCCGAATCGCCCAACCCAATCAAGCGTGCGCGGATCGTGGCTCTCGGTGCGACGGTCGAGGAGGTTGAGTGGAAACCTGAGGCTCTGGGAAACGCAGCGGCAGCATTCGCACACGAACAGGACTATTACTTTCTCAATGACGCGAGCGATGAGTTCGTGCCTGTCGGTACGGCAACGATCGCCGCCGAAATTCTGGACGAACTGCCGGCGCCGGATGTAATCATCGTACCGATGGGAGATACTGCTTTAATCCGAGGAGTCGCGGCTGAAGCAAAACGCCGGCATCCTGCTGTCAGAATTGTCGGAGTTCAGGCTACCCAAGCACCAGCTTACGTCCGATCGTGGCAGGAAGATCGTGTAGTCACAACGGAAACGTGCAGCACGATCGCTGATGGTTTGGCGACCTCCGTACCGCTCGAACCAAACGTGCGGGCGATTCGTGAGCTGGTTGACGAAGTAGCGTTGGTATCGGAAGACGAGCTGCTTCAAGGTGTCCGCACGCTTTTATTCGAGGAGCATCTCGTGGCTGAACCGGCGGCCGCCGCTGCGACCGCAGCTTATCTCCAGAACCAAACGTCATATGCCGGCCGCAGGGTTGTGTTGTTGGTTACAGGGTCTAACATCCCTCACGAACTGCTTCGACGAGTAGCTGTGGAGGAACGCTCTTTATGATGAGATTATCGCCATCGTCCAGCAAAAATGAATTGCGTGCTCTTTGGAAAGAGGTGCATATGCGAATGGCCTGCCTGTCGATCTTGATCACGTTTGTTTGGGCGTCCGCGGCGTTTGCGCAAAGAGACGCTCCGGTTTGGGAAGCGTACTTGCCAAAAGTTTCAATCTACCATGACAACAGTTCTAAACAGCCTGCATTAACGGTTGATTTCCTGTTCAAGAAAAATGGTGGACCGCATGAACATGTTGAACATCAGGCGTACGTCCTGGTTTATCTAAAACAGGATGAAGAACAAATACTCAAGCTGGCCCGTGATCCTGAGTTAACAAAAAAGCAAAACGAGAAGACCAAACTGTTTCTCGATATGCTGGTCGAGAAGAAGCTCGTGGTTCCTCTTGAATCTCAGGTTGCCAAAATCAACCGGACTCCCCGCTTTCAAGATGTGCGAGGTAACCCGAAAAGCACCGGCGCTGAAGAGCTCACCGAGTTCAGTTTCGCCTTCAAGTTTACTTTCACTTACGACACGCTTTTCCAGTCGGTCGGGAAGTTAGGTAATTTCCATCCCGAGAATGCGAAGGCTTACGGGTCGGAGACGTGGTTTGAAGAAAAATTCAAACTAATGGTGTTCGTGCCGGTAAATGACTCGGCCCACGCAACCAAGATATCAGCCGAACTGCGTAAGATGTATGACTTCGCCAACGTGATGGATTTCAAGACTGCGCTACTTTATTTCAGACCTCTGCCCTACGAATTCGGATTCAAAAAGTACCAGGACAACACGTTAATTTACATCAATTAACGTCATTCCTGTGGCTAGCCACACTGAAGGCTGGGCTCCAACCCGTGCCGAATGTTCAACCAGGTCCTTAGACTTAGCGTTGGGGGGGCTTTGCACAAAGAGTCGCATCTCTGATTGGTTTTCTCTGCGGCCCTCTGTGTATTTTTTGCGGCCTCTGCGTAGAAATGACGGTTAAACCTAGAGAACGCAGAGATACACAGAGAACCGCGGAGGAGACTCCTCCCAAAACTCACTTTTGCAAAGCACGTTGGCGGATCGACGAGAATGCTACGGACCAGACTCTACTCGTTGCTAGGCATCGCATTATGCATCGTGGGCGGGATCGCATTCCTCTTCGCGGTTAACGCGTCGTATCGTGAACGCGACGTAGGCAAACTTCCGATTGAGCGACAACCTGCGGTCGACCCGACTGTCACTCGGAACACTCGCAACTACAAGGACGCACTTGCGCAACTGGAAGCCCAAAGGCTCAGCTTAGCTTCACGTTTTCAGACGGCGTCGCCCCCAGAACGGACTGCCGTCATCAACGAAGCGCGCGCAGTTCTCACGCAGTCGATCTACGACGAATTATTTCCGGCGTGGTACGGTACGGCGTGGGATTTCAATGGCACTTCGGAGACTCCGCAGCAGGGCAAGATCGCGTGCGGATACTTCGTATCAACTGTTCTTCGCGACGCCGGTTGGAAGGTTGAAAGAGTTCGATTGGCCCAACAGGCATCAGAAAACATCATTCTGAGTTTGACTGCTGATCCTTTCGTTAAACGATTCAGACGCGTGCCGATAGACAAGTTCATCGCCGCCGTCAACGACTGGGGATCGGGGATTTACATCGTAGGTTTGGACGTTCACGTCGGCTTCATTGTGAACACCGGTGCCGACGTTTATTTCATTCACTCGTCTTATGCTGAGCCATATACGGTGGTCAAGGAAAAGGCGATTGAATCCCGAATTCTAGCTACATCAAATTACCGAGTGCTTGGGACAATTTTGGCCGACGACCGATTAATAACTTACTGGTTATCAGGAAAGGCAATCGCTACAAGACTGTCATGATCTTTCACCTGAAAGGCAACAGGTAATGAAAACGAACGCAATCCGAATGTTAATGGTATTGCCGAGTGTCGCTGTCGTTTCCGTTTGCTTAACGTCATTCGTTGCAGAGGCCCAGAAGTCGAGCGCGAGTGGTGCGCTCAGCGGCACGTCGTGGCAGCTAGTAAAGTTTCAAGGGCCAGACGAGAGGACCTTCGCGCCGGATGACAAATCGAAGTACACGATCACCTTTGGCGCAAATGGCCGCGTGACGATACGCGTCGATTGCAATCGTGGCAGCAGCACGTGGAAAGCGACAGCAAAGGGTGAACTACAGTTCGGCTCGTGGTCCAGGACAACGGCGAAGTGTGGCGCAGGATCGCTTCATGACCAGATCGTTACTGAAGGTGCAGCGGTGACGAGCTTCGTTATCAAAGACGGTCACCTGTTCTTGTCGGGAATGGCGGCCGGTGGCTATTACGAACTCGAACCGATCGCTTCCGGAAAACGATAAATCGCAACCAGGGCGGGATTGTGACACCGCTCACTGAAGTGATCCTTGGAGACGTTAAGCTGGTTCTGCTGCTGCGGCCGCCGCCTAACTAGCGTCTGCGGCCTCCGCGCAGAAATGACGGTTAAACGCAGAGAAAGCAGAGATACGCTGAGGATCGCAGAGAAGGTTTCCACCAGGACTCACTTTTTGTGAAAAGCAGGTCGCGATCGATCGTGACGCAATGATGAATGAAATCCTCCTCAAGTCTGAAAGTGATCGCTCCTCATCTAAAACAACCGGAGATTGACGCCGACGTTCGGTTCAACTTCTCGTAGCAGACAGTCGTTATCAACCTTCGCATCGTTAACCTCGTAACTGACGGCGTGGCTCATCATCTCGCCGGCAGGATAGGGGATGAGCAGGTCTTTCAAATCCGCTACTCGTGAGTGATCGCTAAGCCATAAGCCGTATGATTCCGGTCGCAATATCACCGGCATGCGAGTATGGATTTCTGCTAACAACTCGTTTGCTGTGGTAGTGACGATCGCGCAGGAGATAATCGAGCGACCATCCGATTGCCATCGGTCCCAGATGCCGGCGAAGGCGAAGGGTTCCGGTTGCTTGAGCTGAAAATAATAGGGTTGAGAGATCTTCCCGTTTCTTTCCCACTCGTAAAACCCATCGGCGAGAATCAGGCAACGTCTCTTTTCAAACGACTCTTTGAAGCTCGGCTTTTCGTCGATTGTTTCGACCCGGGCGTTGATGAAGCCCTTCGGCTCTTTGCTCCAGGACGGAATCAGCCCCCACTGAAGGAACTTCGCTCCGCGTGTGGGTGCTTGCTCGACAACTGTCAGAATTTCCTGCGTGGGAGCGATGTTATAGCGCGGGACCGGGTCGTTTACACCGTCGACGTCGATACCACGAGCCCTCAAGCGATCCAGGAGACGCTCCACATTCTTTAATGTAAATCGGCCGCACATATTCGAGTGTTGCTGAGTTTTTGCGTCGCTAGAATACCAGCAAGCTTTCAAATTGGCGCGTGCTATAATTCGCCCATATTTCGAGCAAGCTCACGTTTAGAGGATGATTCGATGGAGTCGCTTGTGAAGGCTTGGGAAATTGTTTTGTTAGCCAGCGTCTTCGTGTTTCCGCAGCTGCTTGGAACCCTGCTTTATTGCAGACTTCATTGGGCGCCGAGATGGATAGCAAGGACTGCGGCGATTCTCGCACCGGGTGTTTTCTTCTTTTGGCTGGCGCCGATACTTTTCCTTGCAGGATTGCGCGAAGAGGCCACGAGCGGACCAAAATGTGGAATGCCGGCGTTGGCAGCGGCAATGTTCGTCTTGGCCGGAACAATAATGCAAGTGGTGCTGGGACTAATCACTCACGCGGTCTTAGCAGCAAGAAAGTATTCCTAATATGACCGAACCAAAGCCCACCGAGACGTCCGAAACTAATGCGGAAACGCAAAAACTACCCGCGATAAAAACAGCGCCGCAAGACGATAGTGAAGAGTTTCGCGCGCAGCAGGAAGAGGTAAGGCAGATGATCGCCGCCAACGCGCCGCTCATCGAAATCCTCACGAAACTCGTGTTGATGATTGAAGGGCAGACGCCTGACATGGTCGCTTCGATCTTGCTGCTCAGCGACGACGGCAATCACGTGCGACATGCAGTCGCCCCCAGCCTGCCGGAGAGTTACGTCAAAGTGATCGATGGTAGTCCGATTGGGCCAAAGCATGGTTCATGCGGAACAGCTATGTTTCGCGGTACGCCGGTGAGCGTCAGCGACATTCTTATCGATCCGCTTTGGGACGATTACCGTGAATACGGCATCGCGATTGGCATGCGAGCCTGCTGGTCTACTCCAATCATGTCGAGCAAGGGGAAAGTGCTCGGTTCGTTTGCGATGTACTACCGCGAGCCCCGAAGTCCCGATGGCGAAGAACAGCATCTTACCAACGTGGCGACGAAACTCGCATCCGAAGCGATCGAGCACACCGTCCGGCAACAACGCCTGGAACAGTCGTAAGTCGCCATGGAGCATTCAATCCTGTGGCGCAGAATTGACCAACCCGGTCATGAGGTTTGCAGACTTTACCAAGTCGATACTGAATGGCATCTCGAGGGAACAGCGGTTTTCTTTTCCGACGATCGTCGTCCTTGCCGGCTGAGTTATCTAGTTAGATGTGACTCGAGTTGGAAGACACTAGCTGGTTCTGTTTCGGGCTGGCTTGGCAACGATAACATCGATATTGAACTCTCCGTCGATACTCAACAACGCTGGCAGCTGAATGGAGTGGATAAACCCGGTGTACACAGCTGCATCGATCTGGATTTGAACTTCAGTCCCTCAACTAACTTGTTGCCGATTCGGCGCCTCGGTCTCGCAATAGGACAACAAGCGGAAGTTAAAGCTGCGTGGCTACGCTTCCCAAGTTTCGAGCTTGAACCGCTTACGCAGATCTATTCGCGAGTGGATGGAACTACCTACCACTACTCAAGCAACAACGGACAATTCGTCCGCGATATACAAGTTGAGGAAGTTGGCTTCGTTACAAGCTATCCCGGACTTTGGGAGTGTTACTAAAAACGGAAGCCAATTCCCGAAGAGACTTGAAGATTGTGGCCTTCTCGCAAGGGGAAGGGCAAGCCAGTCAAACTTGTCGCCGACCGTATTATCGTGTCACGACCAATAAGCGAGGCGTGGACGCTGCTTTATACGCAAGCAGTGACAGGATTAGTGCAGCTACTGCAATCACATTCAGCACAGCACTCGTAGCATGAGAGTATTCCCACTGGGGACGCAGTTGTTCCCAATTATCAGGTAGTATGGTCCAACTGTTCGTAGCTTGATTCGCAGGAAAGGTGTACGTCCAAAACACTACTTGCGTTCCCGCTAGGCTCAGAAAGCCGATGAGGCTAAAGACAAACGGTCGCCACTCCTTGCGAAGCAATAGCGTCAGGACCAAGGCCGAGATAACCGCAGGGAAGATGACGATTCCGAGCAATGCCCACCCGCGATAGATCTGCTGAACCGTCAAATAGTCAGCGCGCGAGAGATTGATCTTATTCGGCCACTCGAACAGGTGAGCCAACGCGGGACCAAGAGCGAGTGACGCAAGGAAAAGAGCGAGGAAATAGAACGCCTTAACAAGCATTTGACTAAATACTTACCTTGCACAAAAAGTCGCATATCTAATTCGTCTTCACTGCGGCCCTCTGTGTATCTCTGCTTTCGCTGCGTTAACCGTCATTTCTCCGCAGAGCCCGCAAAGATACACAGAGGGGCCGCAGAGAAGAACTCTTCTCACTTTTGTGCAAAGAATATCTGCTAGATAACCCCAGGCGCTGTCTAACAATTAGGCAGCGCCCGGTGTGATAGACCGTAAAACCTTTGGCAGGGTGCTGAACTTGTTTAAGACGATCTGCCGGCGCTTCGTCCTTGTTCTGCGTACTGCTGCGGATTTCGGTCGAATGTATCTTTACAGTCCTTGCAGCAAAAGTAGTAAGTCTGACCCTGATATTGCGATCTGCCCTCGGCACTTTCGGGATCAACTTCCATACCGCACACGGGATCTCGATTAGTGTTTGCCATCTTCGCCTCCTTGTAGATTTTTCTGAAGAGATACTGGTTGACGAATCTGTATGTGCCGTGTTTGGCGTCTCACATTTCTGTCACTTCCAAATCCGTCATGCCGAAACAAAGCATCACATTACACGCGACGGTTATGAGGATCTTGGGTAGCAAAGCACCGTGGATTCTTTTTCTCATCGTGATCCAGGTGCATTGAGTTGCGGAATGGTCGAGTTTTGTTTGGCGAGGCGTCCTTGTCGCAATTACACACCTCACGGTACCGTTGTTGCTCCTTGTTGTGATGACAAAAGTATTCTTCTGGAAGGTGCTCGTCATGTTACAGCCAGATCTGGCTTATTGGCTTCAGGCAGTAGCTGTGGGTTTGCTAGTGAAAGGTTTGGTTCAGATAGCGCTGATTTCCAGCGTGTTTCGCGGGAGTCGTGCGAGAGCTTAGCTGACTCGATTTAACTTGTACGCCTCGATGAAGCAGCGGGTCCGATCGGAATTTTCGGTGAGAATCAGACTAAGGATTGGAACTCGCTGTTTGGCGTAAGCAACCGCCAGTTGATCGACCAGAGATACAAGTCTCTCGTCGACGGGACCATAACGAAATTCCTCCACGTCGCCATTCGCTTTGCTAATCAGTTTTGCTGACGTCAACTTTGATAGTTGTTGTTGCGCGACGTCAATTTCAATCCCTAATTCATTTGCGACTTCTGAGACACTCAAGGATCTGGTCTGCTCGCGGCGCAACAAAAGCAATACCTCCAGGCTGAAGACCGAATGGAGGTGCTCTTTGAGAAATGTTTTCAGTTCCTGAGAGATATTAACCTTGGACATCGTTACGCCCGCTGGAACCACTATACAAGAGAGTGGATGTGATCTCTGTGAGTGAAATCACCTAGTGCCGGATTGCATGCTTGACGCACTTCTCTCTTTTGAGCACACCTGAAGAGTGGCTGTAGGTTTGTTTCTTGCGGGCCACCGACGGTTTGCCAAAATGCTAGGAGTCTGCGCGGTCTTATTGCTGAAGGATGTAACGGGCGATCTCGACGCGATTGCTAAACCGCTTTTTATCGAGTATGTGGCTTATGTGATTCTCAACCGTCCGAACGCTGATTTCCAGTTCTGCCGCTATCTCTTTATTACTCAAACCGCGCGAAACAGCGAGAGCCACTCGATTTTCCGCGTCTGTTAACTCCTCGTCCCGAAAAGTGAACGGTGCGTCCTGGTCAGCAACTCCTACCAACCGTGCGATCTGCGAATGCGTTCGCTCGACCCGGTTAAGAATTCCATTTACGACTGCAATCAGCTCTTCAGGCTCGAATGGTTTCGTGAGATATGCATCGATTCCGGCGCGGAAACCCTCGATGCGATCCGTTGTCTCATCCTTTGCAGTCAGAAAGATTATCGGAACCAGGGCCGTTCGTGGTGAGCCTCGCAGTTGTCGGACGAGTTGATACCCGTCCATCCCCGGCATTCTGATGTCGCTCACTATCAAGTCGGGTACTGTCTCAGCTAAATGCACCAACGCTTCGCGCCCACTTCGAGCCGTGCTGACTTCATAGTTTTCAGCTTTGAGACATGCCGCGACAGCTCGGAGGAGATTTGGCTCATCATCGACTATTAACAACCGCTTTGGCATCCGCATTCTCCTCAGGTTTCGCGTCAGAGTTAATGCTATCACGCCACCGGGGTAACAACATGGTGAACGTGGTGCCACGTCCCTCTTTACTCTCGACCGTTATTGTTCCCTTCAGTTGCTCGACAACGTGTTGAGCTAAATAGAGGCCCAGGCCGACGCCCGGCGCCGCTGTTCCGGGCGTCGCTCCAGAGCCATTTCCGTCTATCTCGGAGGCGGCGCGATAAAACTTTTCGAACACGCGGGGTAGATCAACCTCAGGAATTCCTTTACCTGTATCCTGGACCATGATTGCCAACGAGACGTTTGCTCGATCACCGGAAACTGTGATGCGACCTCCCTCTGGCGTATATTTGATCGCGTTATCAATCAAACCACGAATTACTCTTCGCAATGCTTCGTAGTCACCCTTGAGCGGGGGTAGATTTGGAGCAATGTCAATCGTAAGTGACAGACCAAGTGACTCCGCTCTTTGTCGCTCAGCATCTACGGAAGACCTTATCAAGTCGTCAACCGCAACCTTCACCTGGCGTAGTTTGTAAGCCCCCGACTCAATCCGTGAGAGATCCAGTAGATTGCCAACGAAGTCGATCTGCCGGTCGCATTCAATGGTAATGGTCTTCGAGTAATCGAGCCTTTCACTTTCAGCCAACCCCCGTTGCTGTAACACGTGGGCCAGCAGTTTGATAGTCGTCAAGGGTGTTTTCAGTTCGTGAGAAACGCTGCTTACAAAATCTGACTTTAAGCGGTCTAATTCAGTCAACCGTTCCTCACGCTCGGCAATCTGCTGTGCCATTGTGTTAAAGGCCACACCCAGATCACCGATTTCGCCGCCTTCACTGATGGCGGCGCGTGCTGTTAATTCCCCGCCACCCAGGCGCTGTGCCGTAGAGCGTAAGCGGCGTATAGGACCGACGATGCTTCGCTCGATCACCAGCGCCGCGCCCATCGCGAGCAAGAGAGCCAACAGTCCAACCACAGTGTAACGAGACAAACGCTGACGTGCCGGCTCGTAAAGGGTTGAACTGGGAATTCCGATTAAAGCGATCAGCGCGGTGTCCCTTACGTGCGCGACTCCATACACGCGCTTTATACCGTCAATCGGACTAGTAAGCTCGACGACGTTTGTCTTCACATTTGCTAGCACTGAAAGTGGCGCCCAACTCACATCGACTTCAGTCGGTGCCTCGGAACCGCGTCGCCTGTAGAGCACCTGACCATCGGAGTCCAGCACGGAGATGATCGCTTGTGCGGAGAGCTCAATACGATCGAAAAGTGCGTTGATGGCGGCGCCATCGATCCGCGCTATGACTGCGCCGCCTTTCTGAATAGGAACGGCAATGATCACTATCGGTCGGGCCTCATCCATGGTCCGATCAGTAACCACGGTCCATGAGCTACCCTCACGCATCTCCGAAACCAGATAGTCAGTCAGCGCAGTCGGCAGCATTTCTCTACGACTCGGTTGCGACATTATCGTCGTGCCGGCAGAGTTTGTGATTCGCAGATCCAGCCAAAAAGGTCGGGTGCCCAGAACGTTTTCGAGGTTTTGATGAACGGCTGGCGTGCGCGTGTCGTTATCGCCGGCAAGAGCTGCAAGGGCATCGAGCGCTCTTTTCTGATCAAGGAGCCAGCGCTCGAGCGCTACCGACGCGAGATCCACTTGCTGCTTCACTGAATCGTCCAACTGAGCCCGACTTAGTTGCCACATATTTCTGAGGTCAAGGGCGCCTACAAGTACGAGAGGGACAGTTATTCCTGCCACCAAAAGCAACAATTTGCCGCGAATTCCGAGTTCTAACTTCACTGCGCGTCAGATGCTAAATCAAGTTTTAATTAGGACCAGTTTAGAGTATATCAACCATACGTAAGGGTAAACACTCAGCAGGCTACGTGATCTCACTGATTCGCAGGTCGATTGATGAAGCTAGAATGCTGCTGGATATCGGTTCACACGCAGGAACGACGCGGTATCCGTGCTCCTTTAGCTAATTTACGTGATTGCAGCTCAAGCACACGCCTTCGACAACGGCATCGTCTGAATGGGGAACTACGTTGCAGTTGTGGGAGGCGTGTTTCCCTTTTATTTCAGGTGCTCTTTGTGTTTTTTACTCGTTGAATGAGAAGTAAGTTTTAGATCTTTTGCATGGTTATCGTGATGATCGGTTTGTCTCCCGCGGTGCGATTATAGGAGACCCAATATCCCGCGTCAGGATAACGTTTGAGTTCGTACATCGACCCATCGGGCTTCGCTTGCAAGTGCACGCCGAGCACCGCGTCTGGTGAGGGCGCGTTACTGTTTTCGCCGAAGTAATCAACCGAGATAGCCATGACTTTGCTATTCGAGTCGTAGTAAATCTGCGCTGATTCGCGAACAGAATATACAAAGAAGTCCTGTCCCGCCCCGCCCTCTTTCAAGCGGTCCAATTTTTCTCGCACCTCTTTAACGCTCATGCCGATTTGCACGCCACGGTAGTCTTTGAATACCGGGCCGTTCGCTTGAGGCGTTTGCGCAGTAGCGGTTGAAAATGATGCGATTACAATAAGAGCGATGAATAACATAACTACCTTCCTCAACTTCTCCAGTGCGCTCATATCGTAAGACCATTGCGATTTTCATACATCAGTGTCATCACTTAGAGCGCTAAGGGTTATCACTCACAATGCGCGTGATTCTACTGATTCGGCCTGATTCACCATCCACTATCATTCAAGACATAAGAAGCGAGACGAAGTCATGAGAGCGGTAGAACAGAACGGACCGGCGACATTTACTCAGAGGATCCTGGCATTCACGATTTCATGGAGACCGGTTGCTTTCTACATCACTCTAGCGGTCGGCTTCTTTCTGTTGGGGTTCGTTCCGATGTGGCTGAAGGTCAATAAGGCGGTCGAGCAGCGCGACGTGGCCCAGCGCGAGGTGCGTCTGCGACAGCTTCAGAACAGTCTTTCAGCCGCGATGGTTGATGTTCAGCGTGGCGAATACGAACGGGCGCGCCAGACGACGAGCGATTTCTACACGACCTTGCGTCATCAGGTAGACGCCGGTGATTCCTCAATATTCACCGCTTCACAACGTGAAAAACTGAAGCCCTTGCTTTCTGAACGTGATGACGTGATCACTTTGCTCGCGCGAAGCGATCCTGCCGGCGTAGATCGTTTGTTCTCAATTTATTCCGCGTACAGAAAGTTAAATAACGTCGCGTCGCCGGCTCTCTGATCAAATTGGAACGAAAAGCGGGTCGTTCCCTGCGCTTTTATAAGACATAATCGCCCCTCTCGTGATGGCTCGTTCTTTGGCGGTACTGGACGCGAGTTGAGTTCGCACATTCACATCGCGGGCCGCGATCTAGGCACGAAGACGATTAAGCTCGTTCGCCGGCGAGCCAGCCGTCGTCGGAAATGGATCGTTAGCCAGCGCTGATGTGATCACTGCCTCAGCTTGCGTAAGAAACGCTTGAATGTTTCGCAACTGAAAGTGGACCATTCAACAGTTCGAGCATGATTTGATTGTATTGAGTTCGGAAAGTCGGGTGACGAAGGATAATTGAAGCACCTTCATACAATCGGATTAACAGGAGAAACAATTTTTCCGACATCATGTGAAACGATCGTACTGGAAATAACTCTCGATTACATCCAAAACGAAATCTCCTCTTGTTAGAATAGACGCAACTTACACTTTTGAAGGAGCAATGATATGGAACCAAGAATTGATTTCATGAAGGTTGGCCAGGGTGCAATTAACGCACTGTTGGGAGTTGAGAAGTACGTTCATGGATCCGGACTCGAACCAACGCTTCTTGATTTGATCAAGCTACGCGCCTCGCAAATCAACGGTTGTGCGTACTGCATTGACATGCATTGGAAGGACCTGCGAGCTGGTGGCGAGACGGAGCAGCGACTTTACGGGCTGGACGCGTGGGAGGAATCTCCCTACTACTCGGATCGTGAGCGCGCGGCGCTGGCGTGGACCGAAGCGGTGACCAATGTTCAAGAAGGGCATGTCCCTGATTCGGTCTTTGAACACGTGCGCGAGTCTTTCACCGACAAAGAATTGGCGGATCTGACGCTCGCCATCACGGCGATCAATAGCTGGAATCGTCTGAACATCGCCGCCAGAACTGTCCCCGGAACTTATAAACCAGCCAAGTCACACACGGCATAGGCGTCCGAAAGACAGCACACGAGTAAGTTCGACTGAGACTCGAACGTCAAAAGATGGGCCGGCGTGACCGGCCCATCTGCAGGTTAGCCTTCGGGGTCGTTGGGATCGTTGAGGAGCGCCCAAACCCTAATGCTGCCGTGTGTCCAAACTGCGGATAACCCGGAGCAAACGATTGGCGGCCTCAAGCCTCGAAGACGTATCGGGTGGAAACAGGATTTAAGATGTTGAAGAACGCGACAATCGCCCGGCGAGTTCACGAACGGGCACTCGCGAAGTTGTCGCGTACCTGCTTCGCCTCGCCACCGTGACGGAGAATAACCGTCAGCAGCTTTGCACAAAAAGTCGCACATCTGATTCGTTTTCTCTGCGGCGCTCTGTGTATCTTAGCGGCCTCTGCGTAGAAATGACGGTTAAACGCAGAGAAAGCAGAGCTAAACAGAGGGCCGCAGAGAAGACTCCTCCCAAAACTCACTTTTGTGCAAAGCAACGTCAGCAGATCCTGGCTGCATCCGCGAACCTAAATTAAAAGTTTTACTAGCGATTCTCGCTGCGGGGCGTCAGTTTAGATTCGTCTTGCGCGGCCGGGCGTTCCCGGGCAGGATCGTCAAAGCGGCTTCCTTAATGCCTCCGACGAAAGTTGCGTTGCCTTCGTTATCAGACAGAATAATCTTAACTGAGGTTTTGAGATTGAACTTCCATAGAGGATTGGGAATGGAAATCTTTTTGGTTGATTCGCCGCGAGCAAAACGGATCGTGCCGACCGCGTCGTAATAAAGTATGTTTGGGTCGTCAGTTAAGGTGGTGTAATTACAAGATGCAACGTCGTCCAGGTTGCCTGTGCGTGTAACGGTAATCGGTATGCTCTCAGCGTCGTTATACGCAGTGTAGGACGGTGCGCTGAAACCAACGACACTCGACTTAAAATCAGAAGGTGCCGGCAGCGGCTGCCAGTCGGCCTGAACATCGGTGAAAGTAGACTTACCACTATTGAAGACATACTTACCACGATTCGAAATATTGATCTGATGGCTGCCATCGGCATTCATAACAACGATTTGTGGCCCAGGCTCGAGTATGCCTTTTTGTTGGGGGGCAAAGCCGGCAAGAATCTTTGTTCCGTCGGGCGACCATCTTGGTGAAGCATAGCCACCGCAACTAGTCTGATCGTTGGTTAACAGACGGCTGTTGCCGCCATCAGCATTGACGACGAAGAGGCCAAGTGCTGCCGCACCTCCGCAGATGCGGTAACCACTAAATAGAATCTTAGTGCCGTCAGGCGACCACACGGGTTGGCCGCCGAGAACTCCAGCGCTAGTCGTGTTTTGAGGATTGGGAAGTAATCTTTGATTGCTGCCGTCGGCATTCATCAGCCAAATTTTCGACTGGGGAAAAGAGTTGCGACTACTAACAAAGGCAATCTGTTTACCGTCAGGTGACCAGTTTGGACTGCCGTTCATGCCTGAATTGCGCGTGAGCTGAGTTAACTCGCTTCCATCAATATTGATTAGGTAAATATCGCTAACTGGTTTGTCGAATCCGAATGTGCCTCTCTTGCCGGCAGAAAAAGCAACCCTGGCGCCATCTGGTGACCAAGCGGGCTCTCCCAGTTCTAACACCTTATCCGTAACAAGATGGGAGTTACTGCCATCCGCGTTCATAACATAAAGGGAGAAGTGATAATCCCTATTGCTAATAAATGCGATCTTCTTGCCGTCAGGCGACCACACTGGGTGGCTATCGTAGACGGGAGAGAAATCCGGCAGTTTCTTACCTCGCGACGTGTCGTCGGTTAGTCGTGTCGGTCTGCTGCCGTCGGGGTTCATTGACCAGACGTTTAGCCCCTTGTAGTGACGGTCACTGATGAAAACTATTTTCCCGTTGTGTTTACCTCGCGATGGTTGTTGAGCGCGAGCCGATGTCATTGCCGCGACTATTACAGCCCCAGCAATCAGAAGACTCAAAGTTCTACTCATAAATCCCCATCACGCGCGATGACAGATTTGGTTCAAATAAGATCAGGATGGCGTTAATGATAACGCCTCTGACCTCATAAACAACGAGGTCAGAGGCGCCGTCGATCTAGATGGATGATTACGCTTTTGCAGAGGCGGCTGCGCCTCGTTCCTGTCGCATCATCTCGCGCATTGCAGCAATGTGACCGGGTGAGCGGCGCTCCGCCCACGCTTCATAGCGTTCAGCCGCCTTTTCAAGGTTCGAAAGCATGTTCTTCTCGACGAACTGCTTGCGAAACTCCGGGACGACCGGCTTGAGCGCTTCCCACACTCCGAAAAATTCACCGCTGGTTTCGAAGAAAAGGTCTTCATGAAGCAGACCGTAGTTAAGTAGTGCGCAAGCCTGCTCCCAGTAGCCAATCACCATGCCAAGGTAATTGCCGTGCTGAGTTCCCATGGGCGCGATGCGCATCGCTTCCTCGACGGTGTTTGCTCGGTAGTTTTGCTGGAACCAATCGCGCGCCTCGCGAAGTTTGGCCTCGCGGCGCAGATCGTAAACTTGCAGGTGTAGTTGCGCTTGTTCGTGCGTTGGTTTTGATGCCATATGATTTCCTTTCTGTTGTTTCAGGTCTTCCACTTGACGACTCACTGTTCTTCGATGACTGACAAGATATTGCCCGCCGGATCCTTGAACCAGGCGATCTGATGACCTGGACCATTAAAGATCCCTCGTTTGTCGGTTTTGATGTCAGGTAGGTTGTAGTGTTCGAGACTGACTCCCATCGCGACGAGTTGCTTGACTGCCTCTTCGATGTCGTCCACCTGGAAATTTAGGACGGTAAAAGATGCCGGAGTGTGATTGGGCTTCGGATACAGGAATACGGCGTTGTCGCCCGTGCGAAGCTCCAGTCCTCCCTCTGGTGTTTCGGAAACATCAAGTCCGAGTGTTTCACGATAAAAATCTTTTGCCTGCTTCAAATCGGTCACAGAAAAGCTTGAGAACGAGCCCGCTTCTTTGAAGATGTTCGAGGCTTTTTCTCGGCTTTGCTTCGACGCTGCTTTAGCTGTCATTTAGAGTTCTCCTTCGTTTGCACAAATTTGAACCATTAGACAACGTATACCTTACGAGGATGTAGCGGTTCTTCTACTTCGTTGTTAAGTTTTGGTGATTTGTTCGGGGCTCGCTTCAAATCGTTGTGGTAGAGTTAGCCGACTTTGGTCAGTTTGCATACAACATTAACTTTGCACAAAAAGTCGCATATCTGATTGGTTTTCTCTCCGGACTGCAGAGAAGACTCCTCCCAAAACTCACTTTTTGTGCAATGTACAACTTTAGGAGAAGGATGGAAGAAGATGAATAACGACCAGTCTTCAGAAAAATGCGCACATACACCGTGCAAATGTTCGCCAGGCGTCGATGATGAGTATTGCAGTCTCCACTGCAGGAACGCCGCAGGTGGAACTGAAACGAACTGTAGTTGCGGTCATCCTGACTGCCTGTGATTCGCACGATTTCTTGAGTTAGCGGCGGATGATCCGATCTATAAGTAGGGACATTAAGGATTCGTGGGGGTCGAGTGACGGTTTTTATGATCTCCTCGATCAACTTTTACAAGGCAGGTTCAGAGTGCTGTCTAACTCCATCGCTGTATCCAGCTTGCTTTTGTGCTTCAGTATTAGCCTTCGCAGCAACATGATCATGCCCTGATTTGCGTAAGTGTTCGCGTGGCCCGGATCCAGTTCGATTACTTTGGCGATTTTCTGTCCGTGAATAATAAGCATGTTGCCGTGGGGATGGCTTTTCCCACTTACTACTTCTTCTTGTTTGCGACGTATTCTTTGGCGAACTCGGTCAGGCGAGTGTTGTTGTTTAATCCGATGCGATTGGCTTCTTCCAACGCCTTCTCGAATTCCCATCCATCACGCAGAACGCGGCGAATCATCCAGAAAGCACCGACGCGAGTCCCGACGGCACAATGAATAAACACTGGTCCATTCTTGAGTTGCTCGTCCGTGAGTTTGATGAAATCGTCAGCGTCCAGCTCATCCGGCGCTTGACCATCAACGGGAATGTTGAAATAGCCGATCCCCAACTCTTTGACTTTGGACTCCTCGCGCGCACCTTGATATTCAGCGTGAGGGCGCAGGTTGATGATGACCTTGATGCCTGCATCCTTAAGTTTGGGTAGGTGCTCGAGCCATGGCTGACCACCCGTCCAAACCAGGTCGTTCAACTTTAGGAACCGCGGGATACCGGTCAGCTCACTCATGGCCGCAGTCTTTTCAATCAAGACCATATTACAAGCGGGACAATTACCTGGCTCGTTATGCGGAGTGCCATCATTGCTGCAGCCGCAGGGAGGACAGACATATTGTTTCTTTTCTTGCGCTGCCATGCTTAGGGCCAGCGTAGCGAGAGTGAACGAACCTGCCATCACAAACTCTCTTCGGTTCATTGGGATTGTCCTTTCAGAGTTTTTCGCCGTTCATGCTAACTAAATTGTTCTCGATACTGGGAATGTTTGCAGTGAAACGACTTCAGACCGGGAGGAATCGAGCGAAACGCGTGACGAGATGGTTAGTAATCATTTTGCTCAGACCGAAATCGAACTAAACTTCTTTCCATCTTTCCGACAGGCCGGAGGTGTGAATGAACAGAAAAAGCACTCGTTCACACAGATCATTGCTGAACAGCCTTCAACTTGCCACCGGGTCAGGAACTGCGAGGAAACGTCACGGTTCGCGGGAAGGCGAATAATAAAGTCGGATCCAAAATCAAAGTCTTCGTAGCTTAAGGCAACGCTTGAAACTTCAGCGCCGGCAAAGTGATCTTCACTTTGCTTACATCCTCGCCTTTCAAAAACTGGACCATCGTTTGCTGAACCTGCGGATCGACTACCATGCTTTCATGGCCGGCATTATCGATCACGATGTGTGTGCTGTTCTTAAATGTCTTTCGTACCTCGTCTGCTTGAAACGGCTGGGTGTTGTTATCAAGCACGCCGCTAAAGAAGAGAGTTGGTACGTTAGTTTTTAGCGGAGAGCGATAGACGTCGCCGAGATCCGGATTTCCAAAGACGTCTCCCATCTCAGAAAGCGGAAAGTTCACAATGTCGCCGAGCAAAGCAGTGCTCGCTTCCTTTTGAATCTGCTTCTTTCGAGCTTTGCTCACACTGGATGAAATGTCCATCACGATCGACATTACATTAATGCCGGCGCCGTACTGGTTGTAGCGTCTTTCCGCGAAGCGTTTGAGAATCGAATAGTCTCCTTTGTCCATCGTGTAGAACCAAAGCGGAAAGATCGGCAAATCGTTTGTGTCACCAAGATCCCGCATGATCAAAAACTGTAAGCCTATCTTTCCGATCTTGATGTCGACCGGTTTCCGAGTGCGCTGGTCTGTGATCGTGATTGTTACTGTTTTTTTTTCGAGGCGATCGAGTGTTCGTTTGAGCGTCGCTGTCAGATCAGGCATTTTCGGCCCGAGCTCCGGATCCTTTGCGACGATTGTCGATAGTCGCCGGATTGAAATGTCAGAGGTGCTGGGAAGTTTGTCGGTGTGATCTGGTCCTTCGGTGCCAACCAAGAGTACGCGATTCAAATTCTTACCGTGATACCGAAGACAAGCCAGACCGAGGTGAGTTCCATAGCTGAAACCGACAAGGTTTAGTTTCTCCGCGCCTAATGCCTTTCGCAGGTCGTCTACATCGTTGGCGCTTTCGATCGAGTTGTACGCAAGAATGTCGACGCCTTGTGCGCGAAAGTAGTCTGCCGCAACTTTGGCGCGTTCTTTAAATGTTTGCAAAGCCGCAGCCCTGTCGGCGAACACGTCCAGGGGCAACGATTCGGACGCGCGATGCGTTAGGTTTGGTTTCGAACGACCAACGCCACGCTGGTCCAGGAGTATCACATCGCCTACTTCGCGCAGTTTCTGAAAGGCGCGCATGTATTCAGGGACGTTGGCAATATTTGTCGCAGACGAACCGGGCCCACCATCGAGGTAAACTGTTGGGTAACCTGGCTTGTCCGCGATACTCTTGAACCGAACGAAAACAAGCTCGATTAAGTTTGAGTTCGGCTTCTTACGATTCTCACGAACCATTAAATGGCCGCGTTCGCCTTCATAGGCCTTTCCACCAACTTCCATCTTGGTGGGCTCAAACCAAATCTCGCCCTCATGGCGCTTCGGCTCATCTGCAACCGCTTGAGCTTGTGCCGGGCAGTTGAAGAAGGCAGTCAGCAGTAACAATCCACCGAGGATCTTGCTTAGTTTCATTTTCATTTCGGAGACTCCTGAGGGAGTAACACCGCCGGACAGCTTTCCTATTCAATAAAGTGTACGGAAAAATTGCTGACCCTTAACAAATCAGTAATTAACAGAAACCCGACCGTTACCACCAATCCAAACCACTCAGTGTGTCCGTACATTTGGTGAAAGTTAAAGAGCAAGGCTCTTGGAGGCAAGAGTTCATTCTGGATTACGAAAGAGAGAAAGAGAGAAAGCAATGAAAAAGTTTTTTGCATTGAGTTTATTGGCGCTTGTGACAATGATCTCCAGCACCGCTTTAGCGCAAAAGCCAGTCACGGTCGGTGGCGCGCCAATGTTTCCCAACAAGAACATCATCGAGAACGCAGTTAACTCGAAGGACCACACGACACTGGTCGCCGCAGTCAAAGCCGCCGGTCTGGTTGAGACGCTGCAAGGTTCTGGGCCATTCACGGTCTTCGCACCTGTTAACGCCGCGTTCGATGCGCTGCCTGCTGGAACCGTCGATACTCTGCTGAAGCCTGAAAACAAGGGCACATTGACTTCAGTCCTGACCTACCACGTCATCGCCGCGCGTCTCAACTCGAAGGCGCTGGAGCGGATGATCAAGCAGGGAGGTGGACGGGCGATTCTAAAAACCGTGCAGGGCGGTGAACTGACGGCCACGATGAGTGGCGGTGACATCAACATCACCGATGCCAAGGGCAACATGGCCCGCATCACTATCACCAATGTGAATCAGTCGAACGGCGTCATCCACGTCGTTGACCGCGTGCTGTTACCGCAGTAACGAACAGTCACCCGGCCCCAGTGGGATAAAACAATGGGCGCTTAAGACGTGAGTCTTGAGCGCCCATGCTTTCGAGGACTCGGAAATGAATGACGACACCTCAAGACCCGCTATGCCCGCACGGGAGTTGAAACACATCACTCGCCGCGAGCTGCTCAAATTGACGCCGGTTCTGGTTGTTGGCGCATTGACCCTGCCGCCGTTCAGCGAAGGGCTGTTGAAAACCGGACTCAATTGGACGGATCGCGCTGCCGCAGCTTTTTTCAGTCCTGAGCGTCTGGCGCAAACCTTCGGCAAACACGAGTTAACTCCGATCGAGCAGTTTCCGATCAACAGCTATTCTGACTACAACCCGGAAAATGATTTGGCGAACTGGTCTTTGATAGTAGAGGGCATGGTTGCAAGGCCTGGCCAGTATACGTTGGATCAGATCAAGGTGCTGCCAAAGCAGTCGCAGAACGTCAAGCACATCTGCATCGAAGGTTGGGACGTGATCGGTAATTTCGGCGGCGCACGGCTCAGCGATTTCCTGCAATTGGTGGGTGCTGATCCTGCAGCGCGCTTTGTCGAAGTCGCATGCCTCGATGATTACTACTCGTCTTACGACATTGAAAGCTGCCTGCATCCGCAAACACTGCTCTGCTGGGAAATGTACGGCCAACCCCTTACCGCCGAGCACGGCGCTCCACTGCGTCTGCACATGCCGGTAAAGCTTGGCTACAAATCGGCGAAGTATATCTACTCGATTCGGGTCAGCAACGTGCTCGGCAAAGAAAAGGGCTTCTGGGAAGACCATGGCTATTCCTGGTTCGGCGGAATTTGAGAGAGCGAAATCATGGCACGGACTAAATCAGGCTTGACGATACAAACGATCGAACTTGAACACGATGGGGTGCGTCAAACGTTGGTGCAGGAGCATTCGTGGCTGGTGCGTTTCACCCATTGGCTAAACGCCATCTCGCTGGTAGTGATGACAATGAGTGGCCTGCAAATCTATATGGCCTTTCCCAGCTTTGGAGCCAAGATTCCACAAGAGATTTTTTTGCATTTCCCGGAAGCGATGCGACTCGGCGGCTGGTTGGGTGGCGCTTTGCAATGGCATATGACCTTTGCGTGGATATTCACGCTGACAGGTGTCACTTATGTGTTGTATCTGATCGTGAGCGGGAAATGGCGCACAGTGATTTTGCGACGCCAGGAATTTCGAGGCGTATGGCCGATGGTCCGCCACTATTTCCTGTTTAAACCGAGGCCGGTGCAACTTGAACAGTACAACCCGCTCCAGAAACTAGCTTACACCTCGACGATTGTTTTTGGCGTCGTTGCGGTCATCACCGGCATTCTGCTTTTCCAGCCAACGCAGTTTGCGTTGCCGGTTATGCTGCTGGGAGGATTTGGGATGGTCCGCATCTATCATTTTGCAGCGATGATCGGATTTCTCTCATTCGTTCCGGGTCATCTGTTGATGGTGGCCCTGGGCGGTTGGACCAATTTTTATTCAATATTGACCGGCTGGAAACGTGAGCCTGAATATTTGGCCAAAGACTAGTATCATTACTGCACTCCCTTTTCATAAATGGTCTTTTGTAGGCACGTAGTCACATGGCACAAGTCAACGAGAAGTTGATCAATGATCACGCCGCGCTCGATAAGGTATTAAAGCAACTTCAGATGGCGCTTCGCAGCGCTGATCTCGAGCTCGCCCATAACAAACTGGACCTGTTTTGGGCGAGGCTTGCGGTACACATTCGTGCAGAGCATTTGCATTTTTTCCCGACGGTGTTGGGGACTCTCGAGAATGCTGCCAGGCACGCATCTGCGCCGTCGCTGGACGAAGCACAGTCTCTGGTTGCCGAACTGCACCAGGATCACGACTTCTTCATGAAGCAATTGATAATTGCAGTAGGAATCATGAGGGAACTGTCGACGTCGCCGTCACAACTTATCGTCCCCCAGGCACTAAGCGATGTGCAGAACATTGTGTTTGCTGTTGAACGACGATTGGTTAACCATAACGAGATAGAAGAGAGTCAAATCTATAGTTGGGTTACGAAACTATTGTCCCCGGATGAGCAGACGAAGCTGGCCGGTCAGGTCGCGACCGAACTTCTTAAGCACCCACCGAGATTTACGCTCAGCACCTGGTTAGACAAATAAAGGCATTAGTCACCACCGGGCTCGCGGCAACTATGCGTGATGCTCGGTTTAGATTAGTCGCTGATCTTCACGAACCCTCACAAATGTCCCGATCTGGTCCTAATGACTAGACTTTCCCGGGAAATCCCAGCCAAAAAATATTGTTGAATATTTCTCCTACAATACGGATACCTATTGTGAGAGCAGACGATGGATGATGCCGCAACCATTAAAAGATGTCAGCAAGGTGACCGCGAAGCTTTTCGCCATCTTGTGGAGCGTTATCAAAAACGTGCGGTCGCTCATGCGCTCGCGATTCTGCTCAATCGGGATGATGCTGAGGACGCCGCTCAGGAAGCTTTTATTGACGCTTTTAAAGCAATTGGCACGTTTGACACATCACGGACGTTTTACTCGTGGTTCTACGTTTTGCTTCGAAACCGTTGTTACAAGATTACCGCGAAACGACGCTACACGGAGAGCCTCGAAGTGGCTGAGCTCCTGGTCTCGCAACCAGGCGCCGCTGACGACACTAGACTTGCACTTGAGAAGGCTTTGCATTCGTTGACTCGTGAGGAACGGGAAATCGTCTCGTTAAAGTATTTCAGCGGGCTGTCATATGACGAACTAGCCATGCACTTGCAAATTCCCCGAGGAACCGTGATGAGCCGGCTTTTCAACGCTCGCCGGCGATTACAGGGCAAACTTGCCGGAGTGCTTATAAGAGAAGAAGGGGTTTGAATTCCATGAACGAACCAAGTTGTGAAGATGTACTCATGGCGCGAATGGCGGAAGCCGATGGGGAAGAGTCGGGGTTTTTAGAGAAGCAGTTAACCGCGCACATTGCAGGTTGCGCTAACTGTCAACACGAACTGAAGCAATGGACGACCTTGAATCAGGTGCTCAGTGGTCAGAATCTGTTAGAGCCGCGTATCAACCTCTGGCCGGCGATCGAAAACAGAATTGCCAAACCGACTGGTTCGTTCCGGGGTTGGAAACCCTTCGCTCTGATTGGTCTACTTCTGGTCATTCATAAGTTGTTCGAAATGCTTTCAGCGAGTGACCCAGGAATGGTTCTTAAAATCGTGCCGTTAGTTATCGCTACGTTGCTATTTGTTCTCATTAAAGAGAACCCGTTCAAGATAAACACGCAACTGATGCTGGAGAGATAAATCATGGTGGAAAAACAAATCAAGGAATCGCTCATACTCGGTCAAAAATACGCTTTTGCAACCGTCTCCCTGGTACTCGGTATTTTCAGTTTTGTGAATCTACTGGGTTTTGAAAAACCCATCCTGGCGATTATTTTTGGTTGGCTGGCACTCCGCACAAAACCTGAACCGTCACTCAATCAACATCGCGTATGGGCCAAAGCCGGTATCGCGCTTGGCACGATCGTTTTAATCGTCGTGCCGACATTGATACTTATTTACTTTCACCGGCTCCAGGAGTTCATCGAAATTCTTTCGAAGTTGGATGGTGGACGATAGTCAGGAGGAACAAATGAGAGTCATTCATTCTGCACTTCTACACATCGCACTGATCGCTACGTCAGCTCTTGCAGTTGCCGCTCAAGTTTCCCCGCACAAAGTTGAAGGAAACTGGCTCGGGACACTTGATATCGGAGTCGCTAAGCTCAGGCTCGTCTTGAAGATTGAAAAATCGGCAAACAGCTACGCTGCCAAGTTCGACAGCTTGGATCAGGGCTTTGCGGATCTGCCTATTGATTCGATTGTTTTAGATGGCAACAAGTTGAGTTTTTCCGCCGCCAAGTTTGGCGTCAACTACGATGGAACACTGAATGAAACAGGCGATGAAATCTCGGGTACGTTCAAACAGGCTGGGAACTCAACTCCATTGGTTTTCAAACGAGTCGCCGAGGTGCCAAACGCGAATCGAGCGCAGGATCCAAAGAAGCCCTACCCTTATGACGAGGAGGAAGTCAGCTATCGAAATGAAAAGGACAATGTAAAAATCGCGGGCACTCTGACTGTACCGCGTGGTGGCGGGCCTTATCCGGTTGTGCTGTTGATTACTGGCAGCGGACCACAGGATCGCAATGAAACGGTCGCAGGCCATCGCCCTTTCCTGGTTCTGGCCGATCATTTGACCAGAAATGGCGTCGCTGTGCTGCGAGTTGATGATCGTGGCGTAGGGGGTACGGATCCGGGGTCGCCCTCGGCAACAAGCGAGAACCTCGCCGAGGACGTTCTAGCTGGGGTTCGTTTCCTAAAACAGCGGAAAGAGATCGATCCAAAGATGATTGGGCTGATCGGACACAGCGAAGGAGGAATGATCGCGCCAATGGTTTCGGTCCGCACGAAGGACGTGGCTTTTATGGTGCTTCTTGCGGGTCTTGGGCAACGAGGCGAAGATTTTCTTTACACCCAGACTCGACTGATCCACAAGGCACAGGGAACCCATATTGACACCACCAGGCACACAATCGCGCTGATGGAGAGAATTAACGCAGTTGTAAAAACAGAGAACGATGACAAGCGCATCGAGAATAAGATCAAGGAAGAGATCGATGCTTATGCTCGAACGCTAACTGACCTCCAGAGAAAATTGTTTGAGCCCGCGGAAGCAAACGTCAAACCGTACATGCCAATATACAAGACGCCCTGGTATCGCCACTTCATAACATTCGATCCATTGCCTGTCTTAAAGAACGTAAAAGTTCCGGTGCTTGCCTTGAACGGCGAACTCGATTTACAAGTCCCGTGGAGGGAGAATCTCGACCTGATTGCAGAGGGTCTCAAGGCAGGCGGAAACCAGGACGTAACGATAAAGGCGTTTCCCAAACTTAACCATGGGTTCCAAACAAGTAAGACCGGTCTTCTGTCCGAATACTCACAGCTTGAGGAAACCATCTCGCCAGACGTTTTGAAAACTGTGTCCGACTGGATCTTGCGCAGGACATCCCAGAAGAATCGATCAAACTAGTATCTTGTGTAGCTTTGCACAAAGAGTTGTATATCTGATTGGTTTTCTTTGCGGCGCTATGTGTACTGCGTTCCCTGCGTAGAAAGAGCTTAAACGCAGAGAAAGCGGAGATACACAGAGAACCGCACAGAAGACTCCTCCCAACACTCCCTTTTGTGCAAAGCAATCGAGTGTCTTTAAAGTTGATGCAGGAACGGCCTCAGAGGGAGGGCGCTCCTAACACGCTGACGATCAGCATCAATAACGGTGCGTTTACTTAGTTTCCTTTTCCATAATTGTCTGGGAGACAAACCTCGACGTTTTCGCAGGCGCTTGAATCTTTCCAACCTCCGGAGGTTAGCAAGGCGACTCCTTTGAACGTCGAGCGTTCGCGTGAAGCGGCTTCACGGGCGCTGTGTTCGAGGCTATCGCATTGTGGTGGTGTTTGTCTCTTGTCTCGTTATGGTCCATTCCGATTTTCCTTTTTACCTTTGATAGGTTTCCACGTCAGCGCACAACCTCAACAGAACAAGGCGCGCTTGTGACCAACGCGGTCGAAACGCTGCCGAGTCGGAATCTCTCAAAGGCGTTAGTGAACTTGCGCGACCCGACGAATATCGAATCCGCTTCCCAATTGCGCGCCTCATCCAGTAGCACACGTTGAGCTTCGCCCTTACCGAAAACAACGGAAGTTCTTAGTCCAATGGCGTTCAATTCATTCTCGGCCCACTCGACCATCGTGCGCGCGGCGAAGGCGGTTTCTTCGTTGAAGCCTTTGATCAGCTCGGCTGCGGTGGTAAGAACCCCGGAAAAGCTTTTGGGTGACGTGCCGTCGTCGACCGCGATAAGACGAACTTCAGTTCCGGTTGGCCATACACGATTGCCAACAGCGCGAACCGCTCGCTCGGCGCCAGTCGATCCGTCTACACCGACAATGATTCTTGGCGGGACATGGTCGTCTCCCAAGTTTGGTGCGCCGCGAACCACTCGCAGAGAGGACTTCAAGCCTGTGGCCAATTTCTTCGAGACGCTGCCGACTAACAATCGCCCGACGGCTGATCTTCCATGTGAACCGACAACCACCAGATCAGGCTTCCACTCATTTGCCTTTTCTATTAGTTCTTGTGCTGGATCGCCTACCGGAGTTTCGGTCTGCACTTCCCATTCAGAAAAGGACGACTGAACACGAGCGCTCGCCTCTGACGCAAACTCGCTGGCTTCTTTCAGCGCCTGCGAGGTGTGCGTTTGAGCAAGTAAGATTCCTGAAGTTACCCGGCCGGAAACGAGCGCTTGTTCAACAAGTTCATAGCTCGAAAGTGCGGGCGTTCTCACATCCGCCACCGATAGGATTAATGCCTCGGCGTCACGTGGCAAGCCTGCGCGCCGCAAATCAGCCAGCGCCGCCGCGGCACTTTCAGAACCGTCATATCCGATTAGTAGTCTCATAATTATTCACCTTGATGGCGGCCGTGCCGAAGTTTGGCTGACCGCCTAATTGAAACGGATGCTGATCAATCAGCATCTCCAGATTAAGTCTCTCGCCACAAGCGCGAAAGCGTGAAAACACCTGAGATCACCGGGTGTTAGCACGTTTCACAAAATCAGCAGCAGCAGGTCACGTGTAAATACCTGTCAGCGTCAAGGGTTATCACTCTGTTACCCGTCGAGACCCCTCTTTAAGATGATTTTGCGAAGCTTACTTATCTCCAGGAGGCTAAAGGAGAACGCAGTGCGAGGGAGATGATCAGTGAGCTGATAGGGGATCACGAATTTTCCGCGCGCACAATCAGGTCGGCTCTGTTACTTGCACGCAGGAATGTTGATGCGCCAACTGAAGACTTACTGATCCAACGGTTGATGGCCCACGAAAAGGCGTCGTGGACCCTCCGAAATCTGTTGGTTGAAGAGAATTCAGACGCGACAGTGTCTTTCGATTTTACTTCATGACCGGGAGGTAATAAGTGAAGCGCAATACTAAAGCAAAAATAACTAAAACGAGCGGAAGTAAGCTGGTCTGGCTAATGGGCGCCGCGGGTGTGGTTTTCGCTCTGCTCTATTGGGAGCTGTCGGGCCTCCTCTACGTGCTTTCAACCTTGGCCCTGTGTGCATTGTTCATCGTGGTTGCATTCTCGGACCTGGAAACGGGACTCAACGAAAGTGATGGAAATGAGGGTTAGACAGACGAGGTCGGGCGAAGTTTTAGGCGTGAGGCTTAACGGCGATCCCTCAATGGTGTGGGCACTTTCAAGTAGAAAGGTTAAACGCAGAGATACACAGAGGACCGCAGAGAACCGCAGAGAACACTCCTCCCTACTCACTTTTTTGTGCACTGCAGTCGTTACTTGGTCACTTTTAAGATCTCAAACGCGCACCGCGGAGTCGCCCTCTTTTTCTAACCGGGCCGCGCCGCCAATTGCCTCCAGCGCACCGAGCGCTTTCTTAATCCGAGCTTCCAAACCCTCTCGCTTGCGATCTGAACCAGCACCGCTGCCAAAGATCGGCCCACTTCACGCAGAACCTCATCAAGCGCTGCCGGCGTGAGCCGCCCTTTGAGCACGCCGATAAGTTGATTGAGTAAAGCATCGTACGCCTTTGGAAAAAGAGGCTCCGCCTCACTAGTCAATTCGTAAGTGAAATGAGGCTTTCGCGTACCCCGTTGTACCCCCGCTGTCTGATCAAACCGTCACGCTCGAGAGAAAGTAGGTGGGCCCTGACGGCGTTATCCGTCAATTCAAGCTCAGCCGCCAACTCGTTTACGATTTTTGTAGTTCCGCGAAGTGAGGTGACGATGCGCCCTCGCGGCCTGTCAAAGAAACGTTTGTCGAGCTTTGTAGGCATTTATTGCCCCGAATTATCGCACTTCCTAATAATAAAAACAATAAACCAAGGAAGTCATTGACTTATTGTGGAAAAGGTATATCCTGAGCCTAAAAGACGTTCGCGGAAAGCGCACTTCTAAATCTTCAACTTGAGAGGGGAATCAAAATCATGGAACACATTTTCGACCACCGAACCGGAATCAACTCGTTTCGCGAAGCTAGTGCTGACGCCTCTCGTCCCGCATATCAGGCCTATCAGATCTTGCACCTCGCGTTTACAGTGGCCCCAATCGTCGCCGGACTCGACAAGTTCTTCAATTTTCTTGTGAATTGGGAGCAGTACCTACCCCCGTTTGTTAATGACCTACTTGGAGGCCAAGGTCATTACTTGATGCTCGCCGTTGGTGTCGTTGAGATCATTGCGGGTCTCGGTGTCGCTTTCAAGCCAAAGATCTTCGCCTACGTGGTTGCCGCCTGGCTCCTATTAATCATCGCTAACCTGCTAATGATTCCGGGCTATTTCGATGTCGCTCTGCGCGATTTTGGTCTGGCATTAGGCGCTCTAGCACTCGCGCGTTTGAGTCGGGAGTTTGATCGCTAACCTTTGCTGTAACAAGAGAGCAAATTTTTAGGAAGTACCTGTCCTTAACAATGGAGTTGAATCGATGCTGAGCTCCGCGAAGGTGACATCAATCGCCAACCAGGCGAGAAGAAATGGTCGCATCTCCTACAAATGCAAGCGCGGAATCGCGAATGCTCTGGAGCTGAAAGATTCCGCGCCTGCACTAAGCCGACAAAGCAATCGACGAACAATCGAGCGAGTCGCGGAGGCGCGATTGCCAACACAGTTCGGCGAATTCCGGATCCTCGGGTACCGGTCGCTAGTTTCAACCGAAGAGTTCGTCGTCCTTACAAAAGGGGAGCTGCCGGACGATCGAGCAACGTTGGTCCGCATTCACTCCCAGTGTTTGACTGGCGATGTGTTTGGGTCAGTGAAGTGTGACTGCGGCGGGCAGCTTCGTTCGGCGATGGAACTGATCGAGCGGGAAGGACGTGGCGCAATCGTCTATCAGCAGCAGGAGGGTCGAGGCATCGGGATCATCAACAAAATTCGGGCTTACGCTCTGCAGGATGAAGGCGCCGACACGATCGAGGCAAACGAAAAACTGGGACTGCCAGTTGATTTGCGTCGCTATGAACAATGCGCCGAAATCTTGCGTGATCTGGGCCTGCGGCGTGTGCGATTGATGTCGAACAATCCAGAGAAGATACGAGCAGTCGAAGGAGTGGGTCTTAAGTTGGTCGAGCGCGTATCGCTGAAGACTGTACCCGCTGATGCAGCAATGGATTATCTGCGCACCAAGAAAGAAAGAATGGGCCATCTTCTGGAGTTGGTATGAACTCAGCTGAGGAAATGAACCTGGTCGAGTGGAAACACTCGCGTGGACGGGTGGTAACACCGTCGCCACCTCCTGTTGATGCAGATAGCCTTAGTCGCTGGAGCTCGTGTCCTAAGCTGAAAGTATTCTCTGCGTCGCGGTGAACTTATGTCAAAGCAGGCAAACGCAGAGAACGCAGAGGAGCAGGAACGGAGAGAACGCAGAGAAGCGCGAATATGAAATTACGACGCCACCGTCACTGCATGAACACTTCGAGGAGTTGGATGGCTAAGCCTAAACGTTTAGCGAAAACCAGGAAATGGTCTGTCGGGCCATACCGCCACCGCACTATGGAGTCTTATCAATGAGTCAAAAGGACGTCACGGTTGCCAAAACAAATGAATTTGTTGACGGCGAGATGAAGCAGGTGTCAGCAAATGGCGCGGAGATACTGCTGGCGCGTGTTGGGGGAGAGTTTCATGCAGTTGGCGCTCATTGCACACACTACGGCGCGCCGCTTGTGGAGGGCGTACTCAGCGGCGACCGCATCGTTTGCCCCTGGCACCATGCATGTTTCGAGCTAAGAACCGGCAACCTGCAAGAGCCTCCCGCGCTCGATGCCCTGCCACACTATGAAGTGAAGGTTGAAAATGATCGAGTCATCGTGCGCGTGCCGGACCGCCCCTCCGATCGGCGAGTGCCACTGATGGCCCACCGAGATCCGAGAGATGAAAGACTGTTCGCAATTGCCGGGGGTGGAGCGGCTGGTTACGCCGCAGCGCAAACCCTTCGCGAAGACGGATTCACAGGCCGCGTGCTGTTGATTACCCGCGAGAATCGTCTTCCTTATGACCGTCCTAATTTAAGCAAAGATTACCTGCAAGGAAACGCTGAGCCTGGATGGTTGCCTCTGAGATCTGAGCGGTTCTTTGATGAAAATGACATCGAGGTAATACGCAATCGAGAGATCAGACACATTGACGCGACGCAAAGAACAATCACGTTTACGGATGAGGAGACGCTTGTTTGTGATGCGTTGCTGCTGGCGACCGGCTGCCAGCCGCGAAAACTGCCTTTTCAATCTACAACACAGAAAAACGTCTTTCTGCTACGCAGCTACGACAACGCCGATGCGATCATTTCGGCCGCCGAGAAAGGAAAACGCGTTGTCGTAATTGGCGCCAGTTTCATCGGCATGGAGGTGGCGAGCGGTTTGTCGGGGCGTGGATGCGACGTGACGGTCGTGGCGCCAGATGTTGTGCCGTTCCAGAAAATCCTTGGTCCAGAGATCGGTCGCGTATTCCAGGACATCCACGAAGAGCACGGCGTTAAGTTCAAACTCGGCGCTTCCGTCACTGGGCTTTTTGGACCAAAGAACGTGACGGGGGTCGCCCTTAAGAACGGCGAACGATTAGATGCTGATCTAGTGGTCGTTGGAGTCGGTGTCAAACCAGCGACGGACTTCATCACAGGAGTCTCATTGCACCAGGACGGCGGAGTGATCGTCGATGATCACATGCGTGCCGCTGACAGCGTTTACGCAGCCGGAGACATAGCCCACTTTCCAAGTCAGCTCACGGGCGAGCTTCAACGCATCGAGCATTGGCGCACTGCCATGCAGCAGGGCCGCATTGCCGCTCACAACATGGCGGGGAAAGAAACCTCGTATCGCGGAGTGCCTTTCTTTTGGACCAGGCAATTCGACGTGGGGCTGCTTTATGTCGGACATGCAAACGAGTGGGACGAGATCATCTTTGAAGGTGATGTGTCCATGCGGGATTTTCTTGCCTTCTATGCAAAGGAGAGCCGCATCGTGGCGGTCGCTGGAATGAATCGCGATCGGGATATGGCCGCCATCGAAGAGTTGATGAGGCTGAATCGAATGCCGGAACTCGCGGAGATCAGAAATCGCTCCACGAATTTTACGGAGATGCTAAATCCGTCACCACAGGTAGCACTCGCAAAGGAGCTTGTTTATGTCGGAACAACTTAAGCACGGTATCAAATCTACGGAGGAGGCGAAGCAGAAGGGCAAGGAGCATATAGCTGCATTCGGTCAGGGCAAGACTTTGCTTAAGATTCTGTTGCTGGCGGCGGCCATGACTGTCGGGCTTGGGTATTTTGCTGATCGAAGTCGGGCCGATCGATCCGATGATCAAAGTCGCGGTCAGGAACAAGGATTCGATGAGCAAATCACGAAAAATGCTCAACAGATGATGGAGCAAGGGAAGCAGATCTTCCGCTACGACACCTTCGGCGATGAGGTTTACTGGTCAGACAAACTCAAGCTTCATCACGCGATTCAGGGCAGCAAGTTTGGTGGTGTAGGTCCGGGCGTCAGCCCAAAAACGGCGCTGGCCGTCGGATTGAAGGTGGACATGGAAGCCCTGCCCCAGCCATTAATCAATCAGCTCAAGCAGGGAAAGGTGGACCTTGACGACCCGGCTACTACGCTGGCGCTTATCAAGCTCGACTCAGTGCTGGGAGTGAAAGGGACCTTTTACCCCAACGGCAGCCTCAAGGCTGTGGGTCTCACCTGCGCCGTTTGTCACTCGACCGTTGACGACGCTTTTGCGCCAGGAATTGGACGTCGTCTCGATGGGTGGTCCAATCAGGACCTGAACGTCGGCGCCATCGTTTCTCTTGCTCCGGATTTAAGCGCGCTTACCAGCCTGCTGCAAGTGGATGAAGCTACGGTCAAAACTGTTCTAGCCAGTTGGGGACCGGGAAAGTTCGACGCCGAGTTGAACCTCGATGGGAAGGCGTTTCGGCCCGACGGAAAGACCGCAGCGGTACTCATTCCGCCAGCATTCGGACAGGCCGGCGTGAACCTGCATACGTGGGGTGGAGGCTGGGGTGGAGTCACTTACTGGAACGCATACGTCGCGAACCTGGAACTACAAGGGCAGGGAACTTTCTACGATGCACGTCTTAACGACCCGGTAAAGTACCCCGTCGCTGCACGGGCGGGTTTCGGAAACAAACGAAGCGAGAAGGATATGGTGACCGCGAAACTGGGTGCGCTTCAGTTTTATCAATTAGCAATCCCTCCACCAAAACCGCCTGAAGGTAGTTTTGATAGGGCTGCCGCTACTCGTGGGGAAGCGATCTTCAACGGCAAGGCAACTTGTGCACAGTGTCACGTGCCACCGCTCTTTACTGAACCAGGATGGAATACCCACAAGGCATCGGAGATCGGCATTGATGATTTTCACGCGAACCGCGCGCCGGACAATTCATATCGCACTACGCCGTTGCGCGGACTGTTCTCGCACATGAAACGTGGGTTTTACCACGACGGTCGTTTTGCAACGCTGCTGGATGTCGTCAACCACTACGACAGCTTTAAGCGGATGGGTTTGACAGAACAGGAGAAGAAAGACTTGGTCGAATATTTGAAGTCGCTATAACTCTGCACGGTTCGAAGGAAGTCACATGACATTGAAGATCGAAATGCTGGGTTGGGCGGGGACGGCGCTCGTCGTAGTAGCGTACGTCCCCCAAATACATCACCTGTATGTTGAGAAATGCGCTTGGGGCATCAGATTTCAACTTGGCTAATCTGGCTGCTGGCCGCCGCTGTACTTTTGATCTACTGCCTAATTCGAAGTGACACGTTGTTCACGTTGGTCCAGGTCATAAACATCACGGCCATTATTGCAACCATCTTTCTCGCGCGGAGAGGCAATCAGATCTGCCCTTACCATTTCAATGCCGCTTTGCCACATCGCGTAGTTGGAAGCGATGACATGTTGGGAGAAAACTATGTGGCACTCACAAATGACTAGAGACGCAACGGATGAAGTGGGCAACACGCCGCTGATGCGCGCGGCACTCAACGGTCAGACTGATATGGTGGAATCTCTGCTCCGCAAGGGCGCTGACGTGAACGCACTGAATCATGAGGGTCGAACGGCCCTGATGTTCGCAATAGTCAACTTGAGGAGTGACACCGTCAATAGACTCCTGGAGTTCGGTGCGGACGTAAACGTACAGGCTCATTGCGGCTGTACGCCGTTGATGCTTGCGGCAAACAGTGGTGACGCCGAAATCACCGAGGCTTTGCTAAATCGCGGTGCGGACCCCAGAAAAATCTGCACCCCGGGCACGACTGCTCTGGTCGTCGCGACGAAACGCGGATACCACGGCATCGTAGATTTGCTTACTCCTGCTATTGCGTCATTCAACACTGCTTTGGACAAGAAGTGACCTTGGGAGGAGTCTTCTATGCGGTCCTCTGCTTTCTCTCATTTAACCGTCATTTTTACGCAGAGGCCCGCAAAGATACACAGAAGACCGCAGAGTAAACGAATCAGATATGCGACTTTTGTGCAAAGCCATTCAACATTCCGTCACGGGAAAATGCCAAGCTCTGCGTAGCAAGTAGCGATCTTGTTTATGGCACCGATAAAAGCCGCTGTCCTAAGACCTGATATAGCAGGATCGGATTTCCATACTTCCCGAATCTGGTTATACGCGACAGCCATCGACTCCTCGAGACCAGAATTCACAAGATCAATCTCGTCTGCGCCACGCACTACTGTCTTCCGTTCAGCATCCGAGAGTCGTCTGCCAGTATTGTCTTCGATGACTCTCAGCAGTCTCTCAAAACTTGCCTGCTCGAATCGCTTGCCCATCCTGCCAAAACGAACGTGTGACAAGTTTTTAAGCCACTCGAAATATGAGACAGTGACACCGCCCGCGTTCAAATAAATATCAGGGACGACCAGGACTTCTTTACGCCGCAGAATCTCCTCTGCGCCGGCGGTGGTTGGGCCATTTGCGGCCTCAGCAAGAATCTTCGCTTTGACGCGCCTCGCATTTTCCTCGGTGATCTGATTTTCCAGAGCGGCAGGAATTAAGATGTCACACTCGAGTTCGAGCGCTTCCTCACGACTGCTGAGGTTCGTGGCCCCTGGGAAATTGAGGACGGAACCCGTTTCCCTTCGGTGCTTCATCACGGCCTCAACGTCCAGACCCTTTGCGTTACAGATGGCGCCTTCGTATTCCGCTAAGGCGATGATGACTGCGCCTCCGTGTTGACAGAATTGAGCTGCGTAGTATCCAACGTTTCCCATGCCCTGCACGACAACCCGCTTGCCCTCAAGACCTTTATCAAGGCCCAGTTGTTTCATATCCTCGCTGTGGCTACACACTTCGCGCAGTCCAAAGAAGACTCCGCGTCCTGTGGCTTCAAGTCGTCCACGCACCCCACCCTGCGTCACCGGTTTTCCAGTCACGCATGCAAGCGCATCAACTTGCCCTGGGTTGAATGCAGCGAAAGTATCCGCAATCCATGACATTTCGCGTTGTCCAGTGCCGTAATCCGGAGCGGGCACATCCACGCCCGGACCGATAAAGTGTTTCTTGATTAACTCGGATGTATATCGCCGGGTGATTTGTTCCAACTCTTCAACCGTATAGTTCTTGGGATTGATCTTTACCGCTCCTTTGGCGCCCCCGAAGGGTACATCCATTACCGCGCACTTGTAGGTCATCAGTGCGGCCAACGCCTTCACTTCATCCTCGTTAGCGTCCTCTGAATATCTGATTCCACCCTTCACAGGTAGCTTGTGATGACTGTGCTGAACGCGCCAGCCGGAAATAACTTCGTACCCCTGCCTCGTACGAACGGGAAACCTAAACGAGTAGACGCTGTTGCAGACTTTGATCTGATCGAGCAAACCTTTCGGATGTTGCGTGAAAGAAGCTGCATGGTCGAAGTAGAGAGAAACGTTGTCGAAAAAACTTGGCTGGTGCTCGATCGTTTTCATTGGCTGGTGCTCGATCGTTTTCATCGGCTGACTCCTTGTGCTTAATCCTTAATAGATAATGCGACTTTTCTGCAAAGCTTGTCTGTCAATAACAACAATAGATCACGAGCCTATGGCTGGCCAGAGTATTACCACTCGAAAGCTCAACGTGTTTACACTTGTTGCTCAGCCAAGGTTCTCGAAAATGTGTTAGTCGGGCGGCGTTGGAAGTTCAATGTTGAAGATGCTTTGCACAAAAAGTGTGATTTTGGGAGGAGTCTTCTCTGCGGTCCTCTGTGTATATCTGCTTTCTCTGCGTTTACCCATTATTTTCTACGCAGAGCCCGCAAAGATACACAGAGGGCCGCAGAGAAAACGAATCAATTATGCGACTTTTCGTGCAAATCTATGTTGAAGATCGCCATTGCGAAAAAGCTACGTACAGCGAGCACGAATGCAATTCCGGCAAAGATTAGTCCGGTTGTGAAATCCATGTTTACCTTCCTTCAAACACCGTTTCGCGTCAGTGTTTTTCTATAGTGATAATTGAATATTAGCGGAAGACGAGTGGATCGGTAGCGTGTCACCACTTACGAGGTACAAGTGTTTTCACGCTCCCTACAGTACATCCTTTTTCTGCCAACAAACAGAGTCAGGAGATAACACCCGAGACGCACCGGTGTTATCACTCTTTTAGGTAAGAGGCGTAGGATTCAACATAGAAGGACGTTGCGACAAGGAGGTAAATGAAAATGAGAGTATTGATCGGCTATGACGGCTCGGAGTGCGCTGATGCGGCGCTTTCGGATCTGCGTAAGGCTGGACTGCCAAAGGACGTGGAAGCCCTCGTCGTTTCGGTAGGAGAGGTTGTGAAACCACCCTCCTCAACCGGGGATGACGTCGTTAGCCGCCCAATGACTTCACGGTTAGTGACAGCAGCTTTCGCGCAATCGGCGGCAAGGACACGTGACGCACTCGAAGAGACGAAAGAGTTCGCAGCGAGAGCTGGCGATCGCGTCCGATCATACTTTCCCAGTTGGAAGGTGCAGACCGAAGGTATTGCTGGCTGGCCGGCTGCAGAATTGATAAACAAGGCCGACGACTGGAAGCCGGATCTAATTGTCGTTGGCTCGCATGGTCGATCGACGCTTGGGCGGTTCATCCTTGGTAGCGTGTCGAAGAGGGTGGTAACGGATTCACATCACTCGGTGCGGGTCGCACGAGGAGCGGTGGACCACAATGACAGTAAGTCCCCAAGGGTCATGATAGGCGTGGACGGGTCGCCCGCAGCTGAACAGGCGATTCGCGAGGTAGGCATGCGTGTGTGGCCTAAGGGAACCGAAGTGCGAGTCATCGCTGTTGACGATGGAACTTCGCCAAAAACAATTGCCCGAGTACTTCCGATTGCAGCGGCGATGATCACTGACAGCAATGAGAAGGCGTGCCAGGCGGCGCGATCAATGGTCGAATGGGCTGAGCGTGAGTTGCGCGCCATCGGTCTGCCAGTTACGGTCGCTATCGAGAAGGGAGACCCCCAGCAAGTTCTAATTGAGGAGGCTCAAAAGTGGGACGCCGATTCTATTTTTGTCGGA
>Ga0209387_1000004_pt1 | contig 70037 bp, 66 predicted proteins | sample NCControl_FD_187515 | JGI IMG/M metagenome (GOLD analysis project Ga0209387, IMG submission 187515) | Agricultural soil microbial communities from Utah to study Nitrogen management - NC Control (SPAdes) (version 2) | ecosystem: Environmental > Terrestrial > Soil > Agricultural land | place: USA...
TGTTGCCCTTATCAATACGGTAAGCAACCTCAGTCAATTGTCTAAACAAAGACGTTATCGCTTGACCCGGATCAAAAACCGACGAACCGGCCGCGAACTATTCACCATACCCACCGAACCCAGCAATCAGGACTAATCCTGTGCGTTACGAGTTCGTCACAGGACAATTGAAAAACGTAGCCGTGCTGCTGATGATCTTCTCAGACGTGTATATTAACGTTGATGAGCAGCACTGTAGTTGAGACAGACGATTCGCACCGTCAGGCAGACAGTTCAATTTTTCAAAGCTTTTGGATTGGGGGTTTCGAGTGTTCGACGCACCGTCTTCCGCGTCGGAAAGCACTCGGCCGATTCGCCGGCCAGCGCCTAGATCTCATCCGTTCCACGCGACACGACGAGTTTGCTTTTGAAGATTATTCGCGGCTACAAGAAGCCGGCATCCGTACGGTACGCGACGGTGTGCGCTGGCACCTGATCGAGGCAACACCTTATCGTTACGATTTCTCCAGCCTGCTGCCGATGCTCCGCGCAGCGCGCGAAACCAAAACACAAATCATCTGGGATCTATTTCACTACGGTTGGCCTGACAGACTAAGCATTTGGGGCTCCGAGTTCGTCGACCGCTTCGCTCGTTTCGCGCGGGCCACCGCCAAAGTCATATTCGAAGAAACAGGCGGCCCGCTTTTTATCACTCCCGTAAACGAAATCTCGTTTGTATCGTGGGGCGGTGGCGATGCCGGGTTCCTGAACCCGTTCGCCAAAGGTCGCGGTCCTGAACTCAAAGCTCAACTCGTTCGTGCCGCGATCGCAGCAGTCGAGGCGGTGCGCGAAGTAGACCCGGCCGCACGCATCACTCTCGCGGAACCGATCATCCACATCGCGCCCGATCCGGATTATCCGGAAGAGGCGCCCGCGGCTGAGGCTTACCGGCAGGCACAATTTCAAGCGTGGGACATGATCGTCGGCAAACTCAATCCGGAGCTTGGCGGGCGTACGGACTATTTGGACGTCATCGGCGTCAATTACTACTCGAACAACCAGTGGATCCACCAAGATCCAAACCTGCCGCCCTCGCGACGCCGCCAGAGCGGGCTGTTACCTCCTTCGCATCCGTTGCATCGACCGATTCGCGAAATGTTGCGCGAGGTTTACGAACGGTACGGCAGACCCGTGTTCATCGCTGAAACCGGAATCGAAGGCGATGCGCGTCCCTCATGGTTGCGTTATATCGGTCAGGAGGCGCGGGCTGCCGCGGCCGCGGGTGTTGAATTGGAAGGACTGTGTCTCTATCCGATTATCGATTACCCCGGCTGGGGTGACGACCGTCACTGCTACACAGGATTGTGGGGCTACGCGGACGACGAAGGTCAACGTCCAATCTATGAGCCGTTGGCGGGGGAACTCGCTCACCAACGTCAACTTTGGGATACCCAGCGTCGCGAGCATCGTGCGGTGGAGGAAACTGTCAACGTCGATGAGATCGACGAAGCCGCGAGAGAAGTCGACGTCGCGGCGACTCGGAGCCGCACTAAGCGAAGAGAATAAACTGGAGGGAGGCGCCCGGATCTAGTAATATCAGTGCCTCCCCGGACTGCGTTGCCACAGCATCGGTAGAAATCAATCCACTAACGGAGCCCAACTATGACTACTCATTTCGGATCAAAACTGTTTCGTGTGCTGTCCGGCATTGCTGTCCTGTTTCTCGTTACGTCTGCGGCAATGGCCCAGCCAGACGGAGGCACGGTAAAGAGATTAACGCTGAAGTCGAGCGTGCTAGGTGAAGACAGAATCATCCTGGTTCGTACTCCTGCGGGATATGAGACGAACAAGGACAGTTATCCAGTGCTCTACATGACGGATGGCGACGCTCACATAGGCCACACCGCGAGTACGATCGAGTTTCTCACGCGAAACGGTCGCGTTCCGGAGATGATTGTGGTCGGCGTGACAAACACCGATCGCACTCGAGATCTGACGCCGGCGAAGTCCACCAACAAAAACGCCGCCGGTGAGCTGCAATTTCCCACCGCGGGTGGTGCGAACAACTTTTTGAAGTTCTTCGAGACTGAATTGATTCCTGAAATAGAGAAACAATATCGCGTCCACCCGTATCGCATTCTCGCCGGCCATTCGTTTGGCGGGCTTTTCGCAATTCATGCGATGATTAGCAAACCCGGTCTGTTCAATTCTTATGTTGCGGTGAGTCCTTCGCTGCAGTGGGAGAATGCGGAAGCGTTGAAACGCGCAGAAGAGTTCTTGAAGAATCAGAAAGAACTGAAAGTGACTCTCTATACTTCGCTGGGAAATGAGCCCGGTGGAATTGGCGAAAACTTCGACAAGTTCAGAGAAATGCTTGGCCGGACGAACCTCAAGGGCTTTGAGTGGCAGGCTGAACGCATGGACGATGAAGACCACGGATCAGTAGTGCTTCGCAGTCATTACTCTGGATTGCGCAAGGTTTATGCTGGATGGCAGGGTCCACGAGATCCGGAGAGCGGATTGATGGTTGGCGGGTTGAAAGGTGCTGACGAGCATTACAAGAAACTCAGCGAGCGATTTGGCTATTCGATCCGCACCCCGGAGAACCTGATTAATCAAATGGGTTACCAGTTGCTGACCGACAAACCGGACGAAGCGATCGCCGTGTTCAAGGCGAATGTTGAGCGTTATCCAGGTTCAGCGAACCCTTACGACAGTCTTGCCGAAGCGTATGAACGTAACGGCCGCCTCGATCTCGCCGAGCCGCTCTACGACAAGGCACGAACTCTTGGCGAGCGGAACAACGATCCTAACACTGCGGTCTACAAAGCCAACTACGATCGCGTTCATGCGAAACTGAAGGAAACAACGAAAAAGCAGTAGTCGCTATCCGGGTGTTCCCAAGCTGTGCCCGTGAGACTTGCTCACGTTCTTGATCTCAACCCCGAAAAGGTGATGGCATCCGTGTCGTCACCTTCTTTCATAAAAAACTCATAAGATTTTTAAGAGGGCTGTTAGTGCTTGAGGCGAAGTCCTTCGTCTGCAACAACGGGCGGACTGTAGTCGGTAACAGGAGATATCAGCTTGATCTTTTTAGCGTCAATTCTAAACTTTGGCGCCCAACAACCCGTGCTTGCTAGCGCGTCGAACCGTCCTTCAATTATGGCTTCGGCAGTCTTTAGTTGCGTCTGCTGGCCTTCGACCAGCAGCTTCTCGACGTATTCCGGGCCGATGGGCGGGTGATTTTCGGCAAGCACGACACTCGCTGCGAGAGCTTCGGTGGGATGGCAATCCTCATAAACATAAACTCCCGACTCGTCGAAGATAATCCGTGCCCTTACGATGAGATCACGATTGTGATATTGCTCGGCGTTCCGCGCGACCTCGCAATATGCGAAGGGCACAAAATCGTCCAGTAAGGGTGCCCGCTCAGGCGCGGACAGAAAATAGACGAGACAGCCCAAAGCAAACGTTGCGACAGCGATTCCGAATCTTCCCCACCAGCATTTCATAGATTCGACTTCCTATCCGTTAGACGCCCATCTCTCGGTCCAAGTTCCGGCAATTCACGCGCGACCACTTCTTTTTTAACGCCTCGCAGGTTATAAGAAACGAGCAATCTTAGCCCTACAAACCCCGTTTCCAGGAGCTTACGTGAAGACAAAGACGAAGCACTCATGTTCGCTGATGATTTCGTGCGCCTTTTTAGTAATCACTTGCAGCGCGAACGCGCAGCCAGCAGCGCCGGAGCTATTCACCTACAGCGAACTCGTTCAGCTATACGAGCAGCAAACGCCTCCTGAAGCATTGCAAAACAAGTTGCGTCAACTTTTGACCACGCCGTTTGTGAACAATCGCCGCGGCGTTAAGCCTGTATTGCCGGCAACACCAAACCTCGGCAAATCGTTGCGCATCGTGCAATGGAATATCGAGCGCGGAATCGAGTACGACGCAGTGCGCACCGCATTGACCAGTCCGACAAGCTTCGCGAAGTTTATCGAACCAACCGCGAACCCGCGCGGCAGCACGGAACGGAGAACGATCCTGCAACAGGTCGCGATGCTGAAAGACGCAGACGTGATCGTGCTCAACGAGGTCGACTGGGGCATGAAACGAACTGATTACCGGAACGTGGCAGCGGACCTGGCGACAGCGCTCGGGATGAATTACGCCTACGGGGTTGAGTTTGTCGAAGTTGATCCAATTGCGTTGGGGCTCGAGAAGTTTGAAGAATTGTCGGAGAAGGACCAAAGAGAATTGTCGGCGGAGATCAGCGTCGAGCCCAACCGCTATCGCGGATTGCACGGCACAGCGATTCTCAGCCGCTTTCCATTACAAAACGTGCGTCTGCAACCGTTCAATCATCAGCCGCACGATTGGTACAAAAACGAACTCGAGAGCGTGCAGCCGCTCGAAGAAGGCAAGCGCAAGGCGGGTGAGTTAGTGTTTCGCGAAAAGGTCCAACGCGAAGTGCGCCGCGGCGGGAGAACGATGTTGACGGCGGAGATTGTTGACGAGCGCATCCCCGGTGGCCGTGTAACGATCGTAGCAACACACCTTGAAGATCGGACCAAACCGGAAGGTCGCCGCAAACAACTTGAAGAACTACTCGCACGAATCAAGGAAACAAACAACGCCGTTGTCGTTGCAGGCGATATGAATACTTCCACGCATGACGGCACCCCGCTCTCTCTAAAACGCGCGATAAAGAACCGCTTGGGCAGTAAGAGTTTTTGGGCCAGGCAAGCTCTGGAAATGCTCACCGGAACCAAGCTGCCAACGCTGCTGTTGACCGGGATGAACACCTATCGCACTCAAGCTGATCCGACAGTGAAAGACATTCCGCTGGTTGCCAAGAATCCTGAGTCCGATTTTTTCGGGACGTTGAAAGACTTCCGCTTTGCTGACGGAAACTCGTTTGATTTTCGCGGCGAGGCCGACCGTTCGATCGGCGGCAAAGATGGTCCACTCGCGAATTCAAATCAACGCGGTGACAAGGGATTTATTACGACTTTCGAGGTCGAGCGTACGATCTCCTTTGTTGGCAAGTTCAAGATCGACTGGATTTTCGTGAAGCCGCCTTCACTTACTGACCCATACGCCAAAAACGAGCAGCATCGGTTTGCGCCGCACTTCGGACGCACGCTGAAAGAGCTCAACGAGGCTTTGAAGGATCGTATTTCCGATCACGCGCCGATCATGGTCGACCTGCCGCTCCAAGAGCCGCAACTCGGCGGCCCGGCAACTTCAACAGATCGGAAATAACAACTTTCAGAAATACTGAGGAAGTCGTTGCTGTTGGAGTGGTCCAGGAGCAAAAGGACGGTTAACTGCAACCCGTTTAAGACCATCAAACTCGCAACGCTAAGGCTGCAACATTCGTAAAGCGGAATCAGGAATAGTAGACAGCGGATCGTCCTTTTTCATCTGCGAGTACATTGCCACCAATTGCGGCCTGGCCTTTGTTTGAGCAAGTTGTGCAAGGGGATCGAGATTTCGTCGATCGATGTTTGCGCTCATTCGCCATAGCCGCATTGCCTCGTTGATAGCATTTGCTTGCGCAGCAGCAACCGCGATCTCCGCTAACGCATTAGGTAACGCTCGCCAGAACGAATCCAGTTGAGCAAACAAGAACTTTTCGGCAGTCTGCCACTGTCCCGTCCGACAGTAGGCGGTGAACAGGTTTGTGATGGCGTCCGTTTTATAGCCTTCCCAGTTTGTCGGATGAGCATGCCGGATGTAATTACGCCAGACCGGAATCGCTCGTTGCCACTCGTTACCGTCTTTCATTGCCTCGGCCAGTTGAAAGGCGCGCGTTGAGCCTGGATCTTTTACCAAAGGCTTTAGGCTGGACCAGATCTTCTCTTTTAGAATTGCTGGAACTGCCTCGCGGTTCACAACGTGTTCGATGAACAATTTTTCTTCCAGGCCCCATTCGCGACGTCCATCAAGCAGCGCCGCCAGCAACGCAGGTTGTGTTGCGAGCAAAGAATGTCGCAACTCGTCGAGTTCCAACTCACTCTGGGTAATCAGTCTCGCTATCTCAAATGCGTAATCCGTTTGCGTCGGTGTGCTACTCAATTCTAACGTAAGAAGTTTTTCGAGCTCTTCCTTCTGGTCCCGTTTTTGGGCAAGAAACCGGGCGAACGAACGAACAACCTGGTAGCGTTCCTTTAGTCCCGTTCGATCATCTGGTTTTACCGCAAGCGCAACCAATGCCTGGCGATACGAGTCGCGTTCGAGTTCATACTCTTGCCGCCCCTCGTAGTATTTGGTTCGCTCTAGCCAGTACTCCGACGTCGAACGTCGCGCGACTTCATCACGAAGAATCTTCGTTTCTACGACGCGCTGTCCGGAGCCACCTTGCACTGCGCCCGCTAAGTGATGGACATCCTGGAGCGTGATGTCGTCCCCTTTCATGGAGACAAGTTCTTCAATCAGCGGCTGTGCTGCAAGCGGTTGATTCAGTTTTTGATAAGCTTCAGCCAGGCTTCGCTTGGTCCAATAACGCAGTTGCTTTTCCCAGTTGACTTTAATGGCGGGACCAGCCGATCTGAATCGATTAAGTTGATCGTCAACGAATTTTGCGTCCGCGTCGGTGAAGGCGAGGTTGAGCGATTTTTGCAGCAGTTGCGCCGTGGCTTGGGGCGCGTAGATTCGCAGGCGCTCGCCGAGTTGAAAATATTCGCCCGCGGTGTGGCCCTTGAACGCGTCGGCCAGCCAACTCACGTCCTGTGTGGCGCCGGTATAGTTGTTCGCTTTCAGATATCGGTCGAGGCGCGTCCAATCAGACGGGTTCGCTCTTATATCCGCAGCCAGAGCGTCAAACAACTCTTCCGCCGTTCCTAAGCGAACGCGCAGTTGCATGCGAAGCATCAGCCACCCGTCGTTTCGATGTGAACGTTCACTCAACCAAGCGTCAAGCTCTTTTGGATCGCCGGTGTTGCTCCAAAGTCTGACGAAGGCTTCAGCGCTGTCGATCTCTCCCGGACAGAGTCGTTCGAAATAGAGGCGATGTGTAACGAGGTTCGCCTCGCTGATGTTTCGTATCAGCGATACGAGGTCATGGCGATCTGGACACTGCCAGTTTGGAGTCGCCGCCAATTGCTCGAGCGTCCGACGGACTTGCGAGGGCTGCCCGGCGCGGCTGTAAATCACCAGCCGGCGTAGCAGGGAAGTGACAGTCGACGAACCTTCGCTCTCGAGTTGCCTCGTTACGTCATTGATGTCTTTTTCGAGCAGGAGAAAAGTGAGATCGCGTTGGATTTCATCGGCGGAGGTGTAGTCTGCTCTTTGCTGGCCGGCAGCGTCTACAACCAGTGCCAAACACAACATACAAATTAGAAGTATCTTGCGCATAAATAAAAGCGAGTGCTAATTGGTTAGCTTATACAATCCATGTTTGTTGAAGCACAAGCGGGCAACATTATCCGGACAAACTCTACTGCCTTGCTCTTGCCACCGCATTTCTCGCGCTCGCACACGTCTTATTCGAACGCAAAGCTCGATAAATTCTTGCGTTCACATTATATTCTTCGGTGATGTTCTCAGCGGTATTCTTGATACTAACTTTTCTGACACCGACGCCGAGTTATCAGCGCCCCGTTACCGTCTCTTCCTCGAATATTCTCGTCGAGTTGGCCCACCTCGAAAAGAAACAGTCGGAGATCTCGCCGAAGGAGTTGGCGGCGTTTGCCAATGAATTACTCGACAAGAGAGGGTTCGATTACAGGTTCGATATATGCGACATCCTTTCTGAACGTGAACGCCAATCCTCCGAAGCCGCCATTCCCGCGAGCTATACGTTGGCCCAGAGGAATGGCAAGCAACAGGATTTCAAGTTTATTGTCGCAGGTGGCGGTGAGGGATTGTGTGGCGAGTGTATGACATCGCTTCCAGCCGTTCAGGTGACGGCAAAGGAAATGGTTCTGATCGCCGAAGGTAAACGATTTCGCGTTCGGCGGCCAGCTTCATTCACTCTCGATAAGGTAGAACTTGTCGATGCCGGGATGAAGAAGGTTTCAAGAACGTGGCAGTTACCTTACCAAACAATTCCCATCGGTATTTCGCCTGACAGCCTCAAACTCTATTTGGAGTTTTTTACCCAGTACAAACTTGATGGATTGGTTTTGGAGTTGTCGGAGGATGGTGCCATCGCTTTTCGGGATCGCAGTGAGGTCAAATTTGTTGAGGGCAAATTAGTAGAGGACCATCCCAAAGACCCTGACAACGCTTATCTTTCCTTTATCCGGTTCGACACGGGCAACAAGGCTTTTATCATTCGATTCTCCGCACCCTGCACTTAGAGTGAGAAAGCGGAACCCGGTCGTTCAATATACGTGAAAGTCGTCTAGTTAGGTGACCATCGAGATCCGTCCAACAATGCGAGCGCTCGTGTTAGGAGTCCTGTTTCTTTTGTTCGCTCCTGCGCCACTGTGCTCGGCCAGAGCAATTCCGCTTGACGGCAACTGGCGGTTTGCGCTGGACCCGACGGATTCGGGAGAAAGACAACAGTGGTTCACCAGAAAATTGATATATCCAATCAAGCTGCCCGGCATTCTTCAAGCGCAACTCAATGGGTTTCCCATCACAACTACTACGCCGTGGGTACTCTCACTCTATGATCGCTTCTGGTATCTGCGCGAGGATTACAGGGACTACACTCAACCCGGTAAAGTAAAAGTTCCTTTCCTGGCCCAGCCGCCGCGTCATTATCTCGGCGCAGCATGGTACCAGCGCGACATCGAAATTTTTGAATACCAGGCAGCACGTCGTTTTGTACTGACTCTTGAGCGACCACACTGGGAAACGACGGTTTGGTTGAATGGGAAGAAGATCGGATCGGATCGAAGTCTGGTTGCGCCGCACGTCTACGAACTCGGCAATCTCACGCCTGGACGTCATCAGCTAACTATTCGCGTCGACAATCGCCTGATCATGCCTTACCGGCCCGATGCCCACAGCGTTTCAGACTCACTCGGCGCAAGCTGGAACGGAATCGTCGGTCGTATTGAACTCAACGACACTGGCCGCGTTTGGATTGATAGCGCCCAGGCATTCCCGAATCTCGCGCAGCAGGCGATGACTATCAGAGTCCGTATTGGGAATCAAACTGGCCTTAGTGGATCGGGAACGCTGACCGCAATCTGGCCCGACATCGGTGTGGTGCCTGTTACCTGGGATGAACGTGGCGGCACTGCGGAAGTGGTAGTGCCCTTGCGTTTGGAACAGGAGACATGGGACGAGTTTAACCCAAAGCTGCATGCACTGAGGTTGTGGTTACGCGGAACAGGTGTTGAAGAGTACTACGATCTGAAGGTCGGTTTGCGTGAACTAAAAGCAGTGAACAAGGAGTTCGTCCTCAACGGGAAGCCAATCTACTTTCGCGGGACTGTGCATGGCGGCGACTTTCCGTTGACCGGTTATCCACTTACCTATGTAGCGTGGTGGAAAAAGCTATTCGAGACCTGCAAGCGTTGGGGCTTCAACCACATGCGGTTTCATTCATGGACCCCACCAGAAGCCGCTTTTGAAGCAGCCGATCAAATCGGATTCTACCTGCAACCTGAAGCCGGCATGTGGAACGAGATCAGTCCCGGTATTCCGATGGAGCGGATGGTCTATGACGAGACTGATCGGATGATCAAGGCCTACGGAAATCATCCCTCTTTCATGCTCCTGTCGCCGAGCAATGAACCAAAAGGCCAGTGGCACGAATCCTTGTCGCGGTGGGTTGAGCACTACCGTAGGGAGGATCCGCGCCGGCTCTACACCACCGGCACGGGGCACACTGAAAGGGAACTGCCAAATCTTACTGAAGGCACGGATTATCTTGCGGTGCAAAGAATCGCAACAATGCCGCTGCGCCGCGAGTCTGGGTGGTTCGGTCGTGATTACGCCGAGGCGCTTACCGACATTGAGTTGCCGGTGATCGCCCACGAAGTGGGCCAGTGGGCCGCGTATCCTGATTACGATGACATTAAAAAGTTCACCGGTCACTTACAGGTATTTAACCTCGAGATCTTCCGCAACTCGCTGAAGAATCACGGACTCCTCGAGCGGAATAAAGAGTTTGTAATGAACTCGGGGCGATTTCAACTTGCCGCTTATAAAGAAGAGATTGAAGCGAACCTGCGCACGCGCGGTTTGAGTGGCTATCAACTACTCAGCCTGCATGATTACCTCGGGCAAGGAACGTCGTTCGTTGGGATGCTGAATGCGTTGTGGGAATCGAAGCCTTACGTCACTGCGGATGAGTTTAAGAAGTTTTCGAATGTAACCGTGCCGTTGGCGCGATTGCAGCGGCGTATCTTTACCGACGCCGAGACGTTGGACGTCGACATTGAACTCGCGCACTACGGTCGCGAACCGATCGAAAGAGGTATAGCTGTTTGGAAGATTGTAGGTAGCAGTTTTAAGGGTGAATGGGGACCGAAAGACATTCCCCTCGGAAAGAATTTTCATCTCGGAAGAATCACCGTCGATCTTTTTAAGTTAAACGCGAATCGCGAATACAAGCTGACGGTCACAGTCGCACCGGAAGAGCTGTTTAATCCGGTCACTCGAACGATTATTGAGGGACCAAAGGCGGTGCGGGGAGTAACTTACTTCGAGAACGATTGGAACTTCTGGGTCTATCCCGCCGGCGATCCCGAGGAGCATGCGATGCGCGAAGCTACTCCGGGAGTTGAGGCGGATCCCTGTCCTCGATCACGCGATCCCCAGGTTTTGGTAACTAATTCCTGGGACGAGGCCGAGCCTGCACTTGCCGCCGGTGGTCGCGTGTTATTGATTGCCCGCGACCTCGATTGGAGCAGCCCGCCGCTCGACATGACCCCTGTCTTCTGGAACCGCCAGATGAATCCGGGCTGGGGTCGCATGCTGGGACTTTGGATCAAGAGGGAATTTGGCGACTCCAAGAGTAACATGCTGAATTATTTCCCCACGAACTCGCATTTCGACTGGCAATGGGCGCAAATCATCCAGAACGTACGGGCCGTTAATTTGGATCGGCTGCCGTCTGAACTTGAACCCGTTGTTTGGGCCATCGACGACTGGAACCGTAATTATAAGCTCGGCGTTGTTTTCGAACTCGCTGTTGGTCAGGGACGATTGTTAATCTCGGGCTTCGACGTCGGAAATCCCACGAGTGGCAATCCGGTTGCGCGCCAACTTCGCTACTCCTTATTAAAATACGCTCGGAGTGATTGTTTTCAGCCGACCGTGCACGTACTGCCCGGGCAGGTTCGCAGCTTGTTCTTCGAGACGCGCATCATGCGAAGACTTGGGGCTGTTGCCGAAGTTAATGGCGCGCCCGCCGGCTCGGCTATCGATGGCGACCCGAATACGTTCATGCTGGTAGGCAGTCAGGACGACCCAGTTCGAGAGCAGGTCGATCTGAAGATCAAATTTGAATCGCCCGTGGCGATGGCGGGATTGATACTGATGTCTCGGCAGAACCATCGGGAGCACGAAGGCGACATTCGTGGTTACGCTGTTCAAGTGAGTGATGATGGCGAGGACTGGCGCGACGTAACACGTGGTGATTTACTGTCGACCTTCGCACCGCAGTACATTGGGTTCACGAGTAGTGTTACGGCGCGGTATCTGAAACTCATAGCGCTCTCCGGTTTTGGCACGGACAAAACAACGTCGTTGGCAGAACTGGCGGTGGTACCAATTAAGACGAAGACCCGAGGTTCCGCTGGCGGGCAACGCTGACCTCGTGTCTTAACTCAGACGCGTCGAAAAGGTTCTTGAGGCGAAATTATCTCACCACATCGATAAACCCCTGTGCCATCGATGGATCCATACCCACCTAGGTTACGCGAGTAGCCCGACCTGACGGTGCAGCGTCATGAAATCAAAGTTATTCCAAGCCTCAACAATCTTGCCCTTGTCGATCCTGACAATTGTGATGCCGGTGAAATCGACCGGAGACTCAGTCGCGGCCCGTCCCAGAAATTCTCCTTCGTGCTTGGCACGCACCGAGCATCGCGCAGCGACTCGGTCACCTTCGGCGACCATGTCTTCAATAACGATTATCATGTTCGGGAATGCTTCGCGGAACGCGGTGTGAAACGGTTTGAAGTCCCGCGGACCCTTAATCGGGTTCGCAGCATCATCTGACAAGCCGTGAGCAATGCCGTTTGCGTCGAACATCTCCTCGATCGCCTCGGCGCGTCCCTTATTCCAAACTTCCTCAAACCAGCGACGAACTACTTCTTTGTTTTCTTCCGACATGAGGTTTCTCCGATGTGGGTAAATTCAAACTACAACGTCAGGCAAACGACTGACTGATGTGCAGACCATAAACTGCTTATGCTAGATTGCTATGCCATTACACCACGGGCGTTTTGATCAGTAAAGAAATGCAGACAGCCCCAACCCACGAAGTGCAGATCGCTGCGCCGCCTGTTGCTCCTGCCACCGGAATCCACGCCAGTGTTTTGCAACGGTGGGGCATGGAGCTGTTCAAACCAGTCGATATCTCATTCCTGGTTTTCTTCCGCATCCTCTTTGGCGGGATCATGCTGTGGGAGGTCTATCGCTACTTCGCTTACGGCTGGATCAGCCGCTACTTCGTTGAACCCGTTCTCACTTTTACCTACTACGGATTCAGCTGGGTGAAGCCCTGGCCAGGGCGCGGGATGTACATTCACTTCTTTGTGCTCGGTTTGGCGGCCGCTTGCGTGATGGCGGGATTTCTTTACCGCATTGCCACTCCGATCTTTTTTCTCGGTTTCACCTATTTTTTCTTGTTGGAACAAACGCGTTACCTGAATCACTTCTATTTGGTCTGCCTGATCAGTTTCGTGATGTGTTTCCTTCCCGCAGAAGGAGCTTTTTCCGTTGATGCCTTGCTGCGTCGGAAGATCCGCTCAGACGTTGTTCCGGCGTGGACGTTGTGGCTCGTGCGAGCACAAGTCGGCATACCGTACTTCTACGGCGGGATTGCCAAACTAAACAGCGACTGGTTACTTGGCGGCGAGCCAATGCGCACCTGGTTAAGTCCTCTTGGTCGTGCTTTCGCAGCCGATTGGGTGGTTTACAGTTTCGTGATCGGCGGTTTAATGCTGGATCTCCTCGTGGTACCACTGCTCCTGTGGCCACGCACGCGGCCATTCGCGTTCGTAGCAGCAGTCGGATTCAACCTCATCAACGCCGTGATATTCGATATCGGTATCTTTCCGTGGTTGATGCTCGGCGCGCTCTTGATTTTCTTCCCGCCGGATCTGCTGCGACGCTTCGCTCGAGCGTTCATGTCGCCGGGCGAGTCGTTTCGAGATGTGGATCCGCCGGCAGTGCCTGTAACAAGTGACACACCGGGCGGATCATTGACCACTTCTAAAAAACTGGTTGTTGGAGTGTTGGCGGCCTTTCTTGTGGTCCAGCTTCTTTTTCCCCTTCGTCATTACCTCTATCCGGGCAACGTAAGTTGGACCGAAGAAGGGCACAATTTTGCGTGGCATATGAAATTGCGGACGAAGAGTGGCGAGGCAATCTTTAATATTACGCACCCGCAGAGTGGACAAACGTGGACCATCAACGCGTTAGATTATCTAAAACCTCATCAGATGAAGATGACCACTAAGCCGGACCTGGTCCTGCAATTCGCTCATTACCTTGCGGAGGAGAAGAGGCGTGAAGGTTACGAGGATGTTGAAGTGCGCGCTCGGGTAATGGTCTCGCTTAACGGCCGCGAGCCGCAATTGTTAATCGATCCCAACGTCGACCTGACGAAGGAGCAAGTAAGTCTGTTGCCCGCGCGCTGGATCGTCCCGCTCACGACGCCGCTGGAATCTCGAATGCAACAACGTCCGGCCGCTTCCGAGTACACCATCGAATAAACTCATGGTCCGATAACCATGAATCGGCTCCAATGGACCAATTCTCGGCGTAAGCGGGCGGTCAGCAGTTTGGGGCCACCAGCCAGGGGTTCAATTCGCTCCTGCGGCGGCGTGTTTATTGTTTGCTTAGTGAACGATGCGATTTCGTTGAGGCACCAAAAGGTTTGAATTCCTGCGCGATGCAGGAAAGAAGGTGACGCCGAGGAACGAGCGATGCAAATGAGTCGGCCCATAAATATCTGAATTTATTCAGAGCGCTCCATATGCGCTCTACCCCAAACGCGAACACCCTCGACCAGCGGCAACACTGATCGACCATAATCCGTAAGCGAATATTCGACGGGAGCTGGAATATCACCTTTAGGGTGTCGCTGTACGATACCGTCGCTAATTAACTCTCGCAGTTGTTGAGTGAGTACCTTCTGCGAAATACTCGGCATCGCGCGCCGAAGATCCGCAAAGTGTTTGGGCGATTCTGCCAACCAGTAAAGGATGATCAGTTTCCACTTTCCTCCGATCGCCGCCAGCGCCGCCGTCAACGGACAACCACCGACGGGATTGGACCGCCGCGCAGAAGCATAGTTACCTGAAGGTGCCTTCTTGATGGAGCTCATGAGCAAGATTATATTCGCTGTATTCTTTGAGAGGTAACAAATGATAGTCGAAGTACGCAGCTATAGAATAAAGCCCGGTCACCGAGATGAGTTCATAAAACTGTTCGAAACGCGAGCGATTCCCGCTTTGCGCTCGCATGGCATGAAGATCCTCGGTCCCATGCTTGACGTTGAGAATCCGAACAAGTTCGTTTGGTTGCGCAGTTTTCCTTCGCTCGAGGAGCGCGACCGAATGAAGAACGAGTTTTATGAAGGTGATTTATGGAAGAACGAACTGGAAGCCATCGCGATGCCGTTGCTTGAAAGTTATGACGTCATTCTTTGTGAGACATCGAGCGGGTACGTATGTGATGGACCTTACGAAGGGGAGTAAAGCATGAAGACATTCACACGTGCGCTAATCATGTGCAGCCTCGTTTTCAGCTTGCAGCCGCTCGAAGGTCTCTCGCAATCGACCAAGGCACGAGATGGACAACGCGATTTTGACTTCCACATCGGCACCTGGAAAACTCACCTAAAACGTCGCCTGCGTCCCTTAACGGGCTCTAACAACTGGGTTGAGTATGAGGGAACGACCGTCGTCCGAAAGGTTTGGAACGGTCGCGCAAATTTAGTGGAGCTCGTGGCTGAAGGCCCCGCAGGGCGGTTCGAAGGTCTGAGTTTGCGACTGTACAATCCAGAATCCCGCCAGTGGAGTCTCAATTTCTCCAATAGCGCCGCCGGTACATTGAGTGTGCCCACGATTGGCGAGTTTAAGGATGGACGCGGTGAGTTCTACAACCAGGAAACACTTAATGGGCGAGCCATTCTGGTTCGTTTTGTGATCTCGGATATCACACCGAATTCGGTTCGCTTCGAACAATCATTCTCAGACGATGGCGGCAAGACCTGGGAAGTCAACTGGATCGCCGTAGACACGCGAGTCAGAAGCGACCTTAACTAATCGGATCCAACAGTTCGATTGCGTCGCCTTTGGTTAACATTCCTTCAACAAGAACGGCGCAATAAACACCGGCGTAGGCTTCGTGTGCTTCGGCGACTTTGCGTAGAACTTGCGGGTTGTGTTCGCCGGTTTCCGGATCGAGCGAAATCATCTTGCAACGCGGGTCACGTTCCAGAACCATAACTATGGCGCTTGGACCAATCCGCAGTTGACGGCCAACCATCTTGTCCTCAGCAAACCCGTCACCCGATTCGAGCTCGAGATAGATATTTGCGCGAAAGCGTCGTTTGTCTAGTGGGGTATCCAACTCCGCTTCGAGTTGTCGGATCGTTTGCAGGCTGATTAATGAAACGGGACGACAGTCGGTTAATGCGCGGTCTGAGCGCACGAGTGTGAGTTGGTTCTCACCTCGCAATCCCTCAACGAGCATTTCTTTCAACGCTGGATCGTCAACGGCGAGAATGGCGCCTGACGGCGTTACGACATCGATGAGTAGGTCTTCTGGTTCGGCGTTCGTGGGATTGACGCCGGGAGGGATACTCATCGCTTCGGTGAGATTTGGAGGTTTCACCGCTCTCTCTGCATGACGAAACTGTGGACGATAGCGCAGCATCTCCTGCTGGGCCGTCGCGCCGAGGTACGGAAAACCCTTGCGTGCGGATGAATTTTTGAACGCGAAGCAACGATCACCATAGATGCCGGCGAAACCCATAAACATTTCCGGCAGCTCCTCGCCGCGCATGCTCTTAACCGGGTAACGCCATAAAGTCTCGACCGTTCCTATCGGTGTCACATGTTCTCCCAGAAGTAGAAATGCTGCAGATTTACGCTTACATACCGAGGTGCAGTATGAACAATTTATCGTTGCTGTTCGCAACCGAATTCGAATATTCGGCCACCTTTATAAGGCAGGCGACAACTCCGGTTAGTTTGTAACTCATTGATTCGATCGACAATAAGCCGGCCCAAATAGTGAACACTGCCTCAGCATCGACAGCGCCATCACTCTTGATCACCGTTGGCCCATAGAGGTTCAGTCCCCGGTGCGTCATCATCTTTTGTGCTGGGTTATAGCACGTAATCCAGTTCAGACTATCTTCCATGTAATGCATGACGTCATCATGAATTTGGATCGCCGTGGGGTGGTTTACCCACTTCAGGTAATCGGTGTACCGATGTTCGGTGGCCGAAAGCAACAGGAAATCATGATTTAATCCAGCCATAATGTTGCCGTTAGAATACTTCGTTGTCGATTGTGCCCTCAACGTCCGTGTCCCGATTGCAACACCACCGTGTTGGTTAGAACCCTTTCATAATGTCATCGCATATCGGTGGTAACCAAACAGAATAATTAAAGCAGTGTAATTGGTGAGACTACTGTTCAGTCCCACACGCGTTCGCCTTGAACCCGCGGGTATCACTGAACATACTTTAAATACATTCAAGGGAAGGAAGAGAAATGACGAAATTAGTACGGGCACTCGGTGCGGCGATGCTCTGTTTGGGCCTGCTTTCAACTGCCAGCATTATCAAGGCGACGCAGGATCCGGCTCCGCCGGCCCAGGAGATGAAGAAGAAGGAACAAAAGACAGATACAACTACCATCAGTGGAACAGTCGCTGCTGTTACTGATGCGACCGTGACGATCGTCGACAGTCAGAAGGCAGAACACACCGTCGCCGTCACAAGCGAGACGAAAGTAACCAAGGCTGGAAAGGATGCGACTCTTGCCGATGTGAAAGCCAACGATGTTGTTGCAATCGAAGCGAAGAAAGGCGATGACAATACCTGGACAGCGCTAAAAATTGCGGTGACTTAACATCGCGCTTAAAACTCCTGGAATCGAATTAATCAACAAAGCTGGTCGCGTCGATCTTCGGCTACGGCTTGCTAACATCTAAACGACGAGATGTGAAATGAGTTTCACAGCTCGTCGTTTTTCTGTCTTCGCTCGAAATCGTGATTTCCGAGCGTGGATTATTCTTCAACGAGTAGGTCGCGAAGTGTTTTTAATGGGCCACCATTCCAATTCTTCGTCGCTCATCGTGAACCTCCTGCTGCGGCATTATCCTTGACCGCCGGTGGACGAAGTCGATGCTGCGGAAACAGCAATGGGCCGCGGTCTTGGCGGAATCAGACTTATTGACCCGTTAAGCCACTCCTCGAAACGCGTCTCGGCGATCAGCGCGCCATCGCTCGGAACGAGTGAGCCCTCGCTCAACTCAGTGCCGAAGTATCGCGCATGCGGATCAGCAATCACCTCGCGTGCATCATTGCCGGCATTGAGACTCAGGCTATGAATTTATCGAAACGGAACTGCTCCGGTCCTCCAACCTCAACGGATCCGGGGTTCTTCAGCTAATAGTGTTTTTATCACTTCTTCGGTTTCGTCGTAGTATCCTTCGCCCACGTGGGTCCAACGAATGCGACCTTGTTTGTCCAGCAGAAAGACTGTGGGCCATGCTTCAACTCCATACGCTTTCCATGTCGAGTAGTCCTGATCAGTAACTATCGGATATTGAATACCCAAGCCCGCAACTTCGCGGCGCAACTCGTCGATATCTCTCTCGAAGTCCAACTCTGGGGTGTGCACACCGATGACCGTTAGTCCTTGGTCCCGATACTGCACGTCCCACTTTTTGAGCGAAGGCAAGGTGTTGCGGCAGTTGTAGCACGCGAAGGTCCAGAAATCGATCAACACGACACGCCCATTCAAGCTCTTGAGCGTAAGCGGTTCGGAGTTGATCCAGAGACCGCTCGAAATTTCTGGCGCCACAGGCGCTTTGGTTTCGTGAGTCATACTTCGTGAAGGGACCATCTGACGTCCCGATGTCAGGCGTGTAATGGCCGCGCTCACGACCGCGAGAGGTCCCCGGCCCGTTGCGTAACCAACCACTACGATTGCGGTTGCCACTATCAACAGCAGCGTTATGAAAATAGTATTCTGCCGGTTCATGTTATTGGTTAGCTTTACACAAAAAGAGGAATATCTGATTGGTTTTCTCTGCGGCCCTCTGTGTATCTTTGCGGCCTTTGCGTTGAAATGACGGTTAAACGCAGAGATACACAGTGGATCGCAGAGAAGACTCCTGCCAAAACTCACTTTGTGTGCAAATCATTATTGGTCAGATTCCACGAAGCGTCCTCAGCGCCCGTCGCCGTTTGGTGCATCTGCGGATCGTCCGGCTCATTTTGAGTTCTCCGTCTTGTTCGAATTGGTCTCCGCGGGACGCATCTCGCCCAGCATCGTGGGAATGAGTTCCGAGACAGTCGGGTGAATCGGTACCGCCCACTCAAGGACGTCGTACGTTACGCCCGCATGCATGATGTTGAGAATCCCGTGAATCGCTTCGTCACCACCGGTACCGAGGATCGCAGCTCCCAGAATCTTGCGCGTCTCAGCATCGACCACAACCTTCATCAATCCTTGAGTTTCACCCTTCTCAATGGCACGGCTCACGCTGCTCATCGGGCGGCGGCCGATGAGGAGCGGACGGCCTGTGGAACGAGCGTCACTCTCCGTCATTCCTGCACGGCCGAGCGGCGGATCGATATAAAGCGCGTAGCCGGGGACGCGTTCACTTACGCGGCGGTTCTCGCCATCGAGCAAATTGGCGGCGACGATCTCGAAGTCGTTATAGGCGGTATGCGTGAAAGCACCGCGGCCGTTGCAGTCGCCGACTGCCCAGATGCCGGGGACGTTCGTGGAAAGCCCCTCGTCAACCTTGATGTATCCGCGAGCATCAGTCGCAACTCCCACCGCTTCGAGGCCGAGGTCGTCCGTGTTGGGCGTGCGCCCAACTGCCAGAAGCACGTGTGAACCAATCGACATCGGCTCGCCGTCATCGCACTTGAGTCCAACCTGGACGCCACGCTCATGGGGCGCGAGACTGATGCACTCTGCGCCGGTGCGAATGCTGATGCCCTCGTTCATCAGAATGTCCCGAATCGCTTCTGATATCTCTTCGTCTTCGCGAGCGATGACGCGCGCTGACCTTTCTATGACCGTCACCTCTGCACCGAACCGCCGATACATCTGTGCGAACTCCAGTCCGACGTAACTGCCGCCGACGACGATTAAGTGTTCTGGTAGTTCGTCGAGTTCAAGCATCGACCTGTTATTAAGAAAAGGAACATCATGCACGCCGGGCATCTCGGGCACCGAAGCGCGAGCCCCGACATTGATGAACACGCGTGGCGCCGCCAACAACTCTTCGCCGACGCGCACCCGATTTGGCGCCTCAAAGCGGGCGTGACCTTGGATCACGGTGCAACCGTCCATGCCGCGCAAACGCTTCTCCACTCCCGTGCGCGACTCCCCGACCACCGTGTCGGCGCGCGCTTTGACCCGCTTCATATCGACGCGGACCGCGCCTTCGAGTAGGACGCCGTAGTCTGCGGCGCGGCGCGCGAGGTGTGCGGCGTAGGCGCTGGCGATGAGCGTCTTCGTCGGCGTACAGCCAGTATTCACGCACGTCCCGCCAAAAAGCTTCCGTTCAACGAAGGCCACTGTCATGCCGGCGTCAGTCAGACGTTGGGCCAGCGCAGGACCAGCCTGGCCCGCGCCGATGATGATCGCGTCGAACTCTCTCATTGTGTCGATTCCTACATTTCTGCGTATGACTGCATCATCGCGCAGGAAGAAGTTCGTCCATGTGACGATCGGCCGCCGCCGCTGCTTCTTCTGGCGTGCTGCCGTTCTGACGAGCGCTCAGGTAAGGCGCGTACCAGTCCCACCATTGGTGTTCACCGTGCGTCTTTTCAAAGTGGTCGTGGTGCTCAGCCGTCTCGTGCAGGAGATCTGCGAGAGCTGCGACGTCACCGGCTCGTGCTGCCGACTTCCATTCGCGTCCCGGAATCCGCATCGAGATCTCCTGCAAGAGCCAATTGTTTCCATCCGGATCTTCGAACGAGGCAAACGTGAAGTAAGAACGGTTCTCCGGGTCGCGCCCGGCGACGCGCGGGTTCTCCACTGTGTTGTTGAATGGACCAGCCGCGAAGTGGAAGACCTCGCTCACATCGACGCCGCGGCCAATAAGGTCGCTGCGCGCGGCGTCGATGTCGTTCACTGCAAGCACAAGTTGTGCCGAGCAGTCTTTGGCCGGAGTGATTCCCTTGCCGAAGATGATCGAGGCGTCCGAGTTGTGAGGCGTCATCTGCACGCCGCGGAAGTCGCCGCCCGCAACGTCGATGTCGAGCCGCCAGCCGAGTTTCTCGTAGAAAGCTTTTGCGCGGTCGACGTCGGAAACGCCCAGAAACACGACCTCCAGCTTCATGTCAGGTTGTACTTTATCCAGTTCAGTCATTTGTTTGTTCTCCTCTGTGATGCTTTGCACAAAAAGTAGGTTTCAGGAGGAGTCTTCTCTGCGGTCCTCTGTGTACTCTGCTTTCTCTGAGTGTAACCGTCTTTTCTACGCAAAGGCAGCAAAGATACACAGAGGGTCGCAGAGAAAATGAATCCGATATGCGACTTTTTGTGCAAGCTCCTCTGTGAAACTTGTAAGACCCGTCCTTCTAAACATAGCGATCGACTATTTCATGGTTCGTATCGCGTGAAAACGAAGTCGCGGTGTCTGATCGCCTGGTGACAGGGGTGGCACTTTTTCATATCCGACTCCGGGCCCGGTTTACCTTCCTTGTCAAATTGCGCGTAACCCCAGCCGTCTGTTGCCGCGTACTTCTTCGAGTCTTTGACCATGAATTGCAGGTACCAGGGCGGAGCCTCACCTGGAACGAAAGACTGAGCACGGCCAAAGGCTTTATTGTTCTCCTCCGACGGGACGTGCCTCCAGGCTATTCGGCCGATGATGGCGCCTTCCGGGAACGGAAGTTTCCCTTCGCGATAGGCCGTGATTGCTATGTCGTTTCCGAGAATGGCACGGATGTCGTTGAGGTTACCTTCTTCGTGGGCCACCGAGACCAACCTCCAGTCGCGGTATCCCTTGGGAATCTCAGTGACGAATATCGGAGCGGTGTCGTCAGTAGTTGGTCGGGACGCAGTCGCTGTCAAGGCGGCAACGCCGGCCATCGTTGTAATTGCAAGTAGTAAAAAAGCGATACTTTTCATGAAACTTCTCCTTAAAATCCAATCGAACAACTTCGTTAATTGGTGTGAGTAACTATGGTGTGCCCTTTTGCACGCAATTCCGCGATCAGCGGACGGCCGACTGCTCCCGTTTCTCCAGCGACAAAAAACTTCATATGTGGCCTCCTGTGGGGAAGATTTTGCGCTTCCTCGTCTTTTCACGAAACCCCTGATCGTCCGAGCAGAGACTCACTCTATCGCGTTATCGCCGCATCACCCATTTCATTTGGGACTAAACTAAATTCGCGAATTTGGCTATTCTGGCGCTAGCTTAGAACTAAATCGTGGAGAGAAGATGACGATCAGTCAACAGCAGGTTCACAACTTGAAGCGGCTGGCAGTGGCAGGAGTTCTGCTGACGGTGGTTCTAACGGGCGCTATCGTATCAGCGCAAAAAGTCGTCACTCCGGCGAAAATTAAGAACTTCGGCAAAGTCAACGACAACTACTTTCGGGGCTCACAACCTCACCGCGCTCACTTAGCAGCTTTGAAAGCCATGGGAGTGAAAACAATAATTGACTTGCGACGAGATTTCGTAGCCGCGGAACGTCAATGGGCCAGGGAACTGGGTCTGGAATATTTCAACCTGCCGTTTAAACCCTATCAGCCGGCTACAAAGGAACAGACCGAGTATTTTCTTCGTCTCGTAAATGATCCTAAGAACGGTCCCGTTTATGTGCATTGTAGAGGCGGGCAGCATCGCACTGGAGCAATGACGGCGGTTTACCGAATTACCCATGACGATTGGACCGCAGAACAAGCGTACGATGAGATGAAGAAATACGACTTTAACCATGATCGACTTGGTGGGCCGCCCAAGCAGAAAGAAGTCGTATTTAAGTTTTTCGAGCAGTACCAGAAGAAAAACAAAAAGCACGATCGCCAATGAACCGGATCCCTAAATTACCGCAGTATCATTATTCGATCGCCCGCGTTTACCAAGGGATCCATAGTTTTACCAGTCTGAATGTCTTTTAATCTGTATCTCGTTTTGACCAGAAATCCGCGGCCGTCGTCGCGGCCAATCTCTGCCACCTTCGACTTTGACGTTACGCCTCCCGCGGAAATGATCGCCTGTGTCAGCTTTAAACCGCGACGAAAGATCTTCTCACCGGGATCTTTGACTTCGCCGCCAATGTAAATGAACTGCGTTTCATTCGGTTGGAGATTGACAACGTCTCCGGGACGCACGAGCAGATCCATCTGTGCCACGTTTGTAAGCTCGATTTCGAATATCTGGTTTAGTTCGTTACGCATCACGGTCACTTTCGCTGCTTCAGGCAGAGGCTGAGCATCCGCTACGACCACGTAAAGCGGAATCGCCTCACGTCGTAAGAACTTGGTCCCGGAGTCTTTTACCAACCCGCTTACCAGAACCGAGTGACTCGCGTAATCGCGCACGCCAACGGTCACTGTTGGTTCTTCGATCACTGCGCGCTTTTTCAAATCGTTTTCAATCCTTGTCTGGATTTGTTCGGTGGTAAGTGTCGAAACGTTCAGCGGTTCCGCAAGGAGCGGGTGTTCAAGGAGGCCCGCCGGCGTAACTGTAAAAAGTGTGGATTGTTGCGGCTGAGCCTCGTTGATACGAACGTCCAGGACATCGCCTGGGCCAACGCGATAGACCTTTGTTAGCGAAACGTCCTCGCTCGGTGGATTAAGTGGTACCGGACTGACGCTTTCATTTGCAATTGGTGACGGCGTTGGTGATGCGTTCAATGAGACGCTGTTGACAGCTGGTTCCTGCTTTTCTTCAGGCGTACTCGTAGTCTCGATCTTCACAGGCGAGACGTCAACCGTCGTCTTCGCATCTTGTGTTGCTGGCGAGGGTTGCGTTGGTGGTCTGGTTGGTTCTAATGCCGCAGGCTTATTGACTTGAGTCTCAAGTTGTCGCAGTGTTGCTTTCAACGCAGCCGCCCGGTGAAGGTTATCAACCGCCTTGCGCCACTCTCGCATCTTGAAATACGTTCTCCCCAACGCTGCGTAGGCATCAGCGTAATCCGGGTTCAATTTAATCGCTTCTTCGAAAGCGCGTACTGCCTGCGCGAATTGTCCAGAACCCGTGAGTTCGATTCCTTCCTGTAACAACTGTTCAGTTTTGGTAGGTGGTACCTGCCCAACCGTCTGTGCTGCAGAGCAACTGAAGAGGACCAGAGAGAAGAGAAGAATAAACGCCTTGTACATGCCGCCGCCTTGCACTAAACCTGGCGAACTGAAACCTTCAACTTCAGGGGATGAGAGGGAGATTGTTGGTGCTTTATACCATTTTGGATATTCAAACGCGGTTTCATTCGTGTTGCAAAACCGAATAGCAATAATTCATTTCTGCGAGAAATCATAAAAAACACGGAAAAGATTACCGTCCAGGTCGGACGCTGTGAATTCGTGCAGCTTCCACGGCTTCGACTCCGGAGGAGATATGATTCTTGCGCCGCTGTCGTTCCAGATCAGAAACATCTCATCTACCTCTTCCTCGCTGTCGAGGTTGAGCCAGATCATCACCGGCGCCGCGTTGCCATGGTGCGCACGGAAATCAGGGTCGGTGAGGAAGATCCTGCACGCGCCCTTTGATATGCCCGCAATTCCACCGTCAGCCCCACCCCAATCTACGGTGAAACCGAGTTTGTCTTGATAGTAACCCAGTGCCGCGTTCATTTCGTTCACAGGAATCTCGGGCACTGCTGCGGGAAATTCATGCTTCATTGGACCATCTCCTCATGACATTCACCAACCAGAAATACAAGCAAGATGTACCTTTGCCAACACAATATCAAACACCCTGGCTACACTCGAGGTTTTCGCTCCTGCTCATGGACCGAATATTAAATACTTCTTGGAGGCAAGCAAACCAATTCGCAGACCGTTAAGGGGCCGCCGGAAAAAAGATCTATTCGCTAGAGATCGCCACGACGGGAAGGGAATTGGCAGTTGAGGGCGAGGGAGGCATGTTTTCTTTTCTCGCTCAATGTCGTCTTCCTGAGGTAAAAGGAACCATAGATTCTGTCCTTCTAGTTTGTGGCGTCTCCACTCGCTTAACCCGTGATCAATCGCTATCGCAATGGTTAATACAGACCGCGGTTGTGGATTCGTAAATGCGGATCTATTAAGGCGCGCTTTCACTCGAACTGTGGGAACGACGCCAGCACGTTACCGCAGTCGCATTGCCACAAAGACTTTCAGCGCTTCCTGATCCGCAACTAAACTTTATTGCGCTCAGCTAATACCGGATCAACGCGAAAGTCTCGAACCCCTTTCAGCACACCAGTGTCGCTTGATGAAAGACTGAGGATATTTGAAAAACGGCCCAACTCGCGGTTTCGATTGGGATTTTCGATCCGAAGCCGGGGATCGTCTTCAAAGTAAAACGATTCGACCCAATGGTCGGAAATATCGGGCGGTTGTAGATGAACGTGAATGTGTATCGCCGGCGGAGAACTTACGTCGCCGTAGTGCGCTGGTTTGATGTGTGAAACGAGTACTGGCCCAAAGCATTGGACCACAGTGTCCCACGCAACCTTGCCTGTCGCGGATCGTTGACTGGCCGGCTGTAGTATCCAGTAGCGTCGGTGTTGCTTTCCAGGGAATCGCTGCGAGGATCACAGCGATCCAAATAACGGATCGGGGAACATTCGGTAAGCCACGAATTGCAGTGATTAAGGTCAGTACCAAACTAGAAATCCCAAGTACGATAGCTAATGGCACAGTTCGTATAGCCGACGCTTCTTGAAACTCGCGGAACGCGTCTGGTGGAATAAACTCCCCAGGTTGAGTAATGGATAAATGACATGCACAAAGCAAAGCCAGCCGAAACGCCGGCAAGTAAAAGCGCATGTAATCGCTAAATTGGTCTTCGACATTGACTTGTGTTTTCGGCCTTATGTTATCAGATGCCAGGAGAGGAATTTGTGTTTCATAATTCATGGGTGACCTGTAGACTGCTTTTTGAAGCTGTGAGCGGAATTCTCCCAATTTACTGTGAAACGCTGCCCCCAATGTAATCGACTTGAAGCCGACGACAACCTAGCGTTCTGTCGAGCAGATGGTGTCGCGCTCATAAACGTTTCGAGCGGTGATGTGGCCACCGCAAAGTTTGGCTCGGGCTCAGTGTCGAGCGAGACCCATACTAATCTCCTTCCTCAAGCACCAACGACTCCTGAAATCAGTCGAGGCACAGGACCAACAACGGTCTTACAACCGGGTCAGCTTCAAGCGACGCGCGGCCTTGCTAAACCGAAGCGGCGAGCCGTTGCGCTCGCGGCGGTTGGCGTGGCGCTGGTTATCATTGGCGCTTTTGGCTATATCTATTGGACCCGCAGTCGAACGAACGGAATTGAATCGATTGCGGTTTTGCCGTTTCAAAACAAGAGTACAGATGCCGACACGGAATACCTTTCGGACGGTCTGGCCGAATCATTGATCTATCGTTTGTCGCAACTGCCCAATCTGAAGGTTAGTCCGACGAGTTCCGTCATGAGGTACAAAGGAAGTGAGACGGAGATAAATCAGATCGCGAAAGAACTTGAGGTTGATGCTGTCATGTCCGGCAGGGTTTCTCAGCGGGGTGAAGACCTCACAATAAGCGTTGAACTGGTCGACTCGAGGACCAGAAAACTGATCTGGGCTGAACAGTACGACCGCAAGATGTCTGATCTGCTCGCGACTCAGCGCGAAATTGCGGCCACCATTACTCAAAAACTCGAGTTGAGACTGACAGGTACCGATGCAAGAGGTATTACCAAACGTTACACAGACAGCAATGAGGCTTATCAGCTTTACCTAAAAGGTCGATACAGCTTCGCGAAGCGCACCAGGGACGACATACTTCGCGGTATCGATTATTTTCAACAGGCAATCAAGCTCGACCCCAAATTCGCGTTGGCCCATGCGAGGGTTTCCGAAGCTTATGGCAGTATGCCGGCCTATCCGTATCTCTCGCCTAAGGAGGCTTTTCCGCAAGCCAAGGCGGCGGCGCAAGAAGCTCTCAGGCTCGATCCAACGCTCGCTGAGGCTCACACGTTCCTGGCGTACTCGCTGGTTATCTCTGACTGGAATTGGGCCGAAGCCGAACGCTCCTTCAAGCGTGCTATAGAGCTTGACCCAAATAATTCGACTGCCCATTTTCGATACGGCCAAATCTATCTCGCGCCCGTAGGACGACATGACGAAGCGATCGCTGAGATAAAGCGAGGTTTGGATCTCGAACCTCTCGATATAAATATGGGCGCAACTCTGGCTTGGGCCTATGTCGTCACCGGGCTGAAAGACAATGGTATCGAACAAGCTCGGAAGACCTATGATCTGGATCCAAGCCATCCACTCGGACGTTGGATCCTGAGTCAGGTTTCTTCAGAATTGGGAATGTATGATCAGGCGATCTCCATTTCCGAACAGTGGTTGCAAGTCGATCCTAGAAACCAGTTTGCGCTTCGTGATGCCGGCATTGCGTATGCGAAAGCCGGACAGCGGGACAAGGCTGAAGAAATGATAGGAAGATTTCGCGATATCGCGAAGACGCAATACGTTCCCACATGCCGCATCGCGGCCATCTACGGCGCACTTGGTGAAACGGATAAGGCCTTTGCAGAGCTTAATAAGGCGTTTGAAGTGCGGGATTGGGAATTATTTCGAATGAATGTCGACACGTATTGGCGGCCGTTGCGTGGCGATCGACGATTTGCGGCACTCGTGAAACGCCTAAATCTGCCGGAATAAACGCGTGAAACGCTGCCCTGAATGTAATCGCGTTGAAACTGACGACTCGCTCGTGTTCTGCCGCGCAGACGGCACAGCGCTCGTGAGCGATTCGCTTGCTCCAAACGGAGAAGCTGGGACCGCACGATTCGGCGCAGATTCGCCCGAGGCCGATACAAGCATTCTTCCTCACGCAACTGCGGAGAACGTGAGTCGTACAACTGGTCCAACAACAGTATTACACCCACACGCAGCAATGACCGGAACGCGTGGAGTGTCGCGCAAGTGGATGGCCTTTGCGCTTATGGCGTTAGTTACCATAGCCACAGGAGCGTTCTTGTATTTCAAGCGTGCTGATACTGGCCCGATTGATTCAATCGCGGTGTTGCCCTTCGTAAACAAAAGCAATGATTTAGATTCGGAATACCTTTCGGATGGTTTGACTGAATCTCTAATTTACCGGTTGTCGCAACTGCCGAACTTGAAAGTCAGTCCGACCAGCACTGTCCTTCGCTACAAAGGGAAGGAGGTAGACCCGCAGAAGATCGCGGCAGAGTTGAGCGTCAGTGCAGTAATGTCGGGGCGAATGGTCCAACGGGGTGACATTCTGACGATCAGTATCGAACTTGTTGATGCGAGAACTAACAAGTTGCTTTGGGGCGAGCAATACGAACGGAAGATGTCGGACCTATTGGCAACTCAACGGCAGATCGCGCGCGAGATTGTCGAAAATCTGAAGCTCAAAGTCTCTGGAGAAGAGAAGGGGCTTGCCAAGCACTACACTGAAAGCAACGAAGCGTACCAGCTTTATCTACGAGGACGATTCTATTGGAACAAACGAAGCGAGGAAGGACTGCTGAAATCCATCGACTATTTTCAACAGGCGATCGAAAAAGACGCCGGCTTCGCTCTCGCATACAGCGGTCTCGCCGATTCTTACATTCTTTTGGGAGCTCCAGATGCGACCGGAGGAATACCACCCGCAGAGGCATTGCCAAAAGCGAAAACAGCTGCACTCAAAGCATTAGAAATTGATGACACTCTCGCTGAGGCGCATGCGTCGTTGGCCCACGCAAAATATTACGACCGTGAATGGACGACCATTGAACAGGAATACAAACGTGCTATTGAGTTAAACCCGAAGTATCCAACCGCACCGTCATGGTACGCCGTCTACTTAATGTCTTTGGGCCGGTTCGACGAAGCTTTAGTGCAAATTAGACGCGCTCAGGAACTCGACCCACTCTCTCTTCCGATTAATATGACAGTTGGATGGGTGCTCCTCACTGCTCGTCGACCCGAGGAAAGCGAGCAACAGTTAAGGAAAACTCTGGAGATGGATCCGAACTTTATTCTCGCGCATCATCGTCTTGGTCTAGCTTACGAGCAGCAGGCGAAGTATAACGAGGCTATAGCTGAGTTCAAACAAGTAGTGACTCTGACGGAGCGCAAACCGCTCGGAGTCGCAGCGCTGGCACGGGCGTACGCTTTGGCTGGAAAACGAGCGGATGCGCAGAAAATTCTCAACGAGTTGCAGCAGATGTCAAACGATCGTTACGTTTCACCTGCTGCCGTTGCGGCAATATACGCGGCGCTGGGAGACAAGGATCAGGCGTTTACCTGGCTTGAAAGGGCGCAGAAAGAACACGATGGCATATTGGTACGACTGAAAGTTGATCCCAGATATGACAGTCTGCGTTCCGACCCGCGCTTTGCGGAACTCCTGAAGCGCGCGGGACTGGACCAGCGATAGCTATCCGCTCATTTCTTATAAACAGCAATTCCCCAAAAATTAATGTCGGGCGGGATCGTTCAAGTCGAACGCATGCGAATCATCCGATTTGTATCGCAACTTGTAGTTGCAGGCGGGCAGAGTGATTACCACATCAACTTTCCTGTTCTTACTCGCCCAACCTGCATGTGTGGTCTTGGACTCTTGCATCTCCCATACACGTGACCCTTTGTCGTCTTCTATCCAGCGACGTCAAACATCTGCCCGCCTTGACCTTCGCCGATGGAAAAATGCGCCGCGTTTCGCCCCATTTTCTGAAGCGAACTGGGTTGCCACAGTAACGCGAACTACCTGTTTTCTGCCTATGGATCGGGTCTTCACACCTGTTCGTCATGTTTTGGGAATAAAAGGCATGCGACAGCGGTATTCATTGGTAGCTCGCGACTGCACTCCATCGTTATTGCAGGATGCGAACAGGCTCACGGGGTTTTATAAAGGTAGTCTTACCGTATTTCGACGCATAAAACTTGGGAATTACTGAACTACCGCGGGAAGTGATCTCGTCCAGCGGTGGAGGCAAGCGGCACAGTTGGCTCTTACAAATCACAAGTACGCGGAGGTTATAAGTTGAATTGTCAAAGAGCACCAGAACTGATCCATCCATACATTGATGACGAGCTGGACCAACTTCAGGCATCAGAGCTTCACCAGCACCTGGACCAATGTAAAGACTGCAACCTCTTTTATCGAAATCAACTCACATTACGTTTCGATCTCAAGCAGAACTCCCTCTACTATCGTGCGCCACACGCTTTGTTGAGGCAGGTTCGTTCAGCGCTGCGAGTAGAGGCAAAGGGAGAGTCGAACGTTGAGTCGACCACTCAGACTTCGTCACCAGGAAGCACCACGTAAAGGCGCTAATCACACGCTATTAGCGGCTTCTCGAAGTCGTTCTTCAGATGGCGAAGCCCGTAGTTCTCGCATCTCTGAGGTCTATCTGGTTCGCGGTTCTTTTACCGCAGAGTAGCTGAGATCGCCGAGGTTCGCAGAGAATGGTGACAAAGGCAGATACTACTACTATTTATGCAAAGCTACTATTAGCTCGACAGTCTAGTTCGCAGAAGCTTTTTTGTTATGACAATTTGAAATTATCGCCGCCAGACGTCTGCGAGCGCGAGCTAATCGCGACATCACTGTGCCGCTCGGAACGTGAATCACCTCGGCGATCTGTTTGTATGATAGTTCTTCAAATTCTCTCAGCACGATGACTTCGAGAAACTCAGGAGGCAGCCGCCGTAAGGCGCTTCTGAGAATCTGCCGGTCCCTCTCCCGCAACAACAGTTGTTCCGGGTTAGAACTGTCATCACTGTGAGGATGTTTGGCCTCATCGAGAAGGATCTCTTCTTCTGGTAATCTATTGTGCTTCAGCCAGGTGTAATAGGTATTCCGGACAATGGCCAGTAACCACGGCCGCGCATCGCCGCCTTTAAATGACTTGAAGTGGCGGAGAGCACGCAGGAACGACTCCTGGACAACATCGTCAGCATCTCGTTCGTTGCGCGTAAGCCAGCGAGCGAGATTGTATGCTGCATCGAGATGCGGCAGGACCGTTTCCTCAAAAACCGGAATTAATGAATTCATACGCGGTCTCCATGGCTGGTACTATCTCTCATCATCGTTGCACCGCTTGATCTGCTCAGCCACAAACAACGGTGCATTTATTGGATCCGCACCGCGATTTATGAGACTCCTCAGCAGCGCGACTCCCTCGCAATCAATGAAAGAAATATTCTTCAAATCAACAGTGAGTCTTAGGCCTTCATTGAGCACTGACTCTGCCGACTCTTTCAGTAGCCCAACCCACAGTCCTCCAACCCGCCCGTCCAACTGCAACGTAGCCTCCTGTTTCGACGAAACTGCCCTTGTAATCTTCAACATGCGTATCTCTCTTGAAATTTGTCGCGACTTCTCTCTTCTACAAAATCATGGGGCTCCCGTTGCGTGGAGGGGAAAGCAAGGTCCACATCGGTGTGAGCAGACCTTGCTGTGGTGTTACCTTTACGGCGCCGGATGCGGCTCTCCGTAGATGAAGTCATCCATCATCACGACGTCATTGATAGCATCATCGTTGGGACCTGGTGCGACATCGCCTGCTGTAATTCTCACGCGAGCGATTCGCGCGTCGTTAAACTTGACGGCTAGAAAGGAAAAGCCAGCATTGCGGGGTGACGCCGGAACAAAACCGCTGAACAGGACGCGGCCATCGACGCCGAAAAACTGAATTAACGTGCTCGATCCGCGGTTGCCGCGTTTTGTCCCCGGCCCATCGCCATCAGGTTGATCCACGTCGCTGAAGATCGCCCCAAAACCATTTACCGTTGCCTCAACTGATCCATTTGAACCGGCAACAAAGAAAAGCGTGTCCGTGATATTGCTGCCGACGGGTGTGAATAGGCGTGCATTGCTAAAAGCCCTAAACTCGGTGGCGTAGGTCGGATTATCGAATAGCGTTGCAAAGCCGCCTTGTGGTCCACCGGAAGCCGGCCCTTGTGAGAATCCAGTTCCGGGTGTGATGAACTGAGCACCCCGGTTATTGAGAAATGTGTTTAGTGGGTTTACTGGAGGCGTCGTGACGTCAGTTGGCGGTGCTCCATCCCAATTGATTTCCCGCCGACCGCCCGGGAACTCGTCTGCCGTGATGCCGTTCAGATCGCCCAATGCATTACGAAACTCTGTGACAGCACCTTGAATGGAAGCGATGTTTGGTCCCGCCGCCTGAAACACTATCGGTGCCACGAAATCCGCCGGCGTATTGTCGTTCACTCCGATCGGTGCCGATGATAACGGGTAAGGAAGATTGATTGATTCATGGCCTTCAACCTTTCCAGCCAGGATCATGAACGCGATGGCGAGGCTACAGCAGGCCACCGCAAAAAAGCTCTTTAACTTACTCATCCTAAAATCTCCTTTATTGTTTGTAATCAGGTATGAAGGGGAGGTCTTTCCTTGGAATCGCTTGCTTCTGGCGTTGCATAAAGAACCTCTCGAAGAACGGGGTCAGAAGCGGTAGCAGACGGATTGCGCGGGTGAACGGTGGTCCACCCGGCGCCGCCCTTGGTACAAACTGGATTCTTCATCGCGTTGCCGGAGTGCAGACGCTGTGCCGCAGGAGCCGTTGGTCTTCGCTGTATTTAGTTTTTATTGGAAGTGTTGAAGATGTGAGACTTGGGACGCCGTACAACACGCGATGCTAGTTCGATTATGCGGATGCTTGTTTAGACAGCTACCGTATTTGGTGGGGCACAGGACAGCACTTTTTGGGTGGACTACGAAATGCGGTGGGCTGTTCGTTTGATCCCAAGTTTTTCCATCCGGTGTCTCAACGTGTTCGGATGCAAGCCCAGCAATTTGGCTGCACCATGAGCTCCCTCGATTACACCATTGGTTTCCTGTAACGCGGCAAGAATGTGTTCGCGCTCAACTTCCTGCAAGGTTTTGAGTTGAGGCGGTTCGCCATGAGTAACTTCCGCAATCACCAGAGACGCTGAGACATTCGTCAGATCGTTTTCCAACTCCAATATGGGTCCGTTACAAAGAATTAGTGCGCGTTCGATGAGATTTTGGAGCTCGCGCACGTTACCGGGCCAGGAGTAATGCGTGAGTTTTTCTGTGGCGGCGTTAGAGATACCATCTATTTTTTTCCCGAGGTTTCGCGCAAATCGGGTAAGAAAGAACATCGCCAACTGGGGAATATCGTCGCTACGTTCGCGTAGCGGTGGCACCTCCAGCGGGAAGACATTCAAACGATAATAAAGATCTGAACGAAACGTGCCTTCGTTTATTGAGTCCTGGAGGTTGCGATTGGTGGCACAGATAATTCGTACATCAACCCGAATCGAGCGATTACTTCCAACGGGTTCAAACTCCCGTTCCTGAAGCACGCGCAACAGCTTGACTTGCGTTTCCAGTGGCAACTCGCCAACCTCATCCAAAAAGATGGTTCCTCCGTCGGCTAGTTCAAAACGACCAACACGTCGCTCGAAAGCACCGGTAAAAGCACCTTTCACATGACCGAAGAGTTCACTTTCAACTAGTCCCGCCGAGATCGCGCTACAGTTCACTTTTACTAAAGGACGGTCTTTTCGATTACTGCGATCGTGTATAGCGCGTGCGATCAATTCCTTTCCTGTGCCGGTTTCTCCAAAGATAAGTACGCTGGAGTCTGTAGGAGCGACTTGATCGACTTTTCTCAGCAGCTCGAGCAGGACGGGACTGTTGCCGACTATTTCCTCGAAGTTGTGTACCGTTCGAATCTCCTCCTGGAGGTACACGTTTTCTTTCTCAAGTCTTCCTTTCAGCGCCTTGATCTCTTCATACGATTGCATGTTTGCGATAGCTATTGCGATCTGATTGGCGACCTCGCGCAACAACTCGGCATCTTCCTGCGTGTATCGATTCTTCTCATCACTCCAAAGGGTAAAGGTACCAATGCTCGTCCCCATCGCCACGAGTGGTACAACGCAGTAGGATTGAATACCTTCTTCAACAAGTTGCATTTCACCGATCGACTTCTGTTCTTGACTGGGGACGTCCCCGCGAGTCATTACCTGCTGGTGCTCGAGTACCCATGCCGAAACGCGGCTGTCTGCCAATTGGTATTCTTTCCCAACACGGAAGAACTCAGATTCAGCAGCGCTGCACATCGAAACAAGTCTTAGTGTTTTCGATTCCGGCTGATAAAACAGGAAGGCGGCGCGATCGAATGGGACCACGCCGCGAATGGCTTCGTAGGCCGAAGCGAAGAGTGCTTCCTGAGTGAGATTGTTGATGATGGCGTTATTAATCTCGAGCAGCGTGCACTTACGCTCCTCGCTCTTCCGTAGAACTTCTTCAGCGCGCCGGCGTTCAGTAATATCAAAAAACGTCACCACCGCACCCACCGTTTTCCCGTCCCGCAAGAGCGGGTGAGACCAATACTCAACAGGGAAGCTCGTTCCGTCTTTCCTCCAAAAAATGTCATCGTCAATGTGGACGCCACGGTTTTCGAGGAAGCCCAAATAAATGGGACACTCCTCGATGGGAAAAGGCCTACCGTTTTGTCGGGTGTGGTGTTCGAGCTCGTGCATGTTCTTGCCGAGCAATTCCTGTGGATCGTCGTATCCAAGCAACTGAACTGCGGTTGAGTTGCAGTAGAGACAGGTTCCGTGCGAATCACAGCCAAAAATACCTTCAGCAGCGGAATTGAGGATGAGACCAGCACGCTCTTCGCTTAGTTCAAGAGCCTCTTCGGCTCGTTTTCGTTCCGTGATGTCTTCGGAGAGTGCGAGGACGTAGCGAGGTGTGTTTTCGGTGTGTGGTACAACCGAGACGTTGTTTCTCACCCAGACAAGAGTGCCATCTTTCCGCCAATACTGCTTCTCAATTTGAAACTGGTCGCGTTTTCCTTCCAGCAGTTCATTGAAGAGAGCCCAGTTATGTTCGCGGTAATCGGCATGAGTGATCTCGAGAAACGCCATGCCTTCAAATTCACTCTCAGAATAACCGAGCATCCTCTGAAAGGCGGCATTGGTAGCAAGCACTCGTCCATTCGCATCGGCAAGTGCAACCCCGATAGCGGAGTTTTCAAAGACAGATCGCCACCGCAAGGCCTCGGTTCTCTCTCGCTGCGTGACGACTTCCGAAGGAGAAGGGAGTTCGTTGGTTCCCGCGGATGGTCCAGGCTGGCTCATGCTACTCGTGGAACAGACTCTAAGGGTGTAAGGAGTTTGTTTCACGCGCAGTTGGAAGTCAAGACGAACCTTTCAATTAGACAGGTAAGCGCACCGTTGCTCGCAAAGTCTCCTCCCAAATGAAGCTACAGTGCGCTTACCTTTGAAGCTTGCCTGCCCCCGGCAAGCCAGCTTCGTGTCATCCCCTGCTCTTCAGAGTTCTATACTCCAAGAGACCCAAAGTTATTCCCGCCGAGGCCGGAAATTGTGGTTAGCTTCACAAAAACTCATGGTATTGCTCTTCTCCGTGCAAGCCCCGCGGTCTCTGTGAAACTGTGGTTAACTAGTTCAGCGCAATAACGCACAGAGAACATGGAAGTTGCACTGAGAAATCAATGATTAGAGTCTGCAAAGCGCAAAAACGCATATCTGATTGGTTTTCTCTGCGGCCTCTGCGTAGAAATGACGGTTAACCGCACAGCGCGCAGAGATCCACAGAGGTACCGCACAGAAGACTTCCCAAAACTCACTTTTTGTCAAAGCAATTAGCGTCTGCAAAGTTGCAAAGGCGCAAAGGAAGACCTCCGGCTGCCGCAGGTCTTGACTTTGCGCCCTTGCGCGAGAAACGCGATTTCAGGCCTCTTAGAAAACGTATCGAAGCTGAAACTGACCGATACGTCCGGCGTTGACGTTGCCGATGTTCAGATTGCCGGTATTAAACCGGAAGTCGTTGAACGTAGAATCCGTCACATCGCCCGTTCCCGGGGCAAATTGCGGGGTGTTCAATGAGTTAAAGTAATCGAAACGTATCTCGAAACGATCGGCCTCCAGTTTCGTGAAACCAAAATCGATCGATTTGGTTAAACTCAGATCCAATCGGTTCTGTCTCGGTCCGCGGAGGATATTGCGACCTGCAAGACCGCTACGGATCGACTCACTAACCAGGAACCGAACATCCGAAGCATTGACCGGATTACCGTTGACGTCTGAGAAGCCGGTCGGCGAATTCACACCGGAGATAGCATTTGAAAAACCGACCGAGTTCAGAGGCGCGTTTGGATTGCTAATGGCGGGCCGATCGTTAAACGCACTGCCATCGCCATTCAGATCTATACCACCGACGAATGGCGACTGCGCATTCCCTGATTGCAACCGGTACGTGCCGGCAATCGAATAACTGCCTAGCAACGCTCGACCAAGTCCGTTTTTGATCGGACTCGGGACATCGTAGATGAACGTCGCCACGAAGCGGTGTGGTACGTCAAACGACGCTACGCTTCGGTCAACCCTACGATTGAATGGATCTGATCCAACACTGGTGCCACCAGTGGTCGTAAACACCTCACTGTTAACGTTGTCTATGGCTTTCGAGAATGTGTAAGCAAAGCGCATCAGCAAACCGTAGCTAAAGCCACGATCGAGCCGCGTTTGCAACGAGTTGTAGCTGGAATCACCTCCATTGGTGCGGGCAATCACGGAACCGCGATTCGAGAACGCCCTGATGAGCGTATCGAAACCACCGACACCGGGATTCAGTTGCTCGTTAATGAACAGACGCGTTCCACGCGAGCCTACATACGCTACATCCGCAATTAAATTGAATGGTAGTTCGCGTTGAATGCTGAAGTTGTAAACATAAGTCTTAGGGTTCACGAGATCAGTGGGAATCGTATTGATGGTTGCGAACGGATCGGGAGTACCTGTTGTTGGTAGAGAGCCAACGCCGAACTTCGCGATACCACGCGGATCAGTCTCGGCCGGCAAGGAAACGCCGAAGTTTGTCACACCAAAGGAATTCGGCACTGTGGCGGCCGTGTTCGCCAGAATGTTGTTGAAGAAAAAATCGTAGTTGACTGCAAAGCCACCACGCAAGACTGTCTTGCCGTCGCCGAAGAAAGCCTTGAAGAAGTGCGGTTGATAAGCAAAACTGAACCGCGGCGCGAAGTTATTGTCATCGCGTCTTTGGAGAGCAACGGTCTCAACCGGTTGCTCGAAACCAGCAAAAGCGGGAAAGGGAATGGCGTTGAATGGCGTGCCGTAGTTCTCATACCGCAATCCCAGGTTTAACGTCAGATTTTCCCTAACGCGCCAGCTATCGTTGATGAAGTAGTTCTGGTAAACGGCGTTTGGGAAAATTACCGGACTGCCAAACTGAATCGCCGCACCGGCGCCGCCGCGCCCGGAAAACTGATCCACAAAATTTCCAAACGCGTTGAAGCCGCCTCCTCCGGCAAAGGTCAAAACACCTCGCGAGTTGAACGGAATCTCCTGCCGAGAACGCTGGATGTTCACATCGCCGCCAAATCGTAGAGTGTGATTACCGACGGTGTACGAGAGAGTGTCCTGAACTTGATAATTATCGAAGAGACGACCCTGAGGGAATCCTGCCGGCAGACCTACTGCCGTAATTCCCTGGCCCAGACCGGCACCGGTAAAACTAAACACGGGACCGCTAGCTCCGACCGCCGGATCTCGCGGGGCAAACTGCGAACTCGAGCGACCAAAACCAAACCGCACCTCATTGGTCAGGCGCGATGAAAAACTTCGTGTGTAGTTAAAAAAGAAATTCTGCACACGGCTCGGCACATCAACTTCAAATCCCGGGAAGGATGCATTGGGAAACTGATTATTGAAAACTTGATCATCAAAAACGTAACGGAAGGCGAAGCTATCGCTTTGCGTGGGTGTCCAATCAACCCGCGAAAGAAATTGATGATCGTTGACCGGCTGACTGCTGCTAACGTTAGTTTCACCAAACTCGATGTCTGGCCGGCCGTTACCCAACGCCACGTTCGAGATCTCGCGCTGACCACGAAGATTTCCGACGATGCTTAGATAACGGTCGAGATTGGGATTCGCACCCGCCGGAAACAGCGTTCTCAGCGCATTGAAGCCGGCTGTGGTGGGCACTCTTAGAGTTGCGTCGGTAGTCGCTCTATAACGATCGGCTTGATACGTTCCAAAGAAGAAGAGTTTATCTTTTTTGATTGGACCACCAAGCGAGAAGCCAAACGTGTTTTCAACGACTACCGGCTTTCGCGTGCCATCAGCTCGTTGGCTCGCGGTCAACGAATTCAGCCTACTGTTGTTGATCACGTCATATGCTGAACCATGAAAGCCGTTTGTTCCGCTGCGCGAGATGATGTTGACGACAGCGCCGCCAGCCCGACCAAATTCAGCGGAATAGTCAGACTGCAACACCGTCACCTCGCTGTATCCTTCGCGAAGAATCGGAATATAGGCTTGTCCGGCTATCGAGTTGTCATTGTTATCAAGTCCATCAATCAACTGATTGTTGGAGCGTGGTCGCAGACCATTTACCGAAAACTCATTTCCCTGGACGAACCCGCCTGCCAGTGGGCCAGGCTCGATAACACCCGGAAGTGTGAAAACAATACTTGCCGGATTCAGTGCCGGTGTCGGTAGTTCTGTGATCTCTCGCCGGCTCAGAGTGTTGACGCGCGCGCCATCCTGAGTTTGCAGAATGACTTCGGCACCGGCGGTGACGCTCACCACCTGGGATTGGGTACCTAATTCGAGTTGCAGTGTGATCGACACGGTTTGGGAAGCACCGACTACAACGTTTTCCCTGACGGCCGTTTTGAAACCGGTCTGGCTCACTTGAACTCTGTAAGTTCCGGGATCAACAGCATCGAGGCGAAAGCTCCCATCTGATCCGGACACAGTGTTGCGAGTAACGCCGGTGCTTGCGTTGGTAATTATCACTTCGGCACCGGCGATAACTGCTTCGTTAGGATCGAAGACGTTGCCGACGACAAAACCTTTGCTGGTCTGAGCCAGGGCGCTGAAACCAACAGCTAGCAAAATGAATACTACAGAAGTAAACCTCACGGGACTCTCCTTAAGAATTAGTTATTTCAGAAGTGGCTTTGATAGACCCCAATGGGCCATCCACGGTTATGATTGCTGAACGGTTAAGTTCAAGTGGGGAGTTAGCGGTGCTTTTCGAGATTGCGGTTTTGCGTGCCGACGATTGGTTAAGATCTCTCTGAGCCTTAGGCGGGCCTTGTGCAATTGCGATTTTGATGTTCCCACAGCACAACCGAGCATTTTGCCGATCTGTTCGTGTTCGTAGCCTTCCACGTCGTGAAGCAGCAACACCATGCGATAACCGGGTGCCAATTTTTCAATTGCATCATTGAGCGCGATGCGATCGATCACTGCCATGCGGCTTGGGTTCGCAGTTCCTTTAGCAATTTGAACAGGTGTTGTTTCATCGTCAGCGGTTCGCTCCAGCCTTACAAGCGGTTTGCGAAGGTGCATTAACACCTGATTGACGGTCAGCTTGTGCAACCAGGTACCAATCAATGATTCGCCACGAAATGTATGCAGTTTGCGATACAGTTGAATGAAAACATCCTGGGTTAAGTCTTCCGCTAGCGAGTTGTCTCTCACCATCCGCAAACAGAGTGAGTACACCCGCGAATGGTAACGACGATAGATCCTTTCGAAAGCGTCCACGTCGCCGGCACCGGCAAGTTGTACGTCCAGATCTATCGTCATCTCTCCACTCCTAAGGTCTTTCAGCTGACTTATTGCAACGCTCCGACGATCGTTACAGTCTCAAACGTAACGTTCTCAGCCACCCCTCCAGGGGCCGAATTTCTCGCAAGTTTTTGTGCTTCGCGTTCGCTTTTGGACTTCGGAAATTCTCTTCCATCTGTTGCGCCAGCCGGCCATACCTGGAAGAGAAAATACTGATCAGCGTAACGATGAAACACTAACAACGCTTTCCCGTTCGGACGCGACCTATAAACGGCATTCGACAATCGAATCGCTTTCGAGTGGCCGTTAACATGGTTGACGGACACGGCTAGATCGTCGGACCACTGTACGGCGCGACCGACCGAGTATTCTCCCGCGGGCAGTTTCTTTTCGCTGACGTTGAAGTCAAATGGAATGTTGACTCTGATTCTGCTGCCCAGTGACTGGGCTTGAGTTGGTGCAACTGAGACTAACAGCACGATCGCACTCAGCACGATGATCTTTGGTATTAAGTTTATGAGTTGTGTATTCATCTCTCTCCCCGTTTGTGTATAAGACTGAAGGCCCAATGCCTCCCGCTATACATACCGCGAGAGAGGCTCGTTTATTCCGTGAGCCTGTTTGGTGTGCCGGCTGAAGGGCCTTTCCCGCAAAAACGAAGGCGCAAAGGGTTTCCCCTTGCGCCTTTCTTTCGCTTGCATCGAAACCTCTTTAGCAACCGTAATGCGTTGAGGATTTTAAAACCTTTCCATCATGCCCAAACTCAAAGCACTCGGAGGCGTATCGTCCATCTTCTCGTTCGTAATTGATGACGATGCTGTTCACTCCCAAAGAGACAGTCAATCACTTTGAACTTAAGCGATGGAAGACGAGCGAGCGCCTTGGTCCAGTATGCTTGCAGCGCGTCCTTCCCCTGTAATCTTCCCAACGGCTCACCGACGACGTCTACAATAACGGGGAGGAGAATTCAATGTCGCTGGCATAATGGGAGAGAACGCGTACGAGATCGCGAGCATTCCACGCTTCAATCCACTCGGAAACAAAGGTGTTCATTTCATTTCTGGTTAGCATCGACACTCGTCGCTATCGTAGCGTTGGCCCCCGCGGCCACCTCCGTTTCATATTTTATCGGCCAAGCTCGTGATTTACGCCTTCGCAGCCCGGACCTTCAGCGCGGCCTGCAGCCGAGCCAGGTGATGGTAACTGTGCCGCACAGCATGATCCTCAAGAATGAACTGACACGTCAGCACAGCATTGCCGTAAAGGGGAACGGGAGCTGCACTGTCAAGCTCCTCATCCGAGAACGATCTGATGCTATCGGCAGCCGAACCACTGTTACTAGCAAGCAATCTCAGAGTTTCCTCTTTCGTCACTGCGTCACTGTGTTGCGCGTGGGCGGCATTCATGTCATTTATCTCCCGAGCGGTGATACCAGACGGAGCTCCCTTTGCAACGCTGCGTGCGAATTCCACTTCAAGCGGATAAATGATCGCGACGTGATGTACGATCACACCCACTTTCCGGCTATCATGCGGCAGCGGACGCATTTGCCACTCCTCGTCGGTCAGTGAGTATGCGAATGCGGCTAGAGCGCGTGCTCCCTCTTCAAGGGTCTTTGCGATCGCACTGGTTCGTTGACTCATTCTTTACCTCGTTCGTAGTAGTACTGCGCGGAAAAGACAGAAATATTCCAAAGCAGCCGTCCTAGATACCTTTTCCGATTATGAAATATTCCCGTCATACCTCTCCCCACTACAAAATGGTGACCCTCATGCGAGCCGTCACTGCCCTTGAGGACGCGAAGGTACGCTCGACTCACCTCAAAGAAAGAAAACACGTCGAGCAAGCGGGATGTTTTTGTGATCCTGTGGAATGTGCCGACCGCAAGGTCGAGTGCATCTTGCGGTAATTGCTGGTGGGGTCTTACTTAATGTGAAGACCTTCTCTGCGTGCTTGGCGTTCCTCGGCGTCCTTTGCGTATGGAGTTGCCATTTAACGCAGACAAGCGGAGACACCGAGAAATCCTTTCAACTGGCTTTGCACGAAAAGTGTTTTTTACAACTATTTGCTTCTGCAGAGCAGAATCGAAGCCCGACCATGTCTGTTCTTAGCTACTTTTCGTGCAAGCCCCTTTCAACTAAATACACTACTTAATTGCTGGGACGCGCAGGCCACGATTCATGAAGCGATACTATTCGCCTCATTTCTTATAAATGGCGATTCCCCAGAAATTAATGTCTGGCGGCAGACTGTTCCAGAGGTCGAACGCATGCGAATCGTCAGATTTGTAACGCAATTTGTAGTTGCCCGCAGGCAGAGTGATTACCACATCAATTTTCCTGTTCTTACCCGCACCACCTGCATGTGCCGTCTTGGCCTCTTGCATCTCCCACACGCGTGACCCTTTGTCGTCCTCGATCCAGCCGTAGTCAAACATCTCACCACCTTGACCTTCGCCGATAGCGAAAACACGCACATCCTGACTACTCGCCAGACTAAACATCATAGTCTTATCTTCGTTGTCCAGCACTTGAACGATCTGCGCAATCACCGGCAGCTTCACCAGGTCTTCGGGGATTGGCTTGGAATAGAGCTCCCCATACATTTTCATCAGCGGCGCGGCATCGGTTGCGCGTCCCGTGCTTTGATAGATCCTGACCTTTGTAACCAGGTCTGTGCGGTAAACATCGGCGTAGGGTTTAGCCGCTATCCCGTTGAACTGATTTTTCAATTCTGTAACGGGAGCGTTCCAACTGATCTCTGGAATGCTCTCGCCAAACTTTTCTGGAAAGACGAACGTCTTTAAGAAAGCCATGCCTACCGGAGAACTTAGCGCATTACCCGAACCGAGATCCGTCGGACGGCTGAGATTGTCAGAGTTCGCCATTATGATGAATGTGATGTTTTGCTCGGGCACTTTCAAAATAAAAGATGAGTTGCCGGTCCAGTAGCCGTAATGCCAAAGCAGCTTCGTGCCTCTGTAGTTCGTCGTAAACCAACCTAATCCGTAGGGAAGCGACTCACCCCTGGTTGAGACAGTGGGCGTGAATGCGAGTTGTTGAGTTTCTTTCGTAAGAAACTTGTTCTGATCGATCGCAATGTCATACTTCGCCATGTCAAGAACTGTTGAGATCAGTCCTGCAGAAGTGCTGAACCCCGACGGGTAACTTATTTTCGTGAACTTAAACTCACGATCAAGCGCATAGGGTTGAGCCAGTGTCTTTAGGATCGTGTCGAATCTTTGCTGGTGCTTTTCCGTAATCATCGCTCTGCCCAATGGCGACTGGTGCGCATGAACAAGCTTCCAGGCACCGTCTTGTTTGTTCCAGACATATGAACACCTCCACGGACCTTCCGTACGTTGTGGTCCATTGGGCGGTGTGATAGTAGTGCCCATAAAAAACGTCGCGATGGCGCTGTCGCCGTAAACCGCTGCCTCAAGGTTGCGAATCTCCATATTCACCTTGAAACGCGCCTGGAAAGCTTGTCTCAACTCCGCCGAATTAATAAAAGAAGTTAAGAAACCTCCCTCGCCTTGAAAGCGGTTTTGATGTGGTGCGAGACGCCGCTCAATTTGATCGACGTTGCCGGAATTGAAGCCCCCAATAATATCCATAACCGCGGCTTTCACTTCGGCCTCTGCCGCCTGGCCTGCGGCGTTCGGTGATTTCGTGCTGACAATCGGGGGCACGTTCGGTGCCGTCTCATTCATGCCTAGAGGATCGAGGATGTTTGCTATTAAGAGTTCTGCGAATGATTTGCCGGTCGCCCTCTCAACCACTTTATCCAGTTCTGCAAAGCGATGGCCGTTATAGCGATACTGCTCGCCGGGGTTTCCCTCGGATGTGTGTGAGAACAAGTGACGCACAGTAATGACACCAGGGCTTTCGAGCGTGATGCCGTACTTTGAAACAGGATCGTCCAGCTTGATCTTTCCGTCCTGGACCAACTGCATCAGAATCGTAGACGCAAACGTTTTGGTCAGCGAAGCAAGGTGGTAGGCGGTATGTTCGGTTGCAGGAGTCTTATTCTCAACATCTGCATAACCGAATCCCTTCGCCCAAATCACTTTTTGATCTTTCACAATGGCAGCGGAGTAAGCCGGTATCTTCAGCTCTTGTCGCAGACTCTCGAGCAGTGTTTCGAGTCGAGCAATCCGTGCAGCAACGGACGACCCGTTCTGGTGGTCAGCGACGGTTGTCCGGACAAAAAAGGTCTGTCCAAGAACAGCAATTGCGAGAATCAGCGCGAGAAAGCCCGGTGCTTTGAACTTCATAACGATCTCTTTCTCCTTAATGAGGTGAATGTGCTTTCGTCCACGTCCACATTAACGTCACGAGGTATTTTTCTTTCATTTTGATCCGTTTACCGGCGCATTGACTCCGTAAAACGGACAACCCATTCCACAGAGGATGGTCGCGGCAGCGAATGACAATATTCTTATGTTGCTCCGCGATGGTAATGCCAACTGTGACAGACGCCGAGAGGTATTCTTTTAGGCAAACACCGCCGCCCACAGTTTTGTGTAAATGAATTCGAGCTTTTGAAGTTCCGAAACAGCCAACCATTTCTTTTGCATCGAGTCAGATCACTCGTCCTACAAGGTAAACAATTGGTCGTTTCGCGTGGAACCAGAAGCAGCGACGTTGTTTTGCTCAGCGGAATAAAACCGTGAACCCCGCTCTCCGAGGAGTATTGACGAGCAGCTATTGTTGGCAGATTACGCTGGCATGGCGAGCAACCATACGCCAGTTACCACTTCTTTTCATCCAGATATTTGTGTAGCGGCGATTGATGGTCTTGCCGGAGTCGGGAGAATTTCCCTTCGGTACAACTATCTCCCGGCCCATAACGATGACGGTATCCCCGTGAATCAGCACCGCCTCAGCCTCACGGACGAATGATGAATAAGTCACCGCGCCCGTGCGGATTCGATCCGCTCTGTCAATTTGATTAAAGGGATTGTTGACCTTGAAGTCCTCGGTCCAGAGTTTATCCAGTGTTGTCAAATCACCGCGCAGAATCGCGTCCGCATGTGCGAGATCGAGTTTTCTGACTTCCGTTTCAATCTTCGTTTTTTCTTTCACGCTTTGCGCCGCGGCTGAGCCAGTTACGAAGACAGCAATTACCACAGCAAGGTAAATCAAGCGCATAAGTTTGTCCTGCAAACTAAGAAGACGAATTACAGAAATGTTAAGTCCGTGACGGCATAGTTTGGATCAGCTCAGTTGCTGGCTATATGAGTCGTTCAACTTTCGAAAGTGGTAACCCATTGCCGCCAATCGCAGTGTCTCGGCAAGCTTGTCGTGATGCTTTACAAGGGCTGTGGTAAAGAAGCGCCAGAACTCTTTGCGTTCACCATCAACTACTCCTAGCTTGAGCATCACGCGCGTGAATGCCGTGACTGCGCTAAGAACACTGTAACGTTGAGGCTCTGCAAACTGCTGGGCCGTTCGTTTCATCGAGTCAAGCGCTCGCTGATAATACTCACGTGGAGCGTAAATGGTCTGCATGATGGACTGATATCCCTGAATCAACACAGCTGGATCCATTCGGGTCTTGAAATTCAGAGAGCAGCTCGTATTGTTTCCTGAAGCTTCTCCTAACAGCCTTCCTTCTCGTTCCAGTCTTTTCCATAACTGGGTATCAGGAAGCGCGTTTAGGAGGCCGACCATCGCCAGAGGAATCGCGCTTTTTCGGATGAAGTCGATCTGCCGTTCAAACACATCGTCCGGATCGTTATCAAAGCCGACAATGAAACCAGCCATCACCTCCATGCCGTAGCTCTGGATCTTCTTGACCGAGTCGAGGAGGTTACCGCGGTTTTGTGATTTCTGAGCTTCCTTCAAACTCTCTTCTACCGGAGTCTCGATGCCAAGGAATACGCGTCGAAAGCCTGCTTCCCGCATATCTGCGAGCAGCGGCTCATCGTCTGCCAGATTCACGCTTGATTCTGTCAGCAGAGAGAAGGGATAACCATTTCGTTTCTGCCACTCTGCGAGCGCCGGCAGTAACAACCGGACATTCTTTTTGTTGCCGATGAAGTTATCGTCCACGACAAATACGGTCCCACGCCAATTGAGATCCCGCAATGCTTCAAACTCAGCCAGCATTTGTTGAATGCTTTTGGTTCGTGGCACACGACCGTATATTTCAATGATGTCGCAGAACTCGCAGGAGAACGGACAACCGCGTGAATACTGCACACTCATTGAGCTATAGCGCTTCAAATTCGCAAGGTGAAAGTGAGCGACTGGGGTGACCGCAAGCGGTGGACGTTCACCCGCTTCGTAGCGGGTTTTTGCAACTCCCGCTGCCAGGTCGCTTATGAATTGCGGCAACGTAGTCTCCGCTTCTCCGACAAAGATGTGGTCCGCGTCAGGCAAATCCTCAATAGTGGTCGTGACATATGGACCACCAAGCACTACGCGTTTCCCAAGCGACTTGCACCGTTTCACTACTTGCTTAAGCGAATCCTTCTGCACCAGCATCGCCGTGGCGAATACCATGTCGGCCCATTGAATGTCGGCCGTCTTTAGCGGCTCCACATTTAAATCAATCAGTCGCCGCTCCCAATCCGGTGGTAGTAACGCAGAAACAGTCAATAACCCTAATGGTGGAAATGCACATTTCTTACCCTCGAATGGCAGCGCGTGTCGAAAACTCCAATAGGTATCCGGAAACTCCGGATTGATTAATAAAACTCTCATAACAACACGCTCCTGAAGTTACGCTGCTGGTCCATGTTCAGGCGCAACGACTAACTGTGGGACGCCGGAAGTTCGCGCACCCATACGGCGCAACCAGCGGAAATGCGACGAGAGTCCCGCACGGAAGTCAGTGTGCTCACCATATCTCACGCCAAAATCTCGACAAGTTTGTTCCACGATCGTGGAGATGCCCGGGTAATGGACATGACACACGCGAGGGAATAGGTGATGTTCGATCTGAAAATTCAAGCCACCGAGGAGCCAACTCTCGACTTTGCTCCGTCGAGCGAAATCTACAGTGGTTTCAACTTGGTGGACGGCCCACGCATTTTCCATCGAGCCGCTGTTCTCTTGAGGCATTGGGAACTCGGCCTCTTCAACGCAATGCGCAAGTTGAAAAACAACGCTAACAACAACGCCCGCAAGCGCGGCTATCAGAACGTAGAAAAGTAGAACTATCCACAGAGGATGGACCAGGAGCGGTAAACCAAAAGCCAGTGTGAGAAACAGCGTTTTACCGCCGAGAAACCCAACGAGTTCCCACCTTTTAGGCCGCGGCATTCGCGTAGTTCCGATTCGACCAAGGATTACGTCACGGAAATCATCGTAGAGATTCCACTTGATGACATTCAATCCGTAGAGCGGCCACAAATAGAAATGCTGCCAGCGATGAAATTTGAATCTCTTCTGATGTGGTGTTAGCCGTCCGAAAAACGCGATATCAATATCGGCATCATGGCCCGTGATGTTTACGTAAGTATGATGTACGACTACGTGTTTCCAGTGCCATACGTAAGAGCTCGCGCCTATTAGATCCATCGTCATGGCTGCCAGCCGGTTGATCCAGGCGTGATTTGAGTAGGAATGGTGACTGCCGTCATGCTCAATATTGAAGCCAATCTCAGCCATCGCCAGGCTGAGCAGAACCGCCAAAGGCAAGGCTTGCCACCAGGATTCCGCGACGAACACGAGTAATGAATAAAAACCACCAAAGGCAGCCAGAATAATTGCGGTTTTCAAATACATTGCAGGCGAGTCGCGGGGACTGAGATCGGAATCGCGAAAATATTCGTCGACTCTTCGCCTCAACTCTTTATGAAACACGTTATCTCTCTTGAACGTTAATCGGCTCTGAGCAACTTCGCGAATATGATCAACTGACATTCTTTGAAAAACTCCCTGACAGCCATGCTTACCGGCCACTTTCATGCACCGGCTACTCTATGTTACGCATCATGCGTAGTAACTTCTTGTCAAAACGTGCCTGTCCTGCTGAAGTGACAAAAAGATTACAAGCGGCGATTTGGTTTGTGCGATCGCGCACATATTAAGGAGAGGCCAGACCAGGTGAGATCCGAAGTTCTGACAGAAACTCAATTCAGGTATGCATCCGATTCAGCTTTAATAATCGCGTAACATTCGCAAGATTTTGCCTCCAAGCCTGGGCGGTCAAGAAGGGTGATTAATCCTCGACTGTAACTGATTAGCTTGGCCGCTTGTAACTCGCCGGCGGCCTTGCTTACGCCTTCGCGCCGCACTCCCAGCATGGTGGATAGGAATTCCTGGGTCAACGGAAATTCTTCTGCTCCCAAACGGTCCTTTGTCATCAATAGCCATCGCGCCAGTCGTGCATCAACCAAATGAAAGCGGTTGCACACAGATGATTGGGACACCTGGGTTAGGAGTGAATGCGAATAACGATGCAGAAGGCGATGTAAACTGCCAAGCCTGTTTGCTTCCGTGCGTACCGCCGCTGAAGTCATTCTCATTGCTGTGCCCGAGCCCTGCACCAAAGCGCGTGTTGACGATGAGTTGACCCCCATAAAGACGGGGAGTCCCGCCATCCCTTCATTTCCAACCATCCCAACTTCAAGCCCCGATTCTTCTGGACCCTCCGAAATCAATGAGATTATCGAATCGTTAGGAAAATAGACGTATTTAATTGTTTTGCCACATTCGTATACCTCCTGGCCGAACCCCAGACTCACTGTCGTTAGCTTGGGCAACAAACGCCCGTATTCTTTCTTTGAAAGCATGGCTAGCAACCGATTAACAGGCAGGCCGCCATTAGTACTGCTTTTCAACAATGACATATTCTAGACTCAGATGAACTCAACTATAGAAAATACGCTTCATGAGCTATTATGAGTAACACTAGAGCAGCGACGGGTCTGTGCGCGACCACACATACCAAGTTGCCGGCTGCTATGTTAGCGAGCGTACATAAGGCATAACTCATATGTGTGCTAGCACACATATGTGTTATAGTCAGCGCAAAGCGAGTAGCCTGCTTCGACAGTTGGATCGAGTCTTCCCCTCCTCCTCTTGCCCCTTTGCGCAATTCAGCGCAGATGAAAAGGCTTTTGTTATGAATCCCTAACGGAGATGGAAGATGAAGATCCTGCTTTACAATCCAGACAATGGCGTTACGCGCAACTTTATGCCGCACCTCTGGATGTTTCTCCTTCAAGCACTCACTCCACCGCAACACGAGATTGTTCTAATCGATGCTAATGCCCGTCCAATGAGTGATGATGAGATCGTTGAGTTTGTGCGGGATCAAAAGATCGATCTGGTGGGTATCGGCGCAATGACCCGAATGGCCGAAAAGGCCTATCGAGTTGCCGATGCGATCCGGCTGGCGGGTGTTCGGGTTGTAATGGGCGGTCCACACGTCACTGAAGTTCCCGACGAGGCGTTGGGCCGTGATGGAGGACCTCGTCACGCTGACGCGATCGCGCTTGGTGAAGCTGATGAAACGTGGCCCCAGATAGTTGAAGATGCTGCCCGCGGTGAACTCAAAGATGTCTATGCGCCGGTTGACCATACTGGCAAAGAACGGAAGCCTAGTCTTCAACCTTACCCAATAATTCCCTGGAACACCCTAAATCTCGACCAATTTAATTTCTTCCCACGTTTCCTCCGTCCGTTGCTGTCGAGGCTCGACCCGCGTTGGCAAACTCTGCACATTGTTCCGCTCGAGTCAGGGCGAGGGTGTCCTTATGGTTGCGAGTTTTGTACCGTCACTGGATTCTTTGGTGATTCGATCCGCTTCCGCAGCAATCAAAGTGTTGTCGACGAACTATTGACATTAAAGGCACGTGCTAAAGCTGATGGCGGTGTAATCTCAGTGTTTTTCGTTGATGATAACTTTGCTATCAGTATCAAGCGAACAAAATCACTCCTGCGCGACATCATCGCTGCCGGTGCGCAGCTTCCCTGGATCGCGCAGATTAGCGCCAACCTCTTACGCGATCAGGAGCTGGTTGACCTGATCGCGAAATCGGGCGGGAAGGTCATCTTTATTGGGATGGAGTCGATCGACCCGGTTAACCTGGCCGATGTTAAGAAGGGATTTAACAAGCCCGAAGAATATACGAGCGTTCTCAATCGTCTTGCTGAACGAAAGATTTACGCCATCACTTCCTTCATCATTGGTATGGATAACGACACACCCGGCGTGGCGGAGCGGATATTGGAACAGATTCGTAATTGGCCTCCCGGTTTGCCGGTGTTCGGCCAACTCACACCGTTTCCTTCAACACCGCTGTACAAGCGGCTTCAAGAAGATGGCCGTCTCGTTCGACCAAAGCATTGGTTAAAGTTTGAAAAAAACACGATGGCCCACGTACCCCTGAAGATGACCATTGAGCAGACTCACCAAGAGCTCCATTATGCGTGGGCCCGTTCTTACGACGCCGCACGGAATGCAGAAGCCATTCAGGCGATGAGCTACGCGGGAGTTGGTCCACGGATTTTTCACTTCATCACACGCCTCGCGTTTCGCGCCATTTATTTTCCACAAACAACCAGGCGAGCATGGATCAAGGTGTTTTTTGAGAATAGGCGCACTGTTTTCAGTCTTGCGAGAGAAGCAATTGGTACCTTGCTGACTCCAAAGAAACGGATGGTTGGAAAAGATAGTAGCGCCGCGGTGAGAACGCCGCTGAGAGCAGACCTTCCCGTTGAACATTGATAGAAGGCGATGAGAGTTTCAGGACTGTTAACCGAGTAGCCGATCGAGCTCGTCTTTTACAACGCGATAACACTCGCAAGCGGTAACTTCCAATCTCTGGCGGTCCATGATCTGTATCCGGCCGCGCACGTAACTGATTGCGCCTACGTCCTGAAGGTGACCGGCAGCTACCGTAACGCCTTCGCGGCGTACGCCCAACATATCAGCGATTAATTCCTGAGTCATAACCAACTCATCCGTATCAACACGGTCGTGGCTTAACAACAGCCAACGGCAAAGTTGCTGTTCGACTGAGTGCAGCCGGTTGCAAACCGCTGTTTGAGATATCTGGGTAATCAGTGCTTGCGTATAGCGCAACAACACGCGCTGGAACTCACCGCCCAGGGCAAATTCTGACTGGAGCACCTTGGCCTTCATCCGGATTGCATCACCTGCACTTTGGACCACGGCCCGGTTGGGCATGGTTCCTCCTCCCATGAAGAGAGCAATTCCGACTACACCATCATTGCCAGTCAATCCCATTTCGGCGGTGGCGCCGTTCTCCATCGTGTAAAGCAAAGAGATAATGGCCGTGGTTGGGAAGTAGACGTAATCCAAGTGTCCACTGAATTCGTAGACGACGTCTCCAAGTGAGAATGAAGTTCGTTGAAAGGCTGGGATCAGGCGTTCGATTTCATCTGGTGGCAGGGCGGCCAACAGCCGGTTCTTACTGTGTTCGATAGGTTTCGAAACTCGCACGCCTAGTCTCCACTTTCGCTTGTATTGGCGCCTAGAGAAGGTCGCTTGTTCCGTAAGTTAGGCAAAGCATATCACGCATGTGTGCTAGCACACATATAGCCCTTTACCTAAACTCGGTGTTTCAGAGTTTGCTCATGGTTTTGAGCATGGATCCCGGTACTGCCTATGTGTGTTGCCGCACGGACGCAATAGCATCCGACCTGTATAGTTTCACTAACGCCGACAACCTCCGACTTCTTCCGATAAGGTGCAGATACAGGTATGGACATGAAAGTAGTAGATTATAGAACGGCTAAGAAAAGCCGGCTGATTCTAGTGGTGGAAGAGGTCTATGAAACGCGGGCAGGTATTGACAAGTTAATGAAGGCCAACGGCTATCGCGTAGCTTTCGCGAGAGTCGAAGGAGAACCGACAAACAGCACTCGGGCTGAACGACCCGACCTGATACTAGTGAGCGGGGCTCGGTTACCAAGCGACGTTCTCGTCAAAGTAGGTCGGATGCGACAGGAGGCCGCCGTCGGAGATGAGGTGCCAGTTGTAGTCTTTTGTGCTCAAGACGTCCCTGAAGGTGAAGAAGTCGCAATCGGTGGGAACGTATATTTAACGAATCCTGATAACTTCAATCAGTTGAGAGGTCTTGTCGCCCGGTTACTGCCAGAGGCCCCGCGCGGTGACATTACCGAAGAAGAAGTGACAACACTGGAAATTTATGACGAGTAACAATAGCAGAGCGCCTTTGGTCATTAGGTTCATAGACACTAAACCGCGAATCCTGATGGAAATCACCAACACGACCGCGAGGACGCTCAAGTCCATCGAGATTCTGACCGTGTTTCTGAAGGACGAAGAACGTTCCGATGCTCCTTCCAGCGCGCATATTCGGTTTGACCCAATCAAATGTGTTCAACCAAACGAAAAGGCAGTTGTTTCTCACCGCACGTGGATCAATGGCAGTCCAGTGAGTGATGCACAGGATCAAATCGGACGGCTTGAAGTCGTAGCCGGTGCGGTCAAGCCCTACGTATTGGATATTTCATGGGAAGATTTGGATGGGAAAACCCAGTTTCAGAGAATTCCAGTTGGTCATTAGTCTGATCAAGGCAGCCACAACCATTTTTAATTCAATAGGTAGACATTGAAGTCTTAATCACGCCTCGCTTGCGACCACTTTTTGAACATTACCTGATGAGACCTGCGGGCGAAGGCACGCTGAACAGACGGTGGTCCGATGAGGCCTTTGACAGAACGGTTCATCGGTATTCTGTCATCTGCCTGACCTTCTGAGAGCCAGGGGTTTAGTTGCGCCCAGCGCACTGGATCAAACTCTATTTTTACCTGTGAATGGTTTTTAACGATTGGTTCTCGCATAAGATAGATATCCGTTCATTAGATGATTTTCCGGTTCATCTTTAGCTAAAAGCCAGTGAGGCGTCTGTGCGCTGGACCGCTTACGATCATCCTTCAATACCAGTGACACGAGGGTATGTGGTCTAACGCACGGACAGCCGTGTTTGGTTAGTGCAATATGGAATGGACACAGAGGTATTCGAAGGTCGAACAAATTGAAATGAGGGAAGTAGATTATGTTGTGGGCAATTCTTGTAGTGTTGTTACTGCTCTGGCTAGTTGGGTTTTATGGCGGCTTTGTTACCACCAGCTTGATTCACCTATTGCTAGTTGCGGCGGCGGTTGTTCTGGTACTTAATCTGTTAAGGCAGCATCGAAACCCGGCGTAAACCCATCGGTGAGGAGATGAGAAAAGGATAATGGCAAAGCAAATAACGCTTGGCGAACTTTCCCGTGCGGCGATTCTGCGCGGTGTGAATAAACTCGCGAACACAGTCAAGATCACGCTTGGTCCAAAAGGGCGAAACGTTGTACTCGACCGGAAATATGGCAGCCCAACGGTTACCAAAGACGGGGTAACTGTGGCGAAAGAGATCGAACTAAAAGATGCGATGGAGAATATGGGCGCTCAGATGGTGCGGGAAGTGGCCTCGAAGACGAGCGATGTTGCCGGCGATGGCACGACCACCGCAACCGTGCTGGCCCAGGCCATTTTCCGCGAAGGCGTGAAGACGGTCGCCGCGGGTGCGAACCCAATGGCGCTAAAGCGCGGGATTGACAAAGCTGTTGAGCGTGCGACTCGTGAGATCAGGAAAACTGCAAAGCCGGTCACAGAAGACATGATCGCCCAGGTTGGCGCAATCTCGGCAAACGGCGACGAGACCATTGGGAAGTTGATTGCCGAAGCGATGCAGAAGGTTGGCAAAGATGGCGTTATCACCGTAGAAGACTCCCAGACGATTGAGACCACTTTGGAGGTAGTCGAAGGGATGCAGTTTGATCGCGGCTACCTCTCGCCCTACTTCGTCACGGATCCAGAAAGCATGGAAGCCGTACTCGAAAATCCGGTCGTTCTTCTGAGCGACAAAAAGCTCTCTTCGATGAGAGATATGCTTCCGATTCTGGAGCAAGTAGCTAAGTTGGGAAGACCGATTCTGATTATCGCGGAAGATATAGAAGGCGAAGCATTAGCAACGCTTGTAGTAAATAAATTGCGTGGAACGCTCGGCGTCGCAGCAGTTAAAGCCCCAGGCTTTGGTGATCGTCGCAAGGCCATGCTCGAAGACATCGCGATCCTTACGGGCGCAAAAGTTATTACCGACGATCTCGGTATCAAGCTGGAAAATGTCATGCTTGAGGAGTTGGGCAGCGCCAGGAAAGTGACGATTGAAAAGGAAACTACAACGATCATCGATGGCGGCGGAGACACCCAAGACTTGCAAGCTCGCGTGAAATTACTCAAAGCTCAACTCGAAGACTCTGACTCCGACTATGACCGTGAGAAGCTGCAAGAGCGGCTGGCGAAACTCGTGGGCGGCGTCGCCATAATTCGCGTCGGAGCGCCAACTGAAACGGAACTCAAGGAGAAAAAGGCGCGCGTTGAAGACGCCATGCATGCAACTCGAGCGGCGGTTGAAGAAGGCATTGTGCCTGGTGGCGGTGTGGTCTTGATCCGAGCTGCGAAGGTGTTGGAGAAATTCAAACCGTTTAATGAAGGCGAACCTGCGGGCGACCCAGACGAGCAAATTGGCGTCAACATTGTGAAGCGCGCGCTGGAAGAACCCCTCAGACAGATAGCCGCCAATGCGGGCAAAGAAGGTGCGGTAATCGTTGCGAGAGTTCGCTCCGAAAAGAACCCAAACATCGGCTATAACGTGGTGACGGACAAGTTTGAAGACCTCGTCGCAGCGGGTGTAATTGATCCCGCGAAGGTCACGCGGAGTGCCCTACAAAATGCCGCATCGATCGCCGGATTGATGCTAACAACTGAAGTATTGATTTCTGAATTTCAGGACGATAACAACCCGAAAGACTCCCAACCTATGGCTGTGTAGAGAACACGCGCCCCGTAAATCCCCATCTGCACGAGTCCTCGCTTTCCGACAGCCAGGTGTAAATACCCCTTTTACCTTAGGGAATTCCTGTCGCATGTATCTCAAATATGAACTATAGTCTGGATAGACAGTATGTCTCGTATATGATAAGCAATCTAGACGAAAGGGGAGGCGCGATGATTGAGGTTCGCATAGGTCAACTACTCGAGGCGCGCGAACGAACGTTTTATTGGCTGTCGAAGGAGACAGGTATTAGCCATACGACGTTGTGGCGTTTGAAAAAAGGTAAGGCACTGGGAATCAACTTCATCACGCTGGAAAAGCTATGTGAAGCACTCGATTGCCAGCCGGGCGATATGTTTACGTTTATCAACCAGAAAAGGCGACGCGCGGGAAAGAGACTTCGAACTCGCGCCGCGTAGATCCGCATTAAGTTAATCACTGCTTACGAGGAGCAATAGTTAGGAAAAGATGAGAACCGCTTCGAGCATGTTCGAGCAATTCACGCTGGGAATTGAAGAGGAGTTTCAGATCGTAGATCCGCATACGCGCGAGTTGCGCTCACACGTTTCCGAGATCCTTGAAGAAGGCAAGATGCTGTTAGGCGAGCAAGTCAAGCCTGAAATGATTCAGTCGATGATTGAGGTAGGAACCGGGGTTTGCGCCGACATACAAGAAGCCCGAGCCGATATCATAAAACTGCGCGCGGTACTTTCCACGCTGGTGCGCAAGCAAGGCTTAATGATTGTCGCCGCGGGCTCTCATCCATTCTCGCATTGGCAGGATCAAAAGATTTACGAGAACGCGAGATACGATTCGATAGTTGAAGAGAACCAGATCATCGCACGGTCGCTGCTGACTTTCGGTCTCCACGTACACGTTGGTATTCCTAATCCCGAACGCGCAATTCAAATCATGAACGCAATACGCTACCTGCTTCCGCACGTGCTGGCGCTCTCAACTTCATCGCCCTTTTGGCTTGGCGTACCTACAGGTTTGAAATCCTATCGCTCAGAGGTATTCGCCAGGTTCCCGCGCACGGGCATCCCCGATTACTTCGAGTCGCGCGGATCATTCGACCAATATGTAGAGCTATTGGTCAAAACTAGCTGCATCGACGACGGCAAGAAAATCTACTGGGACGTTCGGCCGCATCCATTTTTCCCCACCCTGGAGTTTCGCATCTGCGACATTCCCACGCGCGTTGACGACACAATCGCTATAGCCGCACTGTTTCAAGCGATGGTTGCTAAAGTCAATAAGCTGCTGGATCGCAATCTCACTTTCCGGCTGCATCACAAAATGCTGATTGAAGAGAACAAATGGCGCGCTGTGCGTTACGGGCTGGATGGCAAAATGATCGATTTCGGCAAAGGAGCCGAAGTTCCGGTGCGGGAGCTCATTCGTGAACTGTTGGAGTTTGTTGATGATGTGGTAGACGATCTCCGATCGCGCAAGGAGATACGACACATCCGCACGATTCTCGATCGAGGAACATCGGCCGATGACCAACTTCGAGTCTGGCACGAGACGGAAGATATTAATGCAGTCGTAGATCGGTTAGTTGAACTAACAATGGAAAATGTCCCTCGTGAAATAGCTCCAGCCGCTTTTGCAGACGCGGTTCGTCATTCATAGTGCTATACGCCATATATCCTGCATTTGACATATAGTGTCTGCCAGCGTAAAGTTCTTGTTGAATCGAGCCTGGCTTACTCCCTTCTCAGCTCCTCTGGAATCGACCAGATTTCCTGAATCCAACAGCCACCCTTTAAGTGCTACAGGAGCAGCACGCATGAAGACCTTTTATGCAATGAGACGCGCTAATGGCGATTGGTTCGCTGTTTCGGATAAGGGCCATCTACGGGTACCGATATTCAACAGCAGCGGCGACGCGACGACAGCACGTTTACGTGACTCCGGAATGGAATGCTTTAGACCAGTGACGTTTGATGCGAGTGCACTTGAGGAACTCAGGAGGACCGACGGCCACACGGCATCTTTCTTAGTGATCATCGATCCCTCCCGCCACCTGAAGCATGGTCTGCGACTGGGTTTTAATGAACTCGGCCCATTAATGGCGACTTAACAAAAAGGCTTATTTGCATATGACAACAGGAGCAGCAACAACAGGCTTAGGTCTTAGGGGTATTAACGGCTATGAAGGCTGGCCGGGAATCGTCTCGCGTTTTCAGTTAGTACTTCTAGCGGGTCGCAGAAGCAAGCAGCTCTTAAACGGTGCGCTTCCGCGAATTCCCGCCGATCCGATGAAGCGAAGGAATACGAGCATAGCTCTTGAGGAGTTGAGACGAGGGCTTGTACCTTTCACGGCCCTTGATCGGAACGCCTCGCAAATGAGTCCCACCGCAATTGATACTATCGCGAACCACACCCGAGTAAGGCAGGTCACTGATTTTGATTTGCGAAACGTCGAGTAGGTCAATGAAGGGTCTTAGAATTTATCTGGATCTAAAGCGAGTTAATCCGCAAGGCGAGGGTGTAATCTTTTACAGTCACCGTGCGGGTGGTCCATATTATCGCTGGCGATACGAAGAGCGCCGCGGAGAATGGCTGTGTTCTCGGATGCATGTTGGCGATTTAGTAATAACGGAACTTGTCTCGGCGCCCTGGAAAGAGATACCCGCCACGTTGAAATCTACTCTCGACCTACATTATGTGGAGTAGCGCTAGAGCGCATTAGCTTCATCATCGAACTTCTTATCTTCGATGAGCGGCGCTGGCAGCGCAGTATCCATGTAATCGAATCCTAAAACTTTGCCATCACGCATCGTGAATACACAGGAAAGTCACCCCCGACTCTCTACCTGTAGACGCTTGCTCTTTGCTTTCTCTGCGTTTAACCGTCATTTTGACGCAGAGGCCGACAAAATAAACCAGAGGGCCGCAGAGAAAATCAATCGATGCGACTTTGTGCAAAGCTATTTGTTGACTGTTCGAACCAGGGGCTCCAATCTAAGGTGAAGGTTGGTTTACGTTTTGAGCATTTTGTGTGCTCGGCGAGCATCGACACGGTTAACGACTAAACGAACACCGTTAGTTCGCTGCAGTTGAGGCTCCATACCTCCAGCATCATCTTTAGATACGAACGCAGTCATTCCTGCTTCTTGAAGCACTTGTTGCGCCATTCCTGCCTCGATTTCGTTGCTGAAAATCTTAAGTACAACCAATTCGTCTGACATTAGGTTTTGTTCCTCGAGCCCTTTGTAGTCCTGGCTAATCTTCTAGTCATTCCCGCGAAGGCATGGGATCAGTCTGCCTGCTCTATTTGTGAGCGTGCGTCTTTAAACAAACTATGGAAGGACATAAGAGCTTCAGTACGCCGAGTTCTCTTAAACTCGACCACCCAGGACCGAACCCCTTGTTGCGCTTTGTTACGCATGACGGATTTGGTCCTGGATCGAGTTGTTGGAACGTTACGTTCCGCGTTCTTGATGAGCTTTATTGGCATCGTGTTTCATGTGGCGGGGTCTTGCGCCACGATAATGAAGACTAATAGCCGGCGTAGCCATCCGCATAGCCGCGCTCGAATGCCTCTCGGAAGTAACGCTGGTACACGTCGCGGTCCCCGAGGCCGGAACTATAGTCCTTCGTTGCTTTTTGATAGGTACTATGTCGTTGGAAGCCATTAGCATTACGCGACCTGCGATCATCGCGGCCTTGTTTGACACCCTCGTTGAAACCAGCGTTCAGAGCGGTTTGACGCAAATGGAACGAGCCGCCGAAGTCGCCGTAACCATCGTCGTTCCGACCACTGCGATCCCAGTTATCATCGTCGTTGCGATCCCGACGCTCTCGGTTACCCCGGGCATAACTTTCAGCGTTATATCCGTCTTCGAAAGCTTCACGGAAGTAGCGGCGGTAGAGCTCGCGGTCGCCGAGACGTGAGTTGTAGCCTTTCGTGGCTCTCTGATAGTTACTCAGGTTGCGGTGCTCGGTACGGCTGCCATTGCCGCGATCTTTCCGTCCTTCTTTGATGCCTTCCTCATAGCCGGCGTTTAGAGCCGTGCGACGCAACTCCGAAGAACCGCCATAGTTACCGTAACGGTCCCAGTCGCGACCACGTCTATTCTGGTTTACGCTATCACGGTCTCGCCCGTAACGATCGTCTTGACTCTGTGCTTGAGCAGTCATGCTCAAAAACATCCCTAATCCAAACAGCAACGAAAACACCAAAAAGGCGCTTCCACTTCTGTTTTTCGATCGATCTGTTTTCATCAATTGACTCCTTGTTCAAGATGGCCCCGTAACAGCAGCTTTACGGCAGACCAACTTCTTAACCTGCTGAAGCCGGCTCTCCCTCACTCCTGTGTCACTGTCGCTTATGCAGTGGATTTAACGGGACGGACTTCTATTAGAGGTCATCTGGCAGAATTCGTATGTGCAGTAGCACACATAGGAATCAAAACAGTGAGATTATCCAACTCGGGAGATGTTATACGCGTTGGCCAGAAGGTTTAGATTCGTGCGCAATGTTGACCAATCGCTCCTGGCGCGGTCAGTCAGCGGATTGTCCCGCATGAAATTTTCGAGAGGTTGGGCTTGATCGAGCAGGCGCTGGATGTCGTCCGCGACCAACTGCCTGGCATCGAACCGAATGCGAACCTCATCAGTCGCCTTCTTGAAAACCCGAACAGCATCATTCATGGCGCCTTCGCTTCTGGTCCGATCGTAGGGTCGCCGGAAAAAAGCATCCGTAAGACTTACACGAAACGTATCGCCGCCATTTTCAATCAGCAGAATCAGCTGAGTAAGTTCATTCTCGGACAGTCGGAAGGATTGATTTGAGTCAACCTTCATCGGAGTTACTTGGTTCCACTGCCAACTGACGCCATAGGCACCCGCCAGAGTGTTCAGATCCGTTCGCACCGATGCCCAGTCATTCTTCACTCGCGGGCTTAAGTTATTTTGGTTTATGAAGCTGTTGAGTGGCGACGCCTTTTGCAGAATGTTCTCGATGTCAGAAGCAACGGCAAGCCTCCGAGTGAACTGATCCCTGAACTGCCCAATCGCAAGAACAAAGCCCGCCTGGAAACTGCTGATGTCGTTTTGTGGCTTCGTTTGGTCGACGCTCTTCTGGACCAGAGCACCATTGAGACTGTTGCTGAAGCTGCTCGAGCTTCGTTCAAGTCGTTGTAGCATGTTGCCGACCTGACGTGTGTTATTCCGGTTCGGCTGTGGCTGAGCCTGTACGTTCACGCCGATAATGACTGAAAACAGTAACAGGTTAAAAACAGAAGTGATGATTTTCATAATCGTCATTTTTCTCTTGAGAGATTACAAGCGGCTCCAAAAAGTAACATTTAAAGGAGGGAAGATCGGTGCGCTAACACACATACCCAAAGAGGTAATGGTCTGACGGGTGAGTAAGCCCTCTTTAGCTTTATGTTTTGGACTCCACCGTGAAGCCCATAGACTTGAATAGTCCGAAAAGCTGCAACATCGCATACCGGATTCCGCCTTCCACTTCCGTGGGCGACTTTCCGAGTTCCTTTGCGATTTCAAGACTAGTCATTCCCGAAAAGAATGCGAGTTCAATCATGCGGTGCTGAAGGGGTGGGATCGCTTCCAGCGTTGCACGGACGAGTCGTCGCTGTTCGGTGATGTTGATGGAGGAGACGGGAATGGTAGTTGACTTGGTTTTGCCTCTGGTTTTATTGAATGCTTGGCTATTGGCAGTTAGTTGGCTGCAAAGACGTTCAATAGCACGCCGGTGTGCAATGAGTATGAGCCAGGTCAGCGGCCTTTCATTCTGTTTGCTGAAACGTGCGGCTCGCCGCCTAACTTCTTCATAGACTTCAGCCAATACCTCTTCCGCTATTTGAGTGTGCCCCAAGATACGCAATAGGAGACCGAAGAGCAGGCCGTTGGTAGCCTCAAAAAAGAGACGGTAAGCGGCCTCATCTCCTCTCGCCACCCATGGGAGTAGCTTTCCAACCGCATCAGCTGTCGAGTGCTGACGGCTTACCAAAGAAAGTACTGGTTTGCGCGATGAATGCACGGCTTTTCCTCTAACCAGCGAACAGTAAACTCTTTTCGAGACTATTAGTCTAAAGAAAGAGCAGAGCAATCGTATGTGCGCTATCACGCATATAAGTTCCTTTTAGACCAAGGAACAAGCGTAATTGCGGTCTTACGTTAATTTCGATCGACGAAAGGAAAGTTGATAGAAGCGTAGAAACACTGTTTCGTAACCTCGGGCTGAGGACTTCATGACCGTTGAGTCTTATAGTAGTTTCGTCATCACATGACATATCACGAGCAATGGGGGAATACGATGAGCGCAACAATGTCGCAGCCAGTTTTTGGTACTGATAAGGCCGAGTCACATTCCGAAGGAACTGTGGCGAGGAGTATTGAACAGCAAACGGCTAAACTTCCATCTGATGTTTATTTGTGGGCAGCCGGTGGTGCTATTGCCACCTCAGCCGTACTACAACTGACGGGCAAGTCCAAAGCGAGCCTGTTTGTCGGTCAATGGGTCGCGCCCTTTCTGCTTCTCGGCGTTTATAACAAGATCGTCAAAGTAGCGGGTTCTGACGCGAAGCATTAGTCCGAAGTAAGAAAGAAAGAGAATGCTCGGGAATGGAGAGGCTTTTCAAGACTCTCACCCCGAGCATTTGTTTTTGAGATTTGTGAATGTGCAGGTCATGAGTATGCTTTGCACAAAAAGTGAGTTTTGGGAGGAGTCTTCTCTGCGCTCCTCTGCGTATCTCTGCTTTCTCTGCGTTTAACCGTCATTTTTACGCCGAGGCCGCAGAGATATACACAGAGGGTAAACGAATCAGATATGCGACTTTGTGCAAAGCGTCATGAGTAGTAAGCCAGGTTGAAACTCACGTTCGGGTAAAGCACAAACGCTCACAGCCCTTGTCCGGTAAAAGTACGTCGCGGCGAAACTAGATTCGCTCGAAACTGGGTATTCGTATTCAAGAGCTTAACCCGTCACCTAGCTAACAGTAGATTAGTGAACAAAACCGCGATCCTTTTACAGCGCCAGAGAACATTCCCTGAGTGTCACCATCGCTTGTGATGTTGTCGACAACATTCGACAACAATCGGCCGAAGCGAATCTATGCGGAACAAAAGTTGCCAGCACTTCTAACGATTCGTAGACCGAAAGGAGCAATTACATGAACGCTTTTACTTTACTTAAGGCCGATCACGAAAAGGTCGCCGGAATTTTAGAGAAGATCGATGGAACGACCGAACGTGCAACGAAGGGTAGGGAAGATCTTTTCGTTCAGCTAAAAAATGAACTCGACGTTCACGCGCGAATTGAAGAAGAGATCCTTTATCCAGCTCTCGAAGAGTACGAGGAGACGCGTGCCATATCGCTGGAAGCTTATGAGGAACACGCAGTCGTCAAGCAGTTACTAGAAGAGCTGGCATCCGGACCCAAGGATGATGAACAGTGGACCGCGAAGTTTACAGTACTCAAAGAAAACATTGAGCACCATGTGGAAGAAGAAGAGGGTGAGATGTTTCAAAAGGCCCGCAAGGTTCTCAGTGAAGACGAAATCGAAGAGCTAGGACAGCGCTTACAGGAAGCTAAGCAAGTTCAAAAATCGGCGATGTCTGGATAGCTTTACACAAGAATTCGCATATCTGATTTGGTTTGCGGTCCTCTGTGAACTTCTGCTCTCTCTGCGTTTCAACCCTCATCTCTACGCAGAGCAGCAGAAATACACAGAGGACCGCAGGGAAGATTCCTCCCAAATTTTCTTTTTGTGCAAAGCAGGTCTGGATGAGGACTTGCCAACTAGTTTGATCTAAAAAGTCGGGGCACGAGATTCGATCATCGACCTCACGTCACCCTGCCACAATTTACCACCGGAAAAACTAATCGAGTGGGGGAGTTTAGTACGCAATTAGGAAAATCCCGCCGTTTAAGTCGTTGTCAGAATCCCCGATGATCGGGACTCGCAGTGATGTGAGCATTCGACGTGGGGAAACAGTTTGTGGCTAAATTGCTCTTCTATGACTCGACAGCGTCTGCTCATCGTGCTTGCATTCGCCGCCGTGTATTTGATTTGGGGTTCGACCTACCTCGCGATCCGTTACGCAATTGAAACCCTGCCGCCGTTCCTGATGGCGGGCTCGCGATTTCTTACTGCCGGACTGATCCTGTTCGTATGGGCAGTCGGGAAGGGTGAAAGTATTCGCGCTTCGGCTTCACTGTGGCCGCGGGCGTTTATCATCGGCGCTTTGCTATTACTGTGCGGCAACGGTGGTGTCACCTGGGCGGAAAAATACATTGCGTCGGGACTGGCGGCCTTGCTGATCGCGACCGAGCCGTTGTGGGTTGTAATGCTCAACTGGGCCATCACGCGTCGCCGTCCAAACACGAAAGTTCTGTTCGGCGTCTTTATCGGACTCGCGGGTGTCGCGCTGTTAATCGGAGATGGACTGCGTCAAGTTGATTCGTCGTCGATGAGTTTGATCGGAGCGGGTGTTGTTGTTCTTTCGTCATTGGCGTGGGCCGGAGGTTCGGTGTATGTGAACCGAAGACCGCTTCAAGCCTCAACATCGATGGCTTCAGGAATGCAGATGCTTGCCGGGGGAAGCTTGCTGTTACTACTTGCGCTTACGGCCGGCGACTTTCAACGACTTAATCTCGCGAACGCGTCGTGGCGATCGCTGGCGTCGCTGGTCTATCTCACGGTGTTTGGTTCGCTGGTAGCGTTCACCGCCTATAGCTGGTTGTTGCGCAACGTGACGACGGCGCGTGCAGCAACCTACGCGTACGTGAATCCGGTGGTGGCAGTGCTGTTGGGTTGGTTGTTTGCGAGTGAGCCGCTAACGTCCCGAATGGCCATCGCAGCCGCGATCATCATTGGTTCAGTGGCACTAATCACAACCTTCGGAACGGAAACGACGAAGGTCCGCAGCGCCCGACCCATCCACGACTCTGACTGCCCCACCCACCCCTGCGCTTAATTACGAAAGCCCCAAGTTGCTTTTAGTCGAAACCTTTTTGCGCAAACCATAACTCGCGGCCGGACCGTAATTCTGGGTATGCTATCGCCCATGTGGAAATATATTTTGGCCTCGACTCTTTTGGTGATCGGGATTGTTGAGATCGTTCTGGCGTTCCACGGAGGTCTACGTAAAGCGTTGATGCGGTCTAGTCCCTTACGTTTTGAGCACGCTGAATCGCCGGTGTTCTTATTTGCCGGAATCTCCGCTTTAGTGACTGGAGTAGGGATTCTCTTTTATGGATTATTCTGGTAGACGAGCTAGAACTTGGCCCATTGCCAAATAGCTATTAGATCGTTGGCTATTCCAACCTAACCCCAAGGCTATTTTCAACCCAAAGCTTCACGCCTGGCGTTACTTTCGTGGGCTAACCGAGCCAATACCCTTTATCTGAACCACACAAACCCGCTAAGTGTGTAAACGCACATACGGCGGCACGAAAGCCGTGTACTCTGTTATTCATTCCAAGGGCCACCCGCTCGGAAATGAGCAACACTGAAAGGCTCTTCCATGCATTCCACAAAAGGTCGCATCCTCTGTACTGAGGATAATGTTGATACTCGCGCGCTGATTGATTTTGTCCTAACCCAGTCTGGCTACGAGGTAGTCTGCTCGCCAAGCCACGTTCAAACTATTGATCTGGCAAAAACCCAAAACTTTGATCTGTACCTGGTAGACAACTGGATGCCTGGTCTTTCTGGTACTGAGCTTACAAAAATGTTACGCCAATTTGATCAAAAGACGCCCGTCCTTTTCTTTTCAGGAGCAGCGTACGACACTGACCGGGAAGCAGCTCGCGTTTCGGGTGCTCAAGGATACTTGGTTAAGCCCGCCGACGGCGACCAATTGATAGCCGAAGTGACACGACTGATCGCGGAATCCAGAACTACCCTTACCGATCTGCCTATGCGTGTAAAGTGACGTTTAAACGCTGAGAAAGCAGAGTTACACAGAGGACCGCAGATAGCCCTCCTCGCAAAACTTCCTTATTGCGCAAAGCCGCGTAAACAGGGTTGCACGAAAAGTGTTTTTTCCAACTATTTGCTCTTCTCTGCGGTCTCTGCGTATCTCTGTGATCTCTGCGTTAAAATATTTCTCGCGACTATAGTTAACGCAGAGATCACAGAGATACGCAGAGACCGCAGAGCAGAATCGAATCCCGACTAAGGTCTATTCTTAACTACTTTTCCGTGCAAAGCAGCGTAAACACAAAAACGCGTCTTTACATTTTTGGTTTAAGGGCCCTACCCTAATAGCAATTCCCTCAAAAGTTTCCTCCTGGCGGTCTTGGATCGGCTCCTTTATTAGATTGCGGCGCGAGTCGCTGAAGCGCAACGTTAGCTCACATGTTGAATGTCCCGTGCCTCAGTTGGGTCTGATGGACCAGGAGTTCTTCTAATTAACTCCGATGGCCATCCGGGCGTTGCGCGCCTCGATGATTCAGAGTTGCGCAGGCTCTGCACCTTGCCCAACCACCATCTTGTGGCTGAAGACTCCAACTCTTTGCTCGTCGGCTACATCTTGGCGTTCGATCGGGAAGCTGCATATGATGGAGAAGAGTTTCGGAAATTTCGACTGATAACTCCGAAACCGTACGTCTATATCGATCAAGTTGTGGTAGCGAAGGAATCGAAAGGCTTGGGTGTTGGAAGGGCTCTGTATGGCACTCTTGAAGCAATCGCTCGCCGCGAGGGTGCGCAAGCCCTGTGTTGCGAAGTAAACATTGTCCCGGCAAACCACGAGTCTATGGCATTTCATGAAGCGTTGGGCTTCCGGCGTATGGAATCATTGACCACGTTGGACGGACGAGAAGTTGAATTATTGGTAAAGGAGATAGCTTGAAAGAAATGCCGCGACGATCATTCGCGGCATTTCTTTATTCAGTTAGAGGTGTTGCTTCTGATTAGCGAGACCTAAGGTCGGCCAAAGATATCGCCTAAGATGTTTCCGAAGCCGCCATTGAGGTTGCGCGCGATAGGGTCGTAAGCACCTGAATTTTTAATTCCCCAACCGACACAACCGCTTCCGGATAACGTGACAAGCGACAAAGAATAAGTAAACTGACTTCGCGTAGCTGGTGACGAGCGCACCGCTAATGTGTGATCCATTTGATACTGGCGCGCGAACGCAAATCGAAGTCTTGTTCCCCCACCTAGCTTAGAAGCAAATCGGAGCTCCGGTTTTGCGGACTCACCAGATCAATTCTTGGACGCGCAAAGTAATGAGCAATATTCCTTCGCAAACCAAGGAGCAGAAGAAAGATCGAAACCTTACAGAACAGGCATTCAATCGGCTACTCGTCTGGCTGGATGAAGGCTCAGATTCACAGGGACAAAAGTATCTGGAGATGAGGGCGCGTCTCGTTTCTTACTTCGACCGAAAAAACTGTTCTGCGCCAGATGAGCTGGCTGATCAAACCTTCAACCGTATAGCTCGCAGGCTTGAGGAAGAAGGGATCACTGAAGACGATGCCCCAGCTCGGTATTGTTACATCGTTGCTCGGTTTGTATTTCTAGAGTATTGGCGTAGGAAACAGAAGGAGCAGGCGATGCTCACCTACCTCGGCAACCTGGGCCACGCAAATTCAAGTATCGATGAAGCAGGAGATCAGAGACAAAAATTGTTGAGCTGCCTTGAACGATGCCTTGAAACACTGGACTCAACTCAACGTGAGATTATTGCTCGGTATTATAGCGGGCAGGAACGGGAAAAAATCAACAATCGGCGCGAATTGGCTCAGCACTTGGGAATTAGTCCAAACGCCTTGACCATTCGCGCGTGCCGAATACGCGACAAACTTGAAGCCTGTGTGAGCCGGTGTCTCAATGCAGACTGAAATACTTTTCCCGGATCGCCTAATAGTTTAAAAGGGCTAATGCTCTTACGGCCCAACTAATGAGTAAACAACCTTATAGTCCTCAATTATTAAAGGAATATCTACTGGGCGTTCTGCGCGAGCAGGAGGCAGAGCGCTTAGATGAACGCAGTCTTACAGACGACGCATTCGTCGAGGCTCTCGCCGCCGCGGAAAAGGATCTGGTAGATGCGTATGTTCAAAACGAACTTACGAGTGACGAGCTAGAAAAATTCAGATCTCACTACCTTAATTCGCGTTTGAGACGACAGAGGGCACAGTTTGCTGAAGCCCTTAAGACCATGATGGAGAGAGAGTCGATACAATATCGGATAACTCCAAGTCAAACAGTCGAGGATATCCCAACACGGCAAAAGGGCTTCGACCGGTCTTTTCTATTTCCCACTTTTGCAGCGAGATCGATCTCTCGCTGGGCACTAGTCACCGCTGTGGTGGCTCTCATGGTTATCAGTGTTTGGCTGGGAGTCCAAAACGACCGGCTGCGACAACAGGTCGCTACGACGCAGTCGCAACTAAAAGAATATCAAGAACGCCAACAGGAGATAGGGAAGCCGATTCGAGACCAGCCCTCCGTCAATTCCCAAGACGAGATTTCTAAGAGCGCAAATCAGCCGAGTTTGAATGAGACGAAGAAGGAAGACGATGAACAACAGCGCAACACACGCGAACCTGTCAGGCCGGGGCAGGGAACAATTGCGTCGTTCACACTTACACCCCAGTTGCGCAGTGCCGGCGCAATCCCCGTTGTGTCATTGGCACCTGATGCTTTGAACGTACTAATGAACTTGAAACTTGAACCTAATGATTATCAATCTTACAGAGTTGCGTTGGTTGACGCCGATACGAATCAGGTCTTGTGGCGAAGCGGTAAGCTGAACAGGCCAAAAGGTGCAGACACTATTGGAGTTAATCTTCGAGCTGTCCTGCTAAAACCAAAAACTTACTTATTACAGCTTTTTGGCACTTCCTCGAATGGTGCATCAGAATTTATTACTCAGTATCCCTTCAAAATTGTGCAACAATGACGTGCGAACCCGGCCAAAGAAACTCCCCCAGATAAGCTGTCGAACTTCGTTCTCATGTTCAACAAAATATTTAGTTGTGTCTTAATAAAGTTTTGGGTTCGCCGAACAGTACTCCTGACTCTAGCCATTCAATTTGTTCTGGTTCCCGTGAGGAGCAGCAGTTTTCAGCAAACGCCGACGTCATCAACACATACAGCCGCGCAGAACACAACGGAGGCTTCAACACTTGAGGTCGCGAAGTCTGTCAAGCGGGAGCTAACTGGCGGTCAAAAACATAGTTATGCGATTCCATTGCTCTCTGGTTATTACTTCAAAGTTACTTTCAAGCAGCAGGGAATAAACATTGGTGCCTCACTCGAACTGCCTGATGGGACGTCGGTTCTTTTGTTCGATCCGATCATCAGAAAAGGGGACTCTTCGATCGAACGAGTAGTCGATGCGAGCGGAACCTACAAGCTGACGATCTTTACGACGACTCAAGCTGCGCTTGGCGGCTACGAAATCCGTCTTGCAGAGCTGAGGCCTGCAAATGAAAATGACCGGGCCTTGCAACAAGCCCACGTACTTTATCTGGATTTTTTCCGTGCTAATCGCGAGGGCCGATACCTGGAAGCTCGCATACCTCTTATGCGGGCGCTTGAAATACGGGAGAGAGTGTTAGGGCCCGACCATGCCGTAGTCGCTGACACAATGCAGCGCTTGGCGAGCAGCTTGATCAATACAGGTGATTATGCAGCCGCGGAAACCTACCGTCTCCGCGCATTGAAAATCCAGGAAAGGGTATTAGGCTCGGAGAATCCTGACTTCGCTAATGAACTCAATCAACTGGGAAATCTATATCGTCAGAAGGGCGATTATAAGAAAGCCGTAGACACCTACACGCGAGCACTTCGTATATATGAGAAAGCACAGGCATTGGATGGATTAGTGGTGGCCTCAATGCTGGGGGATCTGGGAAGCATTTACTACTTACAAGGCGATTTTGAGAACGCTGCGATGTATGCCGAAAGGTCGCGCGCAGCGTGGGAAAAACTTATGGGCCCTGACCACTTTCACCTGGAACCCTCATTTGCTTTTCTGGGCCGCGTTGCTTACGACGCCGGCGATTACGTTAGAGCCGAAGCAATGTTTCAGCGGGCGCTTGAATTGCGCGAGGGAGGTCTTGGGCCATACGATCTGGGTCTTCCAGGGCGTCTGGGTGACCTGGCTATGCTTTTCTCAACTATAGGTGACTATGCGAAAGCTGAAGCGTTGTACCAGCGAGCGCTTTCCATCTATCAGAAGGCAAGCACAACAAATCCAAAGATCAAGGACACTCTTTTCGGTCTTGGTCGACTCTACGCCGCGCAAGGGCGGAAGGCCGAGGCCATTAAGTTTCAAACCCAAGCAAGTGAAAGCGAAGAGCGATACGTAGGTCTAAATCTGGCCCTTGGTTCAGAAAGGGAAAAGATCGCCTTCCTTCGCAACGTATCTTCTCGGTCTTCGCGGAGTATTTCGTTCCACATTTCTCTTGCGCCTAATGACCCTGCAGCTCGGAATCTTGCTGTGACAACCGTCCTCAGACGCAAGGGGCGCGTCCAGGATGCGTTGGCAGACAATTTGGCCGCACTACGCCGCCGCTTTGCGGCCGGCGATCGGATGTTGATTGATGAGTTGAATGTCACCACATCTCGTCTGGCAAAACTGTATCTCAACGGGCCTCAAAGGCTAACGGTTGCCGAACATCAAAAACAGATAAAGGCTGTCGAGGACCAACGTATAAAACTCGAAGCTGACATTGCCGCACGAAGCTTGGGAGCATACGAGAGCCCACAGCCCGTTACCCTCGCGGCGGTGCGGGCCGTGCTTCCGAGTGACGCGGCATTGGTAGAGTTTGTTGTCTATGAACCGTTCGATCCAAAGGCGCCGGATAACCAGAAGGCATACGGCCAACCGCGATACGCAGCATACGTTGTGCGTCGAGAAGGAGAAGTTCAGTGGCTCGAAATCGGACCAGCAACAGAAATCGATCGCCTGATTGATGCCTTACGTCAAGCGTTGCGTGATCCATCCAGAAGTGACGTGCGTAAGCTCGCGCGTGCTTTTGATGAAAAGGTGATGCGACCGGTTCGCGCGCTTTGCGGGAATGCTACACAGCTGCTAATTGCACCAGACGGTGAGCTGAATCTCATCCCGTTCGAGGCATTGATTGACGAAGCCGGACACTACTTAATACGCCATTACTCGATCACCTATCTGACGAGCGGTCGTGAGTTGCTGCGTCTTGGCGTTGCGCGTCAGAACAATGGTATGCCCTTGGTGCTGGCGAATCCTGCCTTTGGCGAACCAGCGGCACCGCAGGTGGGTTTGACAAATGGGCGCCAAACAACAGGGGTTCGTCGTCGGCGAAGCGTGACGACCGGACGCGATTTGGTTGATGTTTACTTCGCACCTCTTTTGGGAACAGAACTAGAGGCCCGCACCATCCAGTCGCTCTTTCACGACGCCACAGTTCTAACCGGCTCACGTGCCACCGAATCCGCGTTAAAGGCGGCCGTTGCGCCGAAGTTGTTGCATATTGCGACGCACGGGTTCTTTCTGCAGGATGGGCAAACCAGTGAGGCGGCTCATACTCAACTACCTTCGCGGGCGATAAAGTCGGATCGAAGTGAGAACCCGTTGTTACGTTCCGGCCTCGCTTTGGCAGGTGCGAATCTTCGGAGTACGGGGAATGATGATGGTATTTTGACGGCCCTGGAGGCTTCTGGTTTGAACCTGTGGACCACCAAACTGGTCACCTTATCGGCATGCGATACGGGACTTGGCGAGGTTAAGAGTGGGGAAGGAGTTTACGGTCTGCGTCGAGCTTTTGTTCTGGCCGGTGCTGAATCACTGGTTATGAGCCTCTGGCCCGTCAGTGATTACATAACGCGCGAGATAATGACGCGTTACTACAAGAACTTGAAGATTGGAATGGGAAGAGGCGCAGCGTTGCGGCGGGTGCAGCTGGAGATGCTTAAACGCAAGGATCATCAACACCCATTTTTCTGGGCAAGTTTTATCCAATCGGGCGACTGGGCAAATCTTGATGGCCAGCGATGACGCTACCCGGCTGGGACGCGGGCAGGTCAACCACTCTTGCTTGGGTTTATCATTTTGAGAAGTTTACCTCTCAATTTTGGTTTCACGATAAGTAACCGCAAGCTCGCCGCATTCCTGGGCGCCATCACC
>Ga0209387_1000007_pt1 | contig 59148 bp, 83 predicted proteins | sample NCControl_FD_187515 | JGI IMG/M metagenome (GOLD analysis project Ga0209387, IMG submission 187515) | Agricultural soil microbial communities from Utah to study Nitrogen management - NC Control (SPAdes) (version 2) | ecosystem: Environmental > Terrestrial > Soil > Agricultural land | place: USA...
GCAAGGCTGTTGCTAATGGCATGACATTTGATGATATAACGACAAGTCAGCCGAAGCCAGAAACTAAAATCCAATCCAATATTGTGATTAAGTCTCGTCCACAAGTTAGTATGCAAAGGGCTACGCCTCCTAATAGTAAAACATCAATTGTTCGTAATGAAAACGTAATGTACGGAATTTCTAAAGCAGAAAAGCCAGGGGAATCGAATGTTGTTATTGCTCTGGCTGCCTGTGATAGATGCAGTAAGTCAATTAATCGTTGCCCATGTGTTGGTGGTCCGATTCTTCCCAAATTTCTTGGAGGAACCCCCGGAATGCTAACACGTCCTAATGTATAAAATGATTGGAAAAAGTTGAAAATCAAGCACGGACACTCAATTGAAGATTATGGCCTCATCTTTGTCTATCGAGGCAATGCAATTGATGTTATGCAGCATGGCGGTAAAGTAATTCATTCTTTTGATATTGATGAAGATAGAGTCAATACCGAAATTGATTTCCAGCAAGAAATTGCATGGTATGGATACAATTACAATCTTCAGAGTTTAACGTGAAGTTTCTCTTAGGATCGCTATTTATTACCGGAGCTGCTGTAATTTATTTAACAACAGTAGGATTAGTTCAAATTGTTGGAACAATTTTGTTTGGCATTATTGGATTAGCAATTTGGCTAGGAAAATATTTCTTAAATGTACTGGAAGATATTTCTGACATTATTGGGGAGTAATTCATGTATCCTGTTGATTATGAGCTTGACGAAGATTACACCGATTATCCAGAATGGCTAGAAGATTGTTATGAAATCGAATACGACTGCGAATAAGCCAATCGTGTTCATCGATATTGATGGCGTCTTGAATCCATTTGCTGAGCCTAGGTTCTTAAAACCATTTGGATTCAAGCGTCATCGTATCCTTGATGACGAATCCAACAATAAATACACAATGTGGCTAAATCCACAACACAAAGATTGGCTAATGAGCCTAACAGATATTGCGGATTTGGCATGGGCAACTACATGGAATAAGCAAGCCAATAGTAAAATTGGTTGGCGAATTGGTTTGCCAGAATTTCCAGTTGCAGAAGTGACCATTGTTACTCATGATGCAGCGGGCCAAAAACTAAAAAATCCGGTGTGGTGGAAAGCCCAGGGCATTATTGATTTGGCACAAGATAGAAAATTCATTTGGATTGATGACGATCATGATCAATGTATGGCTACTGGTAATTCTGAAAGAGAATATTTTCAGATAGCTTGCAAAAATGATTATGCATTAATTCATGTGCCCGGATTTCACGGTTTGCAGCCACATCATATTAATGATATCCGAAAGATAATTGAATTGTGGAAATAATCGAATTTACATTTGATCAAATATTTACATGGCAGTCTGTAGATTACCCAAATATTGATGGTGATTTTGTAGAATGTCAGTGTATGTATGCTTGTTGGAAGCATGGTGATTTCGATTGCTTCACATGTTGCCATTTTCATCGGGTTGAAGTCCGACCAATTAATTGGTTAGAGTTGATGGATAGCAAGCGACAAGATAAGCAATATGACGAATTGGTCAAAAGTATCGAATACAATGGAATTGTTAGACTTCCAGCAGTTGCTTTTTATAAAGACTTCTTTATGCATTATGATGGTCATCATAGAATGACGGCGGCGTATGATTTAGGATTTACGAAGGTTCCTTATCACGTCATTGGAATGAATGATGACGATAAATGGGAAAAAGAAGTATGGACCACTCACGACGATATACCCAATGCCTGGGTATGGAGAGATGGGAAATATCGTGCGGTTGTTGGTGTTACAGCATAAAGTAAAAGATTTTGTTTTCTCTGAGATTAATATTTGGCACAAAGGTTACAACAAAATTCAAATTCGTTTGTTTGTAGACGTGTGCAAAACTGATAATACAATTAGAACTATGCTAGTTTCTGAAGAAATTGTCACAAAGAATATTAAATCTGATCTACTTGCTAAAACTAAATCTTTCTTATTTGAAGAAGGCAAGAAAAAGCAGGTAAACAAAGATGTAGAAGACGCCATTAAGTCAAATTACATGTTATTACTAAATTTGACTAATAACATGTAATTTGATAAACTCTGCTTGGGGTCAAGCCCTGAGAGGGGGTTTAACATTGGCTCAAAGAAAGTCAAAGGGAGTAGTTACTTCAAAAGATTTACGTGACGAAACCAATGAAGAAAGATTAGAGCGTGAAGAACAAGAGCGCAAGGAAGCTGAAGAACGTAATAAAGAAGTTCAATCAGAAGAAGATCCAGTATTAGCGCATAGACGTCGTCACCTCTATGGAACATTGGACTCTAACGAGTCCAGAGAAAGCAAATAATTAAATGCGTGGCCCCAATTGGGGCCACGCTATATTTGTAAGGAATATAATGAGGTTAACAGGAAAAGTTGATGATGGTGAGTTTCTTGTTCCAGCATGTAAAAAAATATTAACAATTAATTACTCTGGCCAAGATGTAGATCTAGAATGTTTTATGATTAGGGGTCACGATAAAAATCATGGTGGAGAATTAAGGTTTCTCGATGGTAAAAACACCTGGATTGAATTAGCTAATTTTTATTGGAATGACGATGAAATAGTTCAAATATCTGAAGCTCGAAACGGATTTGCAATAATGCTGGGAGACAAAATTCCTGCGCTTCGTGAAGAAGCAATGTGGCCTTGTAAATGTTCACACTGTTTGTATGGAAAAGCGATGCCAGAGGAGCCAATGAGAATTGGTTCTATTATCATTAACCTTAATGATAAATGCGGTTGGGGCCGAGTACCCGAAGAGAATCCAGAGAAAAACATTATTGATTGGTTGAATTCACTGGATATAGATTTTGAGGTTAAGGAATGAAGCTTATTGGAAAACACCAGTTTTATGCCGATTATCGATCATGTGGCTCAACAATAAAAGTCAATTGCAGCGGACAAAACGTTACAGTATATTGCTACTCTTATCCTGACCATCTTGGTGATCATGAAGGAACGATATCTGTTGAATATGCTGGTGACAATATTATTATACAAGAGGTAAACTGGTCAAGGCATGGTGATTATTTAAATGTTGAGGAAAATAGAGGCGGAATAGCTAAATTACTTTTATTAAAAATTCCTCAAATTAATGATGTAACTGTTGATTGGCCCTGTAACTGCGGTCTTTGCAAAGAAATGCAAAATCAAAAGTGGTCAATACATACAACAATTGTTACATTAAATGACGAATGCCATTGGGGAAGAACTCCTGAAGAGAATTCAGAACGAAATATAATTGATTGGCTAGATTCACTTCCCTTTGATTTCACTATAAAGGATTGAAATTATGGCAAATTATAAAGAAATGGCAAAAGGCTATTTAAATATAGCTAAGGATAGAGATTGTACAAGCAATCAACGATCAGACTTGTCCGATGCTTTGGAATATATGATTAGCAACGACATCTTACAACAATTTCCATGCCCGGCCTGTTCTGATGAAAGCCTCTTGGGAATAATAATTATTCATTTAAATGATGATCACAAGTGGCGCCGGTGCGAAACCGATCCTGGTGATGGTCCAACAATTACAGAATGGCTTGACGAATTAGAAAAGTCAGGCTATGATTTAACAGTAAAGTTCACTATTGAAGGAGAAAAGAATGAGTGATCTATCAACTAAGGCGGAACAAATTTCCGCCGAAAAACTAGAAGAAATTACTAAGGCTCCAACCCTACAAGATTTTATTCGTATTGGTGCTTCAGTTACAGAACCTGCTGAGGGTTGGGGTGAAGGCGAAACAGCATGTGCTCTTTCCGCTGGTGTTATTGGTGCAATGGCAACTAAATGGCTGCCAAAGATCTAATGTGATTGCCCCCAAATTTTGGGGGCAATTCTTCTTTATTAATGGAGAATGAAATGAATGAAGAAGTCTTAGCTCTTAGTTTAGCTAAGGTTGATGAGTACGAATATATGATAGCTCGATACGATTCTGATGAGCCAGTATTCAATCCAGAATTTCCGTTCTATCTTCCGATTCTATCGTTTAAAGACGAAGGCTGGACAGATTGGACTGGTAAGGAAATTGAAGAGATTCATGTTGATTGTAATTGCTCTGAATGTTCTGAATATACAGAACTTCATTTCGTGAGTGAAACATTTACCGAAGAGGAGTGGATGAAGTATGGAGAAGCATACCTCTAAATCAAGATGGATTTTTAGAATCGTTTTATTTTTATCGGTTCTGCTTTTAGCATTTATTATTTTTAGTCCATATGTGTTTTAACAAAAATCCCAGGAATTTTTATGATATATTCGTAATGCCCTGGGATTTTTGACACCCTTTCGTAAAGCACTATTTTTGAGCAATCGCATGTCGCCGGTTTCCTAATGCAAAGTTGATCTTTACAAATCTGTTATCTAAATCACCCATTTGGACTATTGTATGATCATGGTCTTCATGAGAAGTTGTTGACACAACAGCACAGAGGACAACGGAGGTTGATCATGTACAAGCTGCATTTGCATCGTGTACGGGGTGCTCACTACTTCGTTCAAGAGTTCAGCTTTGACACGGCTGAGGACAGGCAATTTGCTTGCGACATGCTGACCGCGTGCGGCGAGTCTCCTCAACCGATCATGACTGAGGCTGAGAAGTGGCAGCGGAACATGAGCGATTACGCAAAGTGGTTGCACAAGGATTGCACTCACATTGGTGGTGGAAAATACAATGGATAATATTATGAATCAAACGGTTCGAAGCACCGATGATGATATGCTTGGAACTGTCATCAATTACAAAACGGCTGGATTTCCGGGAACCATTAGTATGATTAAGGTTCGATGGAATGATGGTAAAATTGATTGGCACATTCCGGGCCAATTTCAGTTTATTAGATAATTGGTAATTAACTTTGGGTATATCTCGCATATACCCATTGTTACCTATCAATTGACTAGGGAGTCAAAATGAAGGTGTACCGAGTTTGTCACGTTGAGAGAACTGTTATTATTGCCGGTTGGCTCATTTACAGTGGCCCCTATGTGATCGACTCCGGAGAGAATTCGGAATACTACCAGAAGGTTTGGGACATTCACCACGAATTCCTTACCGATGGTGGTCATCCCACCCCTGATGATGAACGTCTGCCGATTCGAACTCACGAGGTTTGCGCATTCGAAAGTCTCCATCAATTGCGTAAATGGTTTACGCAAAGCTACATGGACTATTTGATGGATTGCGGAATGGTGATCCGTGAATACGATGTTGAAACCGTCAAGGCCGCTGAGCATCAGGTGTTGGTTCCGGCCGGTGAGATCCAATCAGAGGGACGTATCCTAGACTTCCTTGAGGTCTACGGCGTCTGAGCCTGGGAGCCCCGAAAGGGGCTCTCTTTTTGTCCTCAGACATTTGCTAAAGTTAATTGTCACGATTAGGTTACAACGGCTTGACTCGGACGTGCTCTACGGGCATATTGGTGTCAGAACAACTCAACACGGCACGAACCGCCCCGGGAAACCGGGACTTGACAGCCTTACGGCTAGCGGGTAGGTTCGAGTCATCAAATTCCATAGGGTAGTCAAGTGGGAGCGACAAGGGTCTACGTGGTCGCGAGAGTCCCCACCACGACAGGGAAACACTACACTTGACAAACCCAACGGAACGCGATAAGGTTCCACCACAACAACTAAATATCCGGTAAGCGAAAACAGCCGCTTGACACACCGGAACGAAGTTGCTAAGCTTCAAAGGCCAACACGGGAAACCGGAAAGGAACCCCCGCGATACGGGTTCTGGGCCACCTGATAGACGATGATCTTTGAGAACCGAATATCAGCCCTCCTAGTCGGGAGATGACTAGGGGCGTACGGGTAGCTAACCTGCGAGGGGACCCGCCTAGTACGTTGCCTCCGTGATGCAAGCAACCGGGCAAATTGTGAGACAGTTGGGTTAGACACTGTTGCCGCAATGATGAGATTCTAGGTTGAGCCTCGCTCCCACTCATCTAGCAAGGTCATTAAAACCCAACTTTAAAATTCTCTAGTAGCTTTTTTGGCAGGCAATAATTGCTTGCCTTTATCTCTACTAGAGGAGAGAAAATGTCTAAGTTCACTGGTAAGCGTCACCACGTTGCCCCCGGGAATGGATTTCACCCGAACAACACCTACCAGGAAATGACCGATGGTCTGCATTCCGATGGTGTGAGTGTTTGGTCTATCTCTCAGTACCCGCTAGTTGAGTGCAAGGCAAAGAAAAAGACCTGGACTGACGAATACGGTCAGGCATGCGAAAGCTTGGAGCGCTGTTCTTACAAGAGCTGTTCGGCATTGGAGGATGAACCCGTGAAGGTTCGTCACGAGAACTACTTTACTACCTGGGCTGACTACGAGAAGAACGAGTGTACTAGGTGCGGTTGGGGTCCGAAGGATCACGGGCACGACTGGGACAAGGGACAGGACTACTGCGTGTACCTGCGTGCTGGTGAGAGCTAAGCAAGGCTGGGCAGAATGGTTGAACAAGGGTTCGATTCCCTTGCTGCTCACGCGGAGAGATAGGGGAGTGAAGTACGATAAGGCATAGTGGCCGGACTCGTCCCTAGCAGGAAACGGACCACCTTCACAAAATTACCCGGTGATAAATGAGCTATAGGCGAAACACCGAATTGTCTCACGTCAACTACCTGATGGTAATAGGGTTGGAAAGGTTGACTACATAGGAAAAAGCACTGTGGAGTCGTTTGCACCACAATGTGGAATTGTGGAAGACTGAGAAGCGTAAGGTGCTAATTCGCCTATATTGAATGAGTCGGTAACCGAGTATCGGCCATTGAGGGGTCACAAATAAACAAAAGCCCCTCTTCTTAGGAGTCGCAATGCAATTCGATTTGGTTGATTCCAGCCTTTGTGATCATGATCGTGATATATGTCATGATTGCAAAACGACTTGTCGGATTTGTGACGGAAGATTCTCTTCGCTTCAAGCATTGGATGACCATGTGGCTCTAATGCATGAGCTTAATGAAGAGGATTGTAAGTATTGTGGTCGACCCTTTGGTCACTAATTGTAAGGCATAGTCCCCTTAGTACACCCGATGAATAGAGATCAGGCGCGATCCTTTGGGGACTCGGTTCGATTCCGGTTAATGCCTTTGTTGGTACAAGGCTTGCCCTTGTACCGGCATGGGTGTTCCAACCCAATCGAAAGGATGATCATGTTTACCCTTGCAAATATCGAGTCCTGTCGTGAAGACCTTCAGGACGCAATGAATGCCCTTGGTGAAGCCGTTGAGAGCTTCCGAGAGGATGAGATCTCCGAGTCTGCGGTAGATGAGTGCTGGGAGACTCTTTCTCAGGCCCTGGTGGCTCTGAGGGGCATGCTAGGGGCTAGGGTGGCAGACGAAGACGCCACCTGTCAGCAAGCACGAGACATGCTGAATATGTATGCTGGGCTGAACGTCTAGAGTGATATTGGTGCTAGATTTGTCTAGCACCTTTATGGCTCTATGAGAGGATGCCGCAATGAAGACTGTTCCTGTTTCTATGAGCGCTCGAATGTTGGACCTGTTTTACCCGGAATGGTGGATGTTTATCAACACCGAAACGCTTGACATTAACGATTGCGAGTTGTGCATTCTTGGACAACTTTACGATGGTGTTGCTGGATATTGGTCGGGATATGATTACTTCACCGATTTTTACCGGCGTAGCATTGATTGGACAGTAAAGTACAACTTCAACATTCACTTCAACGATCGCGACATTGATCACCTCAATGCCTTGTGGCTGAATGAGATTTACAAGCGTGTGAACGCTTAGAATTCAGGGCGAATGGTTATTGATAGGTTCGATTCCTATCCGCCCGCTAGAGCAATTAACTTGCTCGAATTCCATTCAATGGAAGGAATAAGATGAAGCACAATGTCAAATTGGGCGCTCGGCTAATGGATATCTTCCGGCCAGGATGGTACCGGGAAATAGAGCGTCAACATTTCGACATGGCGTTGGGTTGGGATTGCATTCTTGGTCAACTCTACAAGCGGCAGGCTTGGGGGTGTCAGGGAGTGCTTAACGGTTATGAATATTTCATGAATGCATATGGTCGCTCAATGAACTGGGCCACAAAATATGGTTTCATGATTCCCTTAGGTACTCCAACAAGGGATTGTGAAGAGGAATACAAGTATCTCACCGCTTTGTGGTTGAATGAAATTCATGACCGCTTGAATGCTTAATTGAATAGAGGTAAATGGTTGGGTGAGCATCCTAGGACACCCGAAAGGTTCGATTCCTTTCTACCTCGCCGGGGCTAATTGCCCTTATACCACCAATGAAAGGAAATAGAATGTTTGTTATCAAGACCCTGAACCCGGACACCGGCCGTATGCGGAACTTCCGGGAGTGCAAGACGTGGGGTCACGCCAAGGTGGTTGTTGCCAAGCTGACCGGTGCAGTTGAGGTTAAGCAGGGCAAGGAACTGTTTTTCAAGCGGGACAAGAACGGCGTTGTTTCGGTCGACCTTTTCAACTAAGGGGTAGTCATGGAATTGTTCACCAAGAAAATGGGTTGGTGGGTTCTCCGCGACATTCTGAAGGAAAGGAAAGAGTTTAAGAATTACAGCAAATCATTTCGCGGTTCTGCCGATGTTCCGATGAGTATTAGCAGCATGGGAACATGGTTGGAAGACGGGGAACTGAAGCGACTGAATGAATATCTTTCCAAAAAGCTCATTGATTACATCGTGTGGAGTTACAATACTCCGCTCTATGTTCATTGTGGTGGATTTTGGATTGAAGTAGAGCACCGAAGCAATTCAAAGACCACCATGTACCACCGTGGTCAAATGCAGACTGCTGTCAGTCAGCTTTAGTTAGTTTGGTTGCCGACTTGTTCGGCAACCTTGCTAGCCAAAGTGGCTAAATAAAATAAGGGAGAATAACCATGTCTGAGTTTCAGCCTGTCGTTGTCAACGTGACCAACCTGGACGAACTTAAGGCGCTTGCCGCGCGGGTCGGTGTTACCTGGCCCAAGGCTGGTGTGCACCCCAAGAACAAGGTTGTCTTTGAGGCTACCAAGCAGGGCATCTTTGTGAACATGAGCAACTACCAGAGCATTTCTAAGCCTAAGGCGGCTGCTGAGAAGTTTGTGGAGATCACCGCCGTGGCTGGTGGTAAGCGCTACTCTGTGGTTGCCAGTGTGTCCGAGGTTCGAGAGGCGAACGGCCTTACCGGCAAGCGAGGTGCTACGTCCAAGAACGTCTTTCGTGAGTTCGCACTGAACCAGTGGGGTCTGTCTGAGGCTGACCTTGTGAGCGGTGACGTTCAGATCTGGCCTGCGGAGGCACCGAAGGATGAGGCTAAGCCCTCTGAGACGGTTGCTAAGCCGCGTAAGGCTGCCCGCAAGGGTAAGGACACCAGCAAGGCGTCTGAGGCTGCTAGCGAGCCTGTGAAGGCTGAGAACGACACCGCGTCTGAGTAGTCAATGTGGTGGGGGTCTATGACCCCCACCTATTTGAACACTTAGATTGGAGCTAATATGCAAGATTTTGCAATGGGAATGCTTTCAGCATCTTTGGGATGGTTTTTCGGAACAATGATTTTTTGGCATGGAATTCATGCTAACGAAAAGCCGGTGTTTGTTCCTGATGATGCCAATCAAGTATGTGTTGTCACACCGGCTAAGAATGGCCAGGGTGACGGATATGATTGTAAGGGCCTTTAAATGGGATGGATTTTAGTCTATATCCAAATACCATGTTTGCTTGCCTCGCTTCACTCTGGATTTATGTACGGTAAAACGAGCAAAAGGCAGTGGCAAAAACAACAGATATTTTTCGCTGCTGTTGTTCTATTGATCACTGTGCTAATCATTATCTTCTAGTTTTGTTGGTGCACAAATATTTGTGCACCTTCATTCCTAGAAGGGAAATGAAATGAACATTCGAAATCTCATTCAGGAAATGAACGAATTGGCTCAGGAAGCTCGAAATGGTGACGGTTATCGTCGCTATAATCAGCGCAAGCTGTGCGAAAAGTTCGAAAAACTGAGTAGTGAACTTGGAGGTTTGGGCGACAAGCTTCGTGAGGCTATTCACGATGAGCGAATGAAGGCCGATACTCGTTATTACTTGGATGGACAGAACGGAACTCTCAAGGCTCATGCCGATGCTGAGAGGAATACGGATTCATTGATCAATCAGCTATCGAATTTCGACCAGTGAGAGGCATTATCGTCGGAGTAGCAATTGGTATCGTTTTGTGGTGCATAATTCTATTGATCGTTTTTGGAGGATAAATGCGATTCATTATCACTGAAGTTGTTAGTTCTAATCCGGAAGATAATCGGAGCACTGTTCCCACTCCGGATTTTGAGCATGTCTCAGATCTTGTCCATTGGCTTTCTACCGAGGGTGGCGGAGCTGGACAGGAGTATTGCCGCTCCGTAGCTGACTGGTACCTAGCGGGTGCTCATGGCTCGCTCAATGTCCCTAACGGTCCCTCTTGGCATGATGTGTGGGTGAAAGCTTAGTTGCTAGTTTGCCCGGTGTGCTGCTGAAATATGCGTACACCGGGTTTGCTGGCCATTAAGTTCAATTAGGGAGAAACAATGCGTTTTATTGTTAGGGAATTTAGGGATGGCGATAGTGTTCCTCTGTATACCGATCATTCAGAGGAAATTGTTAATGCGGCAGAACTAATTGATTATCTCGTTTTGCAAGGTGCAGATTCAAAGTATATGGCCACCGTGCTTGAATGGCATTTTAAGGGCCACAAGAACGATTTGCTTGTTGGTGATGGTCCCGGCTATTGCGATGTTTGGCAGGTTGCCTAGTTATTAGCTTGCTAGCTGTCTTGTACAGCTAGCTTGCTGATTGCTAAGGAGACTAATATGGAAGGATATAAACGCTGGCAATTGGATCTGCCTAAGCGTTCAGAATTCAATTCTGAGCAGGAATGGTTAGACGCAGTTGAACGCCATTTAAATGAAGACTAAATCAGCTATAATTAGTCCAGGTGAATAAAATGGATGAATGGTTTAGGAATTACGAACGTAGAAACGATGCACAAGTTGTTTCCCCCGATTTTCTCATTGATGAAGATTGGAGGCTAGGCGCAGAATGAAACTGTGGGTTGACGATGAACGCGACCCGGTCCAACACAACCATGATGGTTGGGTCTGGGCTAAGACATGCTCAGAGGCCCTAGAAGCGCTTAGGTCTGGTGAGGTAACACATCTCAGCCTTGACCATGATCTAGGCGGCACAGAGACTGTCAGACCGGTTGTGCTTTGGCTCTGTGACAATCTCGCCTGGCCAGGATTTGTTAAAACGCATAGCATGAATCCTGTTGGTCGTGAATGGATCAACCAAATGATTGCACGTTACGGCCATTGGAATTGGGAGAACAAAAATGCAGGCACTTAAGATTGAGGCACCAAACGATTCGTCTAGAAATCCCCGGCGAGGCTGGATTGTTTACAATGAGAGCGGCAATATTGTCTCATTTGTAAATGAGAATTATAATTCAAACGCCCTGAAGAGAGCTTATCCGTTTATTCGAATGACGGATTTGGGCTGCATTCCAACAACCGCTAAATTTTACAATCAAATGATGAGGGATTATGCACACAGAGTGCCACCTGTGCAATAAACCAAAAGAACAAACTCCGATCACCAGGCTGGATAGCATTATTCATGACCGGCAAGAAAAATTGGATGCTATTCTGACAGAAATCGAAAGGCTTAGGCAAGAGGCTCAGGCAGTAGGAAAAGAGCTAGGAATCTTTAGACATATTCGATATGGTAGTTAAACGTTGATTACGCTAGCCTCAACTGAGGCTAGCTAAATGAGTGTTTAACTCGGGAGGAAAAATGATTTGTGACGCATGTGAATATGGTGAAGAGGATGGGCCTCTTTCGGGTTACCGAGGTGGAGCATATTTTCACGACCATTGTGCAGAAGAATTGGGCATTTCTGAAAGCGAAATGAACTAGTTCCATTGTTCAATAAAATTATCCGAGGTGACTAATCATGCTGGCAAGCAGACGAAACCGAGCAGTGTGGAACGTTGACAACCCAATGGACGACGACGGGTTTTACATGTACGCCTGGGACACCAAGAGCAAGGCACCCCGTCGAAGGGCTCTCAGGCGTAAGGAGAACAACGCTTGGAGGCAGGAAGCTCGAAGGTACCTGAGCTGAGGATTGATCTTGCTAGGCTCGATCTGAGCCTAGTTTGATGGGTTCTCAACGAAAGGATGACCCAATGAAGATAGAAGATCTTGATCTGACACAGGTAAACATTAGTGCGGTTCAAGAGTGGATTAATGCTTTGCGTTCTGGCAATTACCGGCAGGGCAAAAATGCTCTTGCTAGAAGCACAGCAGAAGGAACCGAGTATTGTTGCATGGGAGTTGCATGCGAAATTGCTCCCTTTGAAGATATTAAGGGTTTGTTTACTACAAACTTGCTCTTTCTTTATGATAATGAAAATATGGTGATGCCTCTTAGAGTCAGGCAATGGCTTTTTGGTAAACAGGAGGTTGTGCTAGGGAATCCTTACATCACTAGTATGGATGTTGAGCATGAGTTTTTCGACAATGAATCTTCTCTTGCCGAACTGAATGATGCTCACGGCTGGACCTTTGATGAAATTGCTGAGGTAATTGAACAGGCAATTTTGGAGCCTGCCAAACTGGCACAAGCCAAAAGTTAGATATGTTTAGTGTGATTGCAGCTCGATTTGATCGAGCTGCTTTCGGGTTAAACGTGCCTAGAATAATTTCGGGGTACAATCACCCACATGTTTATTCAAACAAAGTGGTAGTGACGATTATAGGGGTAGGAATGTATTGGCAATGCTTTCTTTTGACGCTCATTTTTGCGGGTGCATCATTGACTGCTAGTTTATCAACAGGATCATTTAAGGAAGGTGGATACTTTATGGGCATTGTGCTAATGATTGCTACCTTCTTTATGAGTTCCGCCGCCATGATGCAACTATTGCACATTCTGAAGCTTACTTTTAAGGGGTAGCAATGGAAACGGCTATCGCTGTTGCTGCTAATGGGCATTTGATGGAATACGAAGTCAAGCCCAATGGTGAATACGTTGAATGGTCGGCAAGGTGTGTTAAAGAATGCCGGGCTTGTCGTGATGGTGAATATCTGCCGGATTGGTAAAACTGATCATTGATTACGCTACCCCCAATCCCGGGGGGTAGCTAAATGAGTGATTAGGAACAAAATGCATTATGTAGAACATTGGTTAGAATGCCAAGAGTGCGGAGATCGATTAAGGCTGCTTACTCAACAGCAAGCACAAATGGTAGCTCGAAATCCGTATAATTACGTTGCTTATTGTCTTAAATGTAGAAAAGATATTATCAAACAATTAGAAAGAGAAGAATATGGCGGATTCAGCGAAGGAAATTCTTCAGAAAGAGATCGAGGTTCTTGATGGAGAAATTAAAATGTATGAGCGTGAAATTAACGGATTGCATGCTAAAATTCGTTCAAATCAAGATTTAATTAGTATTTGTCGTCAAGCTAAGGATGCACTGAGCAGGGCGCTCAAGGCTCATGGCTGAGAGCCACGCTAACAAGATCAACGTTGTGATGCATGTCTGTACCTACCCCGTGAATAGTTCGGGCGGTACAGACGTTCTCAGCGTGCAAAGCGTACCGCTAGAGTTCGAGTCTGCACATGAGCTAGTACGCTACATGCGCGGGCAGGGAATATATAGGCCCAGCAGTTGGCCCGGTTATCAAGCGAATTGTTGGTATGACAGTAAGCTAATAAACGGGGTGCAGAAAACAATAGTAAGAATAGAATCTACTAATAGAGAATGGCATAAGGTATGGTTAATAAACGCGGACCTAGAACGGGAAAGTGTCAGCACATAAAGCCCTGTAGATTAAAGCCATGTGATTTAGCATGGGAAGAGAAAGTGGATAATCTAGAGGCTGATATAGAAACATGGAATAGATGGGTTGCTGCTAAACGCAAATCTAAATAGATAGCCTATATGCGTATCGTTTATCGATATGCTTTATATGCTGAAAGACGAATAAATAAGTGTAATTGCAAATATTAATTATTGCAAATTTTATTGCAAATATATCGATTTATTAAACATTTATTGCAAATAATAGCGATTTATTGCGCATATTGCTTAATTTACGCAATATTATTGCATATCTACAATAGATATATTCAAAGGAGAATCAGAGTGAATAAGAGATTGATTATTGGAAGGGTCGGAGCGGGATGTATGTCTATGTTTCTATTTCTAGTACTAGTATTTGTATTGTGTATTAGCATATGGCTTATTGGTACATGGATGATATCATGGATTGTTGTATAACCCCCGCTTTTAACACATATTATATATTAATTATATATATATTTGTTTTTGTATTCTCTTATTCATTCTCTATTACATAGTCTATGCTATATAGGCATTGGCATATCAAACATGCACCGGCGCACGATGCATTAAATTTTCCATATTTCATTTCTCTTATTTATTCTGATATATATATTTGCATATAAAAGACATACAAAAAGCCCAGTAGACAAACCGCGTCTACTGGGCATATTTTTTTTGCAATAAATATCGAATATGAATTGAACCTCTTAGAGCATATTTTAAATGCGAATCGAATTAATCGATTTGATATTTATGTGCGCACTATTCTTTTTTATTTTTTTTAAAAACACCACATCGTCTATTTTTAAAAAAATGTGACATTTTGATTTGAAATAAAGTTGATCTTGAAATTAGATCATCGATTTAATGTTTGTCTAAAAGCGATATTTTTCAGTTCTTTTTTAATTTCTTTGCGAAAGTTTCTTAGAGTATGCTTGTATAAACAAAAGTATCCTAGTTCTTCTTTTGTTAGGCTATTATAGAATTTATATATATTACCATCAGCAACTAATACAATCACCCCGCCGGGCTGAAATTCATCTTTGACTAATCTATAACTTGTATATTGGCTTACCGCGAATGTATCTTCGCTTATCGTATTCATTCTACTCTTTCTTATGTTTTCATAAAGACTTTATTGTTTGTCAAACCATTCATTAAATCTTCGAATTTGTTCATCTGATATTTCTACATCAGTAAAGATAGATAGTTGTGGACTTGATCTTTTTTGTATATCTTTATATATATTATCTGATACTACAATAAATTCTTCTTGAATCCCCCGGATTATCCAATCTCCGCGATAAAGATTCTGAAAAACTCCGGTAACATAATTCCATACTTCGGCTTTGCCGACATCTAATTTTCTAAAACAATGCGTGTCTCCATGATCATGATGTTGTGCAAATTCATGCACTTCATTATCATTATCGAGCCATTGAATTGCTTCTAATTCTATATTAATCTTCAATACTTAATACCTTTCAGTGCGCACAAACCGCGCTCGATGATATTTAATTTCTCTTTAACTTTTTGCATGATTTCTTCTGAATCTGGTTCTGAAAAAGAAAAGAAGGGATGCCTTTCTATTTTGAACATCCCTTTCTTATACTGCACTACATAATAATGTTCACCACACTGAAATACTTTTATTTTTCTAGGATCTATTTCTTTGTAGTTTTTCAGAAGCCGATTGAAGTTTTCTTGTGTAAATCTCATTTGAATCTTTCTTGTGCTGTTTGTTGATCGAATACCTGTATTGTACCGTCATAGTCAAAGATATAATCTGAAACGTTAATTTCTAAAAGATTTTTCTCGGACACCCGGCGCAATTTGATATACGTATTTGATTTGTCTATTGCTACCGTTATACAATCTGGATGCTGCGCAATCCAATCGTATACGTCTACTATATTTTCTCGTGTTACTTGTGCTGCTCGAACTACTTCAATAAGCACATAAGGTTTCCACATCATTCCATCCCATAAAAGTCCATGGGTCCTACAGGAGTTTCGCTATCTTCTACGATAGTGTTAAAAAATGCTTCACGCTCTAATTTAGCTCTCAGTTCCTGTATAACAGAATTAGCAGCCTGTCGTATTTTACTTTCTAGTTCTGATTGAGAATTGTTTTCTAGTGAAAACAGTCCAGAGAACATACTGAAATTACTATCATTATAAATTCTTACTTTAAAATTACCGTTACCAATAGCATCATCCATTAGGCATTCTAGTTTGATTCCTAAAGCATCTAGCTCTGGTTGAATTGCTGGTGTTGCTGAACTAACTATCGAATCTTTTATCTTTTTCATATCTACCCCGATTTTTCCATGAAATTTGTAACCTAAATCCATCTGTCCAGTGCCAGTATAAATCTTCCTGATATTTTGCATCAGAAAGCGCATTATGTTCAGGAAACTTATTTAAGTCTCTTTCTAGGACTTCCTGCTCATTGCGAATAGTTTCAAGATCATTGGTGAACATAGGAATAGGTTCAGGTAAGTTTATCATAGGTCCATAGATTTGTGCCAATAGCACATGATCATATGCCGAATACCAACCCCATAATTCTACTTTATCCCTTGATTTATATTTTCCATTTTTAGAAATGAAGGTTTGAATTATTGGACCCCATTTTTCGTATGGTACTCCAAATTTTTCTGTATCTTCTTTGGAAATTAATTGCAATACATTCTTATGTAACCAAGAGGAGGGCTCTGACTGAATGCCTCTCCATTGATAAGATTCTAGATTGTAATAGGTTGACATGTATTCTCTATTAATCAAATAGAGTTCTCTGCCATCTTCAGCCTTGATTCCCAGGCTGACAGGAATAATTGTGGTTCCATTTTCTTCAAACTCAGTATCAATAAAATATTTCATACATAATCCTTTCCAAAGTATACTTCTTCAAACACAAAGCTATCTAGCTGACGTATAAAAACTTTAGCTCTTCTGTTTCCCTTTTTGTATGTTATTTTGCCTTTAGTCTGGCCAATGCTTCGATAGGCACCGGAGTGACTCCAATTATTTCTAGAGTATTCAATATAAATAATAAATTCCGCGTATTCGGCTTCCGATTTATATACTTGAATCCATTGCCCATTTCTAAAAACATAAAAGTAACTTTTAGATTGAGGTTCTGGTAAATTAAATCCGTTCACTCTGTCATATGCTTTCTTTTGAGTTCAGCTATTACTTTATTTGATATTTCAGTGGTAGATCCTAAAACATTCAATTGATTTCTAATATTCTGAAGCTCTACCAAAATCTTTTCTAGAACTTCAATAAGCTTGTCACCATCTCTACTTACATTCCAATTAGCCATTTTTCTCCTTTCTATTCTTTGTTTTGTTCTAATGACAAAGAAAGCCCTACCTTCATCAGATAAGGCTTTCCAAGTTTTCTTTATTTCATCCACTTTTAGATTTAAATTATTACGTCTATGTTATTTAACTTCTCTAAACTTTTGTACAATCTCTTCTTCATAGGGCTCTACGATTTTGAACTCCGGTTCTTCATCACCTTGACCATAGGTATCATAATATTCCACTTGTAGATAACTACCGTCTTTGAAATGAATTACCTTTTCAATACAAGCGCCCTTCCATGAAGCATAGGTGATTTGCTCTTTGATAATTTCTCCATCGGGACTACCATCCCAAATAAAATTATCTAAATCTTCTCGCCATTGATCATAGTCTTCATCTTCGCCGTAAAAGGCGGCAAATTGATTCACGTAGTTTTGAGCTAAAGTCATTTTATCTCCCTATGTTTCACTTAATTCTCGCTAGCGATCGACATCCCATGATAGATCCATTTTCATTTCTTACTAAATCATAAGGAACTAAAAGGTCATCTCTTTCTGGCCTTGCCTGAGCTACCAATACCGACACAATGTAAAAAACACCCTCCTGGGATTCCGGCAAATTATAAACGTAGTCATACGATAAATCTACTACTTTGATGTCACTGCATTCATGTTCAAGCAATCTCATATTACTTACTGATTCATGACATCTTGCTGCCGGGTTTGCAGCTGGAATTAAAACAACTCCCTTATCTATATTCCATATTTGAACTGGATGTGGAGTCAAGTTTATTAATTTCACTCTACTACTATTCCCTTAAATATTGTTCCTGCTCTGGACAATTCAACATCAGTGACATTGATTTTACACACATTTGCAATACCTAAAACAAGTCTAAGCTGTTTTCCGATATAATCTTGCTTTTCTTCTTCGCTCATTCTTGGAAGAGCACTATAGGCAATAAAAAATGAAGTTTCCATTATCGTGAAAAATTCCTAAATACAGTTGTGACGTAATCACTTAATGCTGTTAAGTTTTCTTTTTCATCTTCCCAGACAATAACTGTTCCGCCGTTATGTCCATGAATTGCTTCAACATCATTCATATTCCTATAAAAGGCAATAGAAGTGAATTCAGAATTCCAATTCATTGATGCTGGACCACCCGGAAAAAATTCAATTCCTTCGGCAACTCGTCCAGTTCCCGAAATTCCTGTTTCGTCGTTGTTTCGTTGCAAATAAAATTTTCTCAAAAAATCTCCTCGTATGTGTTGTGCATGTACCCGCATGTCACAGCTCCGCAGTCGTAAAAGGCCGCTTTGATCTTTCTTACAGGTCAGACCCTGTGACAGCTGGTGTAACAGGACGTGTAACAAGGGGTGTAACAAGCCCATACTACCACATTTAGAGGGGTGTGACAACTGGTGTGACACATAAAAAAGCAGGGGTGACAACTCACCCCTGCCCTTAAATTATAAGAAATAAACTATCTTCTTCCGCCAATTTTCCTTCTTCTACCATTCTCCCCAATTGCCTATGAAGCCAAGCTCTACTCCGAGGAATCTTAATAACAACATCTTTAAGATCCGGAGCAGAAAATGATCTAATACCCTTGGATTTTAATTCTTCAATCTTATCCATAAGAATTTGTTTTGCCTCTTCTGGAGTTACCTCATTTTGAGGGGCAAAGTGAAAATTATCTTCATCGGCAATAACTTCTGGTTCATCGTCTATTGATGCTTCAAATTCATTTTCACTATCATCAATTTTAGAATTAAACTCTGCATCTAAGGCAACTGATGTCATTGTATCGTCATCATCTTCCTCTTCGATATCTTCTTGTTCTTGAGGTACAGAATGGTATAGGTCACCTAATGCACCCAATGTGATTTCATCAACTTCAGGGTTGATGGCATCTTTTGCCAACTGTTTCATTAGCTCTGGCTCCATTTTGAATGTTCTTAATGGGGTTGTCCATTTGCTTTGATCGATGCCGGGGGCAACTAGATATGCATATCCTTGTCTTGCATTTCTCCATACTGCCGGATTAGCACCTGCATCTAATACTTCATCAGGAAGTGCAAATGATGCATCTCCTATATCCGCAACTCCAAAACAAAGAACTGAGGAGAATTGTGCACGAGCCTGGGTATCTACAGATCCATGGTGTGCTCTTTGTAAAGAGGCTGAAATTTGAATTCCTGTAGATCTTGCCGTTTCCATCATTTTTACGAATGCTGGATTATTGGCAATAAGTCCCGAAGCTTCTTCAAGATGCAAATGGATAAATGTTAATCCACATCCCTTTACCCACTTATCTAGATCTTTTTTACCTAGATAGTCCGCTCGTGCTTTAATTAAGTTTTTAAATTTAACAAATAACGCCGCTGCTGTTGCTTCATCTTCGATGAACCAGTCAATTCCCGGACGAACATTATTCATTGTTTGAGATCCCTTAACGGTATCTATGACCCAAGAAACAGCATCATTTCTCTTGAACATTTCTGCAAAGATAATCTGTGCAGCCATCGATTTACCAGACCCATTCATACCCTGAATAAGCAAATGGCTTGCGCCAAGATCTCTAGTTTGAAGTGGTAAAAGTGCTGGCTCTCTATCTTCATAAATACCTATTTGCAGAGGATCGGCAATCGACTTATAATCGTTTGCATTTGGATCATATAGTGTTTCTTGCTTTAATGCATCTCCTTTAACTACAACAATTTCTGCTTTGGATGCATTGTCAGGGTCAGGGGTAATTCTTACATTATTTATTGCTACTCCCATAAGACTAGCAAGCTTACCTTTAATACCCTGTAAGTCAGAGGCCGTATTCTTACCCCGGCGGAGTTGAATTCTACCTCTCACCTTATTTTTAGTTTGCTCTATAAATTTTAGTCTTGCTCCCTCAAGATTATTATCTTTGAAGAAATCGGCTATCGGATCATCTCTTTCTGATGGTTTAATGCTAGTTCTTAACGACCAACTTCCGGCCAAAATAGATCCAACTAATAACCATATATCTATAAGAGGATGATTAAAGGGTCCCAGAGCAGTTGCAGCTACTAGCCATGATCCGGCCATTATCATTGTCATAACAGAGTGTACTCTGCCCAAATCTCTTCTGGATCTGGATATTATCCAGGTAAAGACAGACAATATTGCTACACCAATTCCAAGACCCAACAATATTAATTTAAGGTGGGGATTGTGTCCCCAAAATCCATAGAATAGAATCCCCACCAAGAAGCAAGCTATCATAACTAAAAACGGCTGAAGCCCAACTAGAGTTTTTGATGTTTCTCTTTCTATAACTCTTCGCTTAACCGCATTCATTCTCTTGCTCATATTATCACTCACTGAAACTTAAATTTTTTAACAGGTGCTCTCTTTTTAACATGAGCCATTTCTGTCTCATATTTAGCTTGAAATGTAGCCCAAGCTCTCATTGCAAGACCGCCATTTAGTCGCATTTGATCTGCCAATTTGACTAATGGAATTCTTACCATTTTTGCATCATGTCTTGCTGTTGATCTAGGTAAAGCCGCAAGCAATTCATACACTTGATCTGAAGCATAGTGTATTTCGAGATACAGATCTCGACACATATCTCTAACCTTCATGCAGTATTCTTGCAAACCCTTGCTTGAGCTAACATCTATGTCTTCAAGTTCTGAAGCTATTTTAGATCTTGACATGTCCCCTCCTTTGGGAATGAATTTTCATTGTAACATGTTAAAGAGGGGTTGACAATGCTACTTTTCTAGTTTCTCTAAGCTATCAAGCAACTTTAAGATTTCCTTCAGGATCTTAATCCTTAACTTCAGCCAATTAATTACTGGATCTCTATTTTTGTCTTGAGATTTTGATTTAAAGTGATCCATGTCACTTTGATGCTCTTTAATCATTAATCTAACATGATCTTTAAGATATTTGAAATCTGTCATTCTTCTACCCACGGATCGGGGGCAACAAACTTACCCTGCTGATGATTACTAATTAAATTATTAAATGAATCTTCACCATATTTTTGGGCATGATCAATAACTAATGTATCATAAATTCTCATTAAAGTTATTAATTGAAGTCTTAGTAGATCCCCTAGTGTAGGTTCTTCTTCAGTCATCCATTACCTCAAATTCTATATCAACTGAATTTTTAGCCATTTGTTCTGCCTCTTCTTCGTCATAAGCAGAAACATACTTGACTAAAGCTAAGTCATCGTCCACCCAAACATTAACTCTATAGACCTTCATTTGGGTACTCAATTCTAGCCTTATTCTTTGTAGGAATTGTCCACTTAAATCTTTGCCATTGCATTTTATCTGCATCTATTTTTAATGAATAGGTAGATTTGGTCAAAATTGGTGAATTATCTTCCCAAATCCATTCATTATCAGATCTTGTAAAGCTTAGTGGAGATATGTGGCCTTCAATAAATACTTTATGATCTCCAACTTCAATAGTAACTTTGGCCGGGCCTGACCATTGACTAAAAATTTGTTCTACGTCGTTCATGCTACTCCTTAAATATTGCCTTGAATGTAGCATTCAGGCGTGTTAATGTCAAGCTCTTCTAGCCTTCAATCTATCTTTTCGTTGACTCGATGTAGGTTCAATCCAAGTATGCCATTTGATAACTGGATGCCAACGCTGCAAGTGAACATCTTTGTCAATTCCACACCAACGACAACCATTTGGATTAGTCATTAAAAATTGCCTTAAAGGTTGAAGGAAATAATGGTTCAACTAATTTTCTCATAGCTTTAGCATATTCATAGATTTCTTTTTGAGCATCGTGTCCTAAACGTTCTTTTAAGAAGTGAATTAGCGCAGCTAATGACATAGTGGTTCTTACTCTAACATACATTCCATAGGCTGGTAAAAACAATCTTGCTTGTTCCGCACAAACGTCAGAACGAAGGGCCTGGTTATATAATTCTTCACCCTTATTAATGTATGACATAAGTTCTTCAGTAAAGATTCTTCCAAGTCTTGGATCTAAAACTTCACCAGAACCCTGTTTAGAATTTTCGGGGGCACCGCGCCACTCTGTTATGTCCGGAATATAAAAAACGGGCTCCTCTGTTATGTATCTACGTGAGGATTCATTCATACAAATACCATCGGACACGTTGGCAACACCCACGATGTATTTCCAATATTGACGAGCGACCATTAGGGGCATATATACTTCAAACTGAACAGTTGCATGGCGAAAAACTGACCAATGATTTTCTCTAACAAGAAAATTGAGAAGTTTTTCATCTCTTACTGCTAGAGTACCGTCTGGGTTGAGCACACATTCTTTATCGTATGATACACGGGCGGCGTCAACAATTGATTTATCATCACCCATATAATCTACAATACGAACATAGCCTTTGTCTAAAACATCAAGCATTTCGTCTTCAGCATATTTCACTTAATTTCCTCCCAACTTATGTATTCAGTACCATTAATCTTTTGTGTCTTTTTATAAAATCTTTTTCCGCACGAACAGATGCGAGCCTCAAATTTTGAACCATTTTTATCTTTTGGTTGCTGCTTGGCTCGCTTCATACTTGCTCGATCACAGCGATGTTGAATTTTTCTACTCATCTTCTTTCCAACTTATATAAAATTTTCCGTTAATTCTATCTGTAATTCTCATAAACATCTTTTGACAATCACATTTATAAAACTCTATTCTACATGTATCGCCATATAAAGTTTTATATTTACCATACTGCTTGTGCATTTTTTGCCTATCGCAATGATGATTGGCATCTATCTTTTTTTTCATTTTTGCTTCTCAAACAATAACTTTGCAGATTCTATGCATCTGCATATCCATGTATATTCTCTTAATCCAATTTCCCGGCGGAAATCACAAAGAACACACTTAATTACTAATTCTAAACTTAATGGATCAGCGAGCAAGAAGGGATGATCTTTATCATTACATTTTAATGGTGTAAGATAACCCCTTCTTGCCCAGTTCTGATATTCAGTTATTTTCTTATGCTCCATATTTCAACCCAAAACCTTTCTCCGTCATTAGTATGTCCTCCTAGCTCAACCTGAGCAAAGACATCATACTCTGTCATTCTATCAGCTAGATCAGGATAATTTCTACTTAAACCAGAGAGACGGAAGAAAAAGTTTCCTAAAGTTTCTACCTTAATCGTATAAATTGATTCAATTTCAAAAAATTCTGGACCCAAGCCTTCGTGCACCTGTGTTTCTAGATGCTCCACAACCCATTTCGGAAACCCATTTTCTGCCGGTACAATGTACCTACCAAGGGCAGCAAGAAATGGTCGCCTAGATTCTGCCTCCATTAATTCTTTGATAATATGAAATTCATAGCAATGCTTACAGTGGCTCATTTTAACTCCAAATGATCAATTATACCTCTAAGACAAGTAAATGTTGCTGATGCACTATGAATTGCTAATTCGGTATTACCTTGAATAATATGAATTATTGTATCTAATTGTAGGCTTTCAGCCTTAAGTGCCCTCTTCTCAAGAGAGTCTTTTGCATCCTTTATAAGATCTAATGTATATTGTTGCTGATCCTTTAAAAACTGAAGGCTATTATTCATTTTCCCATTCTTTCAAGAATACTATCAATAACAACCGCCCAAGATTCGAATTCTCGATAGGATTTATCTCCATACCATTCATCTAATCCTTTAATGCCAGTGGCGTAAATAGATCGTAGCTTTTGGTTTCTACAATTCATTACTTCTTCAAAGTACCTTTGATTATTTGGATGATCAAATTCATCAGGGGCTTCGATTGGCGTTGTATCACTACATTCACAATCTGAAGAATTATTAGAAATAATGAATTGTCGACATTGCCCACAAAATTCTGTCTCACATTGTTTGTAGCTACAATAAATAAAGATGTTGTCACCATCTTCTGTACTTTCTACACAGCAGTCAGGCATCTGTTACATCTCCGTTTCTCATCGCTAACAAGCCTTCTTGAACTTCCGGTTTCAAGAAGAGCTTTAAATTATCATTTTCATTTCTTAGTGCCACGTTTTCTTTAAGAACTTCAACTAGTTCAGACTTAATCTGACTCCATTCCTCATTTGTAAAAATTTTACAATCCAGCCATTTATCTAATTCTTCGCGGAATGAATCATAAGTTAATTCATATTTAGAATTAGAGTTTACATATTCCTGTCTGTTAATTAAGTTAACAAACTCTTCCCATTTTGCATCTGAGATATTCATGACCACTTTCCTCCGCTCATAGGATTTTCGATCCTACGTCGATTTCTATCTTCCATTTGTTTGCATTTTCTGTGTAATTTTTTAGCTTGAGAAATTCTTGGATTATCTTTTGTAAACTCTTTCTTACAAAAGACACACCTATTCTTTTTATCCTTCTCTAGTGCTGAAATACACTTTTTGTGTATCCATACACCCTTATAAAAATCAAGCTTGCCAACTACACGACACGTCTTACACTTTCTTGTACTTTTCACAATTATCCTTAAATCCTTTATTTAATAATGATTATTAAATAATATTAATTTCTATAATGAAGAAAGAGTCTTATATCCCCCCCCCCGCGTGCCCAAAGAGAAGAGGCAGATAAGATAATATCTTTTTATATCGCTTCTCTTGCTGTGGAGTTCTACTCTGCTGCCACTGTTGGAACCTCTCAGTCACACTTTCCAACACTCGGTTTGCCAATCTTACTCTGATTGGTTTTTCCATATTTACTATTAATCCTACTGGTGAATACTGGCTGGAAAAAGGGAAAAATCGCCATAGAATATATGAGACAGCAGCATCATATAAGCTGTATTCACCCCGGTCGTCTTGGCATTAGTCTCGACCCTACCTCTTTCTAACTACCTTTTCCCTTGGGGCAAGTTCCGTTTTGTTTCAACGGCAGATAGCCTTAAAAATAAAAAAGGCCCTGGTCCGAAGACCAGGGCCGATAGGCCGACTACCTATTTTGTTAAGTATTATAAACCCGCTTAACTCGGGGAGCTTGTAAATGACATCGGTTGTCGGCCCTGTCTATAGGTACATCCTATCAGAGCCGGTGCTGCTTGTCAATACCTTAATTAGAAAAGCTCCAATTTCTTGGAGCTAATCCTTTGCAGCAATCTACCCAACACATGCAAGATACTTATTTAAACTCGTATACCTCAACGAAAGATACTACTATCATAGCTCAAGTGCACCGGCTTGTCAATAGGCTATTGAGAGTACTTGATCTGTATGATATACTTTGTATAAATTTAAGGAGAATTATGAAAATTTCTTTCTACACTGTAGAATCTAATTTTGAACGTACTCATGGCTATGGTGTAGCTGGATACAAAGTAGTGACCTCTTTACAGCAATTAGGATACACTGTTCCTTATAACGATGCAACAGCCCCAGTACAATTAAATTTTTGTCAACCTAATTGGTTTGCAGATTTTTTGCGTCCAAATCAATATCAAATAGCATACACTCCATGGGAATCTACAGAATTACCAGAAGATTGGCTTGAAATATTTAACGAATGTGATGAGGTATGGACAACCTCTGATTGGGTAGCAGATATTTATAAAAATGCCGGAGTTGAAAAGCCAATTAAAGTATATTTACATGGAATTGATCCAATATGGAAACCAATAAAAAGAGTACGTAAAAAAGTATTAAAATTTTTTCATAATGGAGAGCCTGCACCCCGAAAAGGTGGTCAAATGGCCCTTGATGCATTTAGAGAAGCCTTTGGAGATGCAGAAGATGTGTCTTTAACATTTAAGGCTAATAAAACATCAACAATTAGATCTAAAAATAGATATGGAAATATTGTTTCATTGCCCCGGAACGTGAGAGTTATTAACGCTCTTTACGATGAACAAGCTCTAGTTGACTTTTACAGATCACATGATATCATGGTGTATCCTTCGTATGGTGAAGGCTTTGGGTTCATACCCCTACAAGCTCTTGCTACTGGAATGCCAACTATTTGTACAGCAGAGTGGGCACCATATAGAGATCATTTGCATGATCTTGCTCTTGATTCACAATATATAGAATCGCCATGGCAAGTTATGCATCCGGGACAAGTTGTTGAACCCAATTTTGAAGATTTAGTCAAAAAATATAGATATGCCTATGAGCATTTTGAAGAGCTTTCTAATAAGTTTTTTAAAAATTCTTTTGCAATTCATAAAGAATATGATTGGTTAAAAGTGACAAAAGATGCAGCTCACGGGCTTAAAGAAAAATTTCAGCAGTAAAACCCAGAAAATAATATGATATAATATGAAAACATGTAAAACGTGTACGATCACTAAAAGCTTGGAGGAATTTTATTCAAAAAGAGCCTCATGTAAACAATGTGATCGAAATCGAGAAAGAGTCTTGGACAAAGACAAAGAAAAAAATCGAAAACTAAAGTATTATTATGGCATCTCGTTAGACGAATATAACGAGATGCTTTTTGATCAAGGTGGTGGATGTAAAATCTGTTCTAGAACTCCTGAAGAAGTGGGAACGCTAGTAGTAGATCACGATCATAATTGCCACCCCGGCAGAAGATCATGTAGAGATTGTATTCGTGGGCTACTTTGTCAAGACTGTAATATAGGATTAGGTAAATTCTTTCATAATATGGAAATTTTACTCGAAGCGCAAAAATACTTAAACGAAGCAGGAGATAATAAATTTGACAAAGTTGGTTAATGAAGATGGATACTTAATAGATCCATATAGACAATTTATACATACCTCACGTTATGCTCGTTGGAATGATAAACTTGGAAGACGAGAGACTTGGGAAGAAACAGTAGATAGATATATGAAGTTTATGGATGGTCATATTGAAGATATCCCAGATGAAATATATCATGAGATTAGAGTTGCAATTTTAAACATGGAAGTTCTTCCTTCCATGCGAGCATTAATGACAGCAGGACCAGCATTACAAAAGAATCACATTGCAGCATATAATTGCTCATATGTCCCAGTAGATTCACCCCGGGCATTCGATGAGATTTTATATGTTTTAATGCATGGAACTGGTGTTGGTTTTTCAGTAGAGGCAAAAAATGTAGATAAAATGCCAGTAATCGCTGATGAATTTGATGATACTTCTACAGTTATCGTCGTTGAGGATTCAAAAGAAGGCTGGCAAAAATCGTTCAAAGAAATGGTTGCTATGCTCTATGCTGGAAATATTCCTACTTGGGATACTTCTAAGGTTAGAGAAAAGGGGGCACGGTTAAAAACTTTTGGAGGCCGTGCATCTGGACCAGAACCCTTAGAAGAGCTTTTTAGATTTACAGTTGAGCTTTTTAAAAAAGCATCAGGCCGTAGATTAAAACCTATGGAATGTCATGATTTAGTATGTAAAATTGCGGACATTGTAGTTGTTGGTGGAGTCCGCAGATCAGCCCTTATTTCTCTGTCTGATCTAGACGATCAAATAATTGCTAAGTCTAAGATTGGAGAATGGTGGAATGCTAATGATCAACGACGTTTGGCAAATAATTCTGCCGTCTATGTTGATAAACCGGATGCAGAAACATTTCTTAAAGAATGGACTAACCTCGTTCAATCAAAATCAGGTGAACGAGGTATTTTTAATAGAAAAGCAGCTGCAAAAGCGGCCGGAAGATCAGGAAGAAGAACTACAGAAGGAATTGATTTTGGAACAAATCCATGCTCTGAAATCAATCTTAGACCATATCAATTTTGTAATTTAACAACAATTCCGGTTCAAGAATCAGATGATATTGAATCCTTAAAGAAAAAGGTAAGACTTGCTACGATTTTGGGAACATGGCAAGCAACCTTAACTAATTTTAAGGGATTAAGATCTATTTGGAAAAAGAACACCGAAGAAGAAAGATTGCTTGGTGTGTCTATGACAGGAATTTTTGGAAATAAGCTATTGAATGGAAAAGATGGACTAGAAAGAACAGCAGATGTTCTTTCTGAACTCCGACAGGTATCTATTAAAGTCAATAAAGAGTGGTCAGAGAAACTTGGTATAAACCAGTCTGCTGCTATTACTTGCATTAAACCAGAAGGAACAACATCTAGCCTTACAATGACATCTTCTGGAATTCATCCTTGGCACAATGAATACTACACTAGAACAGTTCGTGGAGATAAAAAAGATCCATTAACTCAATTCTTACTTGATTCTGGAATACCGGCAGAACAAGATGTTATGAATCCAGAAAACATGGTATTTAGCTTTCCAACCAAAGCTCCTGATGGAGCAATAACAAGAAAAGATATAACAGCAATTGAGCATTTAGAATTATGGTTGCTTTATCAAAGATATTGGTGTGAGCATAAGCCCTCAGTAACCATTAGTGTCAAAGAAGATGAATGGTTAGAAGTTGGTGCATGGGTATATAAGCATTTTGATGAAGTAACCGGTGTTTCATTTTTACCATATAGTGATCACACTTATAAACAAGCTCCATACCAAGATATTACTGCTTCAGAATATAACGAAGCAATTAAAGCTATTCCATCAGAATTAGAATGGTCTTTATTGGGACATTACGAAGAAGATGATTCTGCTGTAGTTGGTGGAAGAGAATTAGCTTGTTCAGCCGGTGCTTGTGATATAGTTGATATTGGAACATCATAAATATTTTCAATTGATTTGAAAAGGGCCGAAAGGCCCTTTTTTATTTGCCTTTCATATCTGTAACTGATATTATAGAATATTGAGGAGGTGAATAAATGGCATATTTAACATGGCTGGCACAAGTACTAAGAGATGCTGGCTGTAAAGTTTATGAACACGGCAATTGGAAAGCTCATGGACATGGACCTATGAGTGATATTAGAGGAGTACTATTACATCATACTGCTGGTCCTGTAAATGGGGACTATCCTTCAGCAAATACCGTTGTTAATGGTCGTCCAGGATTAGATGGTCCTCTTGCTCACCTAGGATTGGCACGTGATGGTTATTGGTGGGTTATTGCTGCTGGCCAGGCGTGGCATGCAGGAAACGGATCGTATTCTTGGTGTGGAACTAATAATGGAAATGCACATCTAATTGGAATTGAGGCTGAATCTACTGGACGAGGTGATTGGACACAAGAGCAATTGGATGCTTATCCTAAAGGAGTGGCAGCATTACTAGATTATTTGGGACTTGGTACAGAGAGAGCAATAGGTCACAAAGAATGGGCACCAGGAAGAAAAATTGATCCTCATGGTTGGCCGGGAGACATGAAGGGTTTTAGGCTAGAAGTTCAATCAATTAGAAATGGAGAGGAGGAAGAAGACTTGAAAGACGACGAAAGACAAGCGCTTTTCGATATTAAAAATCAAGTAATGAAATTTATTGCAGGAAATCACTCAACAAATGGACAATGGGACGACTCAAAGGTAGAGGTTCAAGATGAAGAAGGAAATGTTACTACCGAACTTGTAGAAAAGTGGGGCGTACTTGCTGTACCACCTGTAAAGGCAAATTTGGTAACTGGACCGAAAGGAAGATCATGGTTCTCTATGGTAACACCAGACAAAGATGCTGAAATTATTGGAATTTGGGCAGTAGCAGATAAAGGTCCAGGTCCTAAAGCAGGAGAATATCCACTAGTCACTGGTAAGTTTACTTTGACAAAAGATGATCGACCAATGTGGGAATTACCAGATGGAGTAACACAAGTTTCTGTAAAATATAAGGCAAGTAATCCAATTGGATGGTTGCTTGAACATAGATCAGAATGGTGATATAATTTAATTATGGGATCTGTGAAGTTGAATTAGTGCAGATCGCTACTTAGGATGCAAACGGGCCGTAGTGCCCGTTTGTTTTTTTTATATACCTATAGTATAATCAAAATAAATGAACCTATTGGGAAGAGTAGAAGACTTATCAGATCAATTAAACCTGCTTATAGAAAAGGCAGAACTTTGGCAACTGCTGTTTGACGAATGTCCAATGGCTGTAGCTGCGTTTGATCATTCCATGACTTTCTTTTTAGTTAATAATGCCTTTACACTACTTACTGGATTTTCTAGGCAAGAGATAATTGGGGAGAAAATAAAATTAGTTCTTCCAATGGATCAAAGGAAATCTCATTCTAAATATGAAAAAGAATTTATAAAAAATCCTATTAAAAAACTTGACAGGCATGGATTGTCTCCAAACATTTTAGATAAATCTGGTCAAGAAATACCAATACAAATAGATTTATCTTTTATTAATTATGATAGTAAAATATATTATATAGCATTTATGAGGAGAATATAGTGGCAAGTACAACAATACAATTACCAGCAGGAACTGACGTTAGTCATATGATTAACTTTCCAATGGCCGCCGGATGGTTGGGCGGAGTTGTTGTTACACTATGTTCAAGTGTTAACGCAACGGTACATGAAATGCTTTTTATAGCAGACTATGGTCCATCAGTACAAAAGCGCATCAGGCGTGTTGGCGGCACCAGTGTTAATAACTGGTTTGAATGGACATTAGGTAAATATTCACGTCCGCCCTGGTTTTTATATAATCATGAGTCCATGATGTGGATTAATTACACATCTACTGCAAATATTTCTGTATGTATAGAAACAAATAGAAATGTGCAACCAAGACCATATCCAGATTATCCCGGTGATGTAAGTGACTGGGAAGGTACGATTTATTATGAGTAAACATGAGCACCTATGATCAGTTAGCATTATCAACAAGTCCAGCATTCTATTTAGCATCCCCATTGACAACTGATCAATCGGGGACAACAACATTTACAATTGATTCGAATACATCAACTTTAGATGGACAACCCATTATTTTTGGTCATGAATCCTCATTCAGAATAAATGGTGATCAAGCAATAGAAATCACTGGAAATATGGGGATCTTTAGACAGGATTCTAGTATTGAGCTTGTTGTTTACTGCTTAAGACCACAGGATGAAATTCCATTGCTGGCAGATCCTACCACCGGCAGTGGAATATTTCTGACAAATACTGGAGTATCACTAGTGCTTTATTTCGATTATTGGAGAATGATTTCTCCTATAATAGTTTCACTAGACGTTACTGACTGGAATCAGAAACTACACATTGTAGTTAATTTTATGAATAATCAAGCTGAACTTAATGTAAATTCTCAGTCAGTCATTTTAGAATATGTTGGAGATCCTGTAGCGGTTGCTGATTGTAAAATAGGGTCTGGAACTTTAGATGCTAGTGAGTCATTTTTTCTAGATGGGCTAGGAGTCTATTTCAGAGGATTTGAGCAAAAAACAAAGTATATTGATGACGATAATTTGGGGTATCAGTATCTTTCTTCCAGAAAATACGGCGGAATCAATACAGTATTTTCTGGAAATACTGTAGCTATGACATCAGTAGTATCATCTGATGACTTTACTTTTTTTGATGACGTTGGACAAGAAAGTTTTGCATACTATCAAGTACCTGCAACAGAAGACGATAAGCTATTTGATTTTGTCACTGTAAAAAACTCTAATGAAAATGTTAATCTTTATTATAGAATAAATCAAGAATCCACATGGACACAAATTATTAATAGTGCAATTATTGACATTGATGAAGAAATGCCTCTTATCACATTCAAACAGTATCATGGTGGACAAAGAGACAGCGTTCAATTTGAATTGAAAATAAATGTATTTTTCGATGGTGGCGTTACTTATCAAACGCCTGCGAATTTAACATCTGTGGGTGGAGCCATTTATCCAGAAGTATATGAGGCATCGATAGTTAATTGTCCGGATGGAGTTATTCTTCAAGACTCTTATTACAATGGAGAATGGATTTCTGGTCAATTTTTTGAAGATGTGCCTAAAACTATAGAAGTAGTTTTCAGACCAGAAAGTATTGATGTAAAAACCTATGTATTTAACTCTGCCGATGGATCAGCCTCGTTTGGTCCCTCTGGATCTATAGTGGGATACACTGCTTATCTAAATGGTCAATTAGTTACAGATTTAGATAACGTTCAGAAAAATCAGTGGTATCATTTAGTCCTTGTAGACTCAACACCAGCAGACACAACTTTTTCTTTAAATTTTCCAGATCCAAGTAATATATCTTATATGATTTTGACTGGATATCAAAATGAATTGGCAGAATCCGATGCCTTGGTCTTGTATAAAACATTAGTTGGAACAGACAATATTTCAGAGACTGAAAATTTAGGAATAGTTTCAGAATATGTAGGAGAAACTGGAACAGCATATACCCCTTATTCATATGCTTGGTCAATTATTGGTGCAGGCGGCAATTAAATGGGCAACATTTGGTCCAATTTGCTAAATAATGGGCAATCATGTTAAAATATTTTTATGAATAGCCCAAAAAATAGCAATAAAATAACAGTAATCAGTGAAACTGATTTGGGAATCTATGTCTGGCAAATGCCGGATGGTAGATTTGTTACAGATAAAGATCTTAACGTCATGAATATTGTTTCTAGAAGAAATGATTTACAGGCAATGGCTACTTTAACAAGAGTGGCGAGAAAACATGACATTCATGAAGGCCGCCCCTATTTTATTGAGGGTGCAAGACGAACAGATGATGAAGAATTAAAAGAGCAAGTGGAAAGAATGAAGGCGGGACTTGTTCCAGACCCGTATGACATTGGTGTGTATAAGGAGTCATTAAGAAATAATGAGTAAAGAGGATCAAGAAGAAAAGTTATTGGAAGTAACAATAACTAATCGAGTAAGTATAGAAGATACATCAGTAGATTCCTTTGAAAAATCTCTAGATGAGATTAGATCTCTTCGTGGATTGCACAGAAATTTTATACGCAAAGCAGACCGTGCTGCCAATAAAGAGGCTCAATCTAAGCGTGTAGATAGAGATAGACATTTTGGCTATAACTATTTGGACTGTGTAACGCCACCGTACAACTTTGACTATTTGTCAAAACTTTATGATCTTTCTCCCGCACATCATTCAGCCAGTAATGCTAAAGTTGATAATATTGTTGGATTAGGTTGGGAATGGATAGAGTCTCATTTAGTCAAAGAGAAAAAGTCTAAAGCTAAAACTAAGCGCAAACTTGAGATTATTGATCAAACGCTTACTGAAACAAAGAATGCTCTGAATGAGTGGATTGATACTGTAAGCAAAGAAGATCCATTCGAAGAGACCTTGAGAAAGATTTGGATCGATTATGAAGCTACTGGAAACGGTTATATGGAAATTGGACGTATGAAAAACGGACAGATAGGTTACATAGGTCATATTCCACCAAATAATCTCAGGGTTAGAGTAGAAAGAGATGGATACGTTCAAATTGTTGGTAATATTGCAACCTATTTTAGAAATTTTGGTGAACAAAATCCAAATCCAGTTACTACTGATACAATGCCAAATGAAATTATTCATTTTAAGAAATATAGCCCAACAAACGCTTTCTATGGAGTTCCAGATATTATTTCAGCTAAGACGGCATTGGCCGGAAATGAATTTGCTGCTAGATATAACTTAGACTACTTTGAAAATAAAGCTATTCCAAGATATGCAATTATTGCTAAAGGAAGTCGTCTTTCGCAGGGTGCTATCAATAAGTTGGTAGAGTTTTTTGAAACTGGATTGAGAGGAAAACATCATCGAAGTGTTTATATTCCTATTCCAGCTGGTGATAACGACATTAAGTTTGAAGCCATTGAATCATCAACACAAGATTCTTCATTTGGCTCATATCGAGAATCAAATAATGAAGAAATCTTTATGGCCCATAGAGTTCACAAATCTAGAGCTGGTGTTTTAGATAGTTCTGGCGGACTATCAGCAGCCCGAGATGCAGACAAAATCTTTAAAGAATCAGTCTGTAGACCAGAGCAAAGAATTATTGAAAAGAAGCTTAATAAAATCTTTAAAGAAATAACCGATATGTTCTTATTCAAATTAAGTGAATTGAGTTTGACAGACGAAGACACTCAATCAAAGATTGATGAAAGAAACGTTCGCATGGGCATTGATGTACCTGATGAAGTTCGTGCAAGAGATGGAAAGCCGCCTAGACCAGATGGTAAAGGTAATGAACCTTGGGCTGCTAATCCTCAACAGGCAGCAGAACAAAATGCTCAATCAGCTGCAAGCCGTACAAGAGATTCTGAAAGGTCAGCAGGTGCATCCGATTCAGATGGTGAGGGCAGAAACGAGCAAGGCGCAGGCCGAAAAACATCATAATTTGCATGATATAAAAAAATAGTTTATAATGAGAATCAAATGATAGAGAAAGCACAATTTTCAACAGACAATGATAGAATTCAAATTGGAATTCCATTTGTTAAGCATAATGAAGAGAAGCGGACCGTTTCCGGATTTGCTACATTAGATAATGTAGATTTAAGTGGGGAAGTTGTCACTGCCGATGCTTCGAGAAAAGCTTTTGAAAATTTCCGTGGAAATGTTAGAGAACAACATCTGCCTATAGCGGCCGGTAAAGTTGTCAATTTTCATCAGGAATCATATTTTGATTCTGCAACAGACAGAATATATAATGGAATATTTGTTGATGTGTATGTCAGTAAGGGTGCTCAAGATACCTGGGAAAAGGTATTAGACGGAACTCTTACTGGCTTTTCTATTGGTGGAACAATTAAATCATCAGATGAATATTATGATGCTAAATCAGATAGATGGATAAAATTTATTAATGACTATGATTTAATAGAACTAAGTTTAGTTGATTCACCAGCAAATCACCTATGTAATGTATTTTCAATAGCTAAAAGTAATGATGGCCTATCTGCACAAGGTATTGCTACAGAAACTGTTGTCGAAAATGTATTTTGGTGTGCAACTGATTCCATTGCAATAGCTACAAAAGAAGAAAAGTCTTCATGCTCCATTTGTCAAAAAGAGATGTCAAACCAAGGTTGGTTTGAATCAACTGAAAACAAAACGGAGAAAATGAGAGAAATTATATCAAAGTCTTTAAAGACTGAAGAGTCAGAGGAAATGAAAGGAGGTTCCCAAGTGGCTGAAAAAAACACTGAAGAAGCTGAATTAACAAAGTCAGAAGTCACAGAGGAAGCAACAGAGACAAACGAAGGCACAGAAGTAATGCAAAAATCTGAAGAAGCTTCTGAAGTCGCTACTGATGAGCCGGATTTCGAATCTATGGCTAAAGCTCTTGACGAAATTAAAAAGTCAGTTTCTACATATACAGAAGCTAGAGGAGCGGAAAAAGAAGAATTAATTAAGGCTGTTTCAGACAAGGTTAAAGAGGTTCAAGACGGAGTTCAAGAACAATTGGCAGATCTTTTAAAGAAGCACGATGCTTTAGCTGAGCAGTTCCAAGGATTTAAGGCGGGTCTAGATAATGTCGAAAAAAGACTAGATGCTGAACTAGATACTGCTGTAAAGAAATCACAATCATCAACTTCAAATCTTGATGATGAATTGAAAAAAGAGAAAAAAGGACTATGGACAGGCGTACTTCTTCCAAGTAACGACTAAAAATAAAATAAAGAAAGGAGTAAAAATACTGTGAGCAATGAACTACTTGAAAAAGTAATTCGTACTACTGAAGTAGGTTCTGGTGGTGGTGGTTTACTTAACGCCGACCAAAGCAACAAGTTTATCGACTATATGTTCGATGCAACTGTACTTGGTAAAGAATGTCGTCAGATCCGTATGAGCGCATCTGAAGCTGATATTGATAAGATTGGCGTAGGTCAACGTATCGCTCGTTTAGCAACAGAAGCTGTTGACACTGGTGTCAACGCTGCTGTTCAATTCACTAAAGTTACAATCTCAACAAAGAAACTTCGTTTAGACTGGGAACTTTCAAGTGAATCACTAGAAGATAACATTGAGGGGGCTGATCTAGAAGACACAATCGCTAGATTAATGGCTACTCAATTCGGTAATGATCTAGAAGATCTTGCTATTAATGGTGATACAGCTTCATCAGATCCACTTATTAAATCATTCGATGGTTGGTACAAACTTGCATTAGCTGGTGCACATATTGTTGATGGTCAAGGAGATACACTTAACCGTTTGCAATTTAACAAGGCTCTTAAGGCTATGCCACGTAACTACATGCAGCGTCGTAACCAATTGTCATTCTATAGTGGTTCCAACGCAATTCAGGATTACCTATACAGCTTAACTGATCTAAGCACAACTCCTGAAAATATTGCGGAATCAATGATCCGTACTGGACCAGTTCGTACAGAAGGCGGTGCCGGATTTGTTTCATCTTATGCTTTTGGTATTCCTGTAAAGGAAGTTCCACTATTTGATGAAACTGCCGATGGTACTTATTCTGGTGCTTCTGGCGATCACGGACATCTTGAACTTACATTCCCTAAGAATAGACTTTGGGGTATTAAGAGAGATGTTAAGATCTACAGCCAGTTCGACCAGAAGAAAGACACAATTGAATACACTGTATATGTTCGTTTTGGTGTTCAAATCGAAAACACAGACGCGTATGTAGTTGTTTCTAATGTTGGTATTACAAGTTAATATGGTTGTCTAATTTAATATCGAATATAGGGCGGGTTTCCCGCCCTATATTGCTTTTCATAAAAGATATATGATAGAATCGATTCAAGGAGGTAAAATGTCTTTTAGCGGATTAAAAGTAGATGAATTAAGAAAAGCATGTGATTTTTTTGCGGTGGATGTTGAACCAAAAGCCAAAAAAGAAGAATTAATTTTAGAGTTACAAAATAATGGTGTAGATTGGCAATCATATCAAAAATTTGTTTTGGGTGAACCAGATGTTCCGGTAGAGAGCACTCGTGTTGAACCGAAAAAGGTTGTAACGGAAGAGCTTCAAGCAGCAGACAATAAATACACAAATAGTACAGTTCTTGTGAAGTTGCAAGGCAAAAATGCTTCGTTTGAAGTAATGGGATTTAAATTTACTCAAAGAAATCCTTATAATGCAATGCCAGCAGATAAGGCTCAGAAAATAATGGATTGGCATCCTGGAGTTTTTTGTGTAGCAACACCCAGAGAAGTTCAAGAATTCTATAGTTAATAAATAAAAGGGGCTAAATGCCCCTTTTTGCTATAAAAAATCAATTATGCTACAATTGGCCTGGTGAAGAAATTTTGAAATATATCTATTCCAATACTTTATCATCGTTAACATATAATATTTATGTAGATGGTGTATTAACAAATGCAGATTCTAATGTTTCTGTATCGGTAAATGGCGTTCCTCTTGGAACAGCCGCTACAACTTCAACCGGCAAGTATTCAAAACCTTTACCATCAACCTATAACGCAGAAAACGGGGAACTTGATGTTCAATGGTCGTTCTCCCTCTCTGATAACCCATATCTAATAGATGAATGTTATCAAGTTATTACACCTTATGTAACATGGGATGAAGTTTATGATAAATTTACTACCTATGGTAAAACATATCAAGATTATTTAGAGGCAGAGAGCTTAGTAAGAAACATTATTGATGTTTACTGTGGTCAAAAGTTTATGAAGTTCGAAGCACAATTAGAGGCTGAGGGAACAGGCACTGATGGCCTTATTTTGCCAAATAGATTAATAACATTAGATGATGTTCAGTGGTATGACGATCAAAATGTTATTTATGTAGATCAAGACACTCCATGGGAACTGGCTGCTGATGGATGGATATTAAGAAAGCAGTCCTATTATGACAAGTTTGATCCGACTTGGCCAGGTAGAGATAAGTTCAGAAGAAATAGAATATATTTCGTCTCAGGATTATGGGGCTATGAATGTGTACCTGAAGAAATCCATGAGGCAGCTGGAGTCTTAATAGAAGATTATATTTGTCCAGATCAGAACTATAGAAATAAATATCTAGATAATATTAGATCTGGTGAATGGAGGCTTGAATACAATAGTTTTGCCTTCATAGGAACAGGCAATGCTGTAGCAGATCAATTGCTTAATTCATATAGAAGATTCCCTGAGTTTGGTGTGATATAAGTGGCATGTATTTTATCTTCAAGATATGTGTATGAAGCTGATATTTATAAAAAAACTATAACTAAAAACTCTAGTGGACAACTTATAAGCAATTGGGTGTTCGATAGAACAATAGTCTGTTATGCGGAAACTATTGTTGATGGCGGAGTAAAGTCAGCAGCTACAACAGAGACGTTTGATATACGCTATGAAAATGTCGATTGGGTTAAAATAACTAGTGGTCAAGCCTTAAGACGTTCAGATAGAGTTACCAATATTCGTAATAAAGCAACTCAAGAACTTGTCTGGAAAGAGGAAGAAATAAAAAATAATCCAGCAACTTGGTTTAATTCAAACGGGTCTGCACCAATAAATGATCCATTTGGAAGAACAGTTGAGTATAAAACTTTAATCAAGAGAGCAGAGGTTCAGGGTAATGGCAATTAATATACAAGCAGAATTAGCAAAAATAGAAACTGTTGTTTCAAAAATTAATTCTATTGGTGTAACCCTAAAGACAGAAAGTCATATTTCCTCTATGCTCAAAGCTTCCCATTCAGTTATGGCATCTGGATTTGTTTCTCACATGACAATAGAATCTATGAAGAATCCACAAAAATTTCATCATATGTATGAGTGGAGTCAAATTGGTGATCCAAACGCTAGATTATGGAGACATGTTTTACGTGGTGGTGGAAAGAGCAGAAAGGCATTTTTTGAATTCAAAGCGTCTAAAAAAACTGTTCCTGTACCCAAAGAACTTCAGGCCGTAGGCGTCAAGAGAAGACACATTTTTTATTGGAAAGCTCCAATAATTGAATATGGTCTTCCAGTTAGAATTTCTCCTAAAACAGCAAAAGCACTTGTTTACTTGAAAAAAGCTAGTCAGTCAAATCCAAATTCAAGATTTGTTGGGTGGGAGTCTGGCGGAATTATTTATAGAGAATCACCTGTCAATATCGATAAGCAGGGAAATAAAATGACTTGGGGATCATTTACTAAAGAGTATATAGCATGGTTTTCGGGAGATGAACCTAAAAAACTTGTACAAAATGCGGTCTTGAAACCGGCAGGTAAAACTATAAAGCAGGTTCTAGATTCAGAATTAAAGCAGGTAAATAAAAAGAAGTTTAGACAAAAAACTTTATCAATTGAAGCAATTGCATATGATCCTACTATAGGCGCAAAGTTGCAACAAGCACTTAATAACAATTATGCATTGGCATCAAAAAATAGGATGGTTGAAGAATGAGCAAGTGGTCCATAGCCCCATACTATTTTATCAATAAGTTTATTGAGGCTAGTCTAAGAAATGAAGATATTATTCCCGCAGAATCTAGTTATATGACAGAATTAGATTCACAAGATGTCTCACTTCCATTTTTTATACCAGCGCAACAAACAGCTGAAATGACTTCAGCCTATAATGAAGCAATTATAGAGCCAGGCGAAGAGGGTTTCGTAGATTTGCCTTTCGGTATATATACTGTAGCAATTCTATCGAGATCCGATTCGCCATTTTTTAGTTGTGGACGAATCGCCTACACTTTTTATTCACATGATGTAGATAAGTTGTTAGAAATAGTAAATTATGTAGTTAATTTATGTCAACGTGAAGATTGGACAGCAGCAGATATAAATGACTTTTTAAAGTCTGATGCCAATAATCCATTCGAATTTAAGACAATAATTTCTGAAAATTCGGCCGGTCCAATGGAAACAGAAGATGAAGGTGGAAGATATGCTTATATGGTAGTAGTTTATTATGAATCTACATATGAGGGTCTTTCTAGAGATTCAGATGGTCCAACAGTATTTTCTGGCAATTTGGGTATGTGGCATTAATTTGCAACATAATTGTCATTATGGGATAATATTAATTGGAAGAAGACGGCGGTTTGAAATTTTTGAAAAGGAGGGTAAAACCTAAAAATGGCACAAGGTAATTCACGTAATATTATTGTTGGAGCAGCAGCTATGTATATTTCTGCAAAAGACTCGCTAGATCCAACATTCTATACCAGCTCTGATTCTGATATTCCATCACCAGCTATTCCAACTTTAAGCTCAGGTGTTTCAGCGGTATCAGCTTTAGATGGTAGCTCCGCTTGGAGATTTACCGGTTATACTCAAGAAGGTGTTGAGGTAGCTTACGAACCTGATTATGGTGAAGTAGAAGTTGACCAATTGCTTGACGCTGCTAAGATGTATAAGCAAAAAATGACTATGAGTGTTCGAACAACTCTTGTTGAAGCAACTCTAGAAAATCTAATGGTTGCATGGGCACAGTCTCCAAACGTTTCTGAAGGACAAGCACCTTCATATAAAGCGAATGGTGTTGGTGGACTAAATGACACTACAGGTTTCGATCAAGGTGGTTCAGCAGTAACTCTAAATGAGGGTGATGAACATCTTGGTATGGCTGCTGGTGCTCTTGGTATTGAGCCGGTAGAACGTTCACTTGCTTTCGTTGGACTATCACCTAGATCAAAGGTTGATGGAAAGAAGAGAGAAAGAATTTACCACGCGCGTAGATCACTTCAGGTTGAATCATCAACTCATGGTTTAAAGCGTGCTGAAGCTACTGTATTCCCAGTATCATTCCGTTTGCTACCTGCAAGCGTTTCTGGTGCGGAATATGGTTCTATTCGTGACAGAGTTATTACAACTGCGTAATCTCTAGTTTCACGTTATCTGATAGCCCTGGTTCGCCAGGGCTATCTTTAGTTTAGTTGCAAAATAATTATTGCTATGATACTATTTATTTTAAGATAACGTGAAAGGAACTATAATGGCAAATAGAGTTTATTCTGTCGAGGATATTGAACTACAGGATTGGGACAAGCCAATCAGAATACATCCTCTTACTATTAAAAAGCTAAAGAAACTATTTGAGAAAATAGATTTTGAAAATGAAGATGTAAAAAAGAAATCATTACTAGATGTATTTTTAGATGCTGTTGCTGTTGCAATGGAAACATTTGAACCAAGATTGAGTGATCCAGATGTTTTATCAGAACATATCGATCAACCAACCCTAGAACATATTTTAGATGTAGCAGCAGGGGTGAAGTTAAATGACCCAAATCTAGCAGCGGCGATGGCGAACAATCAGGATGGGATCAATTAGTAGATCTAGAAGCTGAACTTATGTATTTATACCCGGGAACTTGGAAAAGTTTTGATGATTTAGAGGAAAATCTAACTAGACAAGAATTAGCAGTCATGTTAGAAAAAGGTAGAGACTTGAAGCGAGAACAATATAAGTTCATGGCAGCACTAAAGGGTATAGATCTAGATAAAGAACAGCAGTCATCTTTTGATGATGTAAAACGTCGTGCAGCCGCAAGAGTTGCCGGAATGTCTGAAGAGCAAATTGAGCTTGATGGTATGATTCAAGTTATAGAAGAGGATGAATAAAAATAGAACAAATTACAATAAGCTTTCAAGGTGAAGCTGACTTTAAAAAGGTTCAGGCCGAACTAACAGCCCTAAACAGATCTATTGGAGATTTGGGTAGGGGTATTGAAACTTTAAATTCTAAAACTCTTTCTTCTAAAATGGCTAGAGATATTCAAGCCATTGCTCAACCTAAATTTGATTGGGATATGGGGCTTCGTCAAGCTGATCAGATGGCGAAGCTTATCCAAAAGAATAAAGTCGGAATTAGCGAATTCTTTGGACAATGGCGCAAAATGGGTGATATGGCTGTTCAGCAAGCCAGATTACAAAACTCATTATCTAAAAATCTAGGTAATGGTGCTATGCAAATAACGGTTCCAACAGCTAGCTCTGTAAAAGAATTTACATCGAGCATGGAACTTGCTAACAGAGAAATGTCTTTGCATGGTGAACTTTTAAAATCTACTGGTACCCAAATTCAAAATTGGGGTAAAAATACTCAGTGGGCTGGTAGACAGCTTATGGTTGGTTTTACAATTCCTTTTGCAGCAGCAGCCGCTGCTGCTGGTGTTTATGCTTACACCGTGGACAAAGAATTAACCCGAATTGAAAAGGTCTATGATGGAACAACCGAGGGCCTTAGAAAAATGTCAATGGAAACAGCCAAAATGGTTACTCAAACAATGGGTCAGCCAGTTAAAGAAACATTAGACGTTATGGGTCAATTAGCTGCTGTAGGTAAACAAGGTGTAGATTTGCAAAGATCAACTGCTGAAGTTCAGAGACTAACAACCTTGGGTGAAATGGATAGAATGGATTCACTTAAAGCTGTCATTTCATTGCAATCTACATTTAAAATGAGTACTCAGGAAACTACTGAGGCCATCAACTATATGAACGCCGTTGAAAATGCTACCTCATTGAGCATGCAAGATTTTGCTGAAGCTATTCCGCGCGCAGCTGCTCCAGTAGCAGAATTGGGCGGTAGCATTAAAGAACTTGGTACTATTTTAGTAGCCATGAAAGAACGTGGTGTGGATGCTGCTGAAGGTTCAAATGCTATTAAAACCGTTATGAATAGATTGCTTAATCCCGCAAAAGAAACAGAGCAATTATTCCAGCAATTAACGGGGAAATCTCTTAAAGATTTTATTACGACCACTAAAGGTCAACTAATGCCTACAATGATGGGGCTTTCAAAGATTATTCAAGAATCTAATCTTTCTGTAGCTGAACAACAGCAATTAATTGGTCAATTAGCTGGTTCATATCAGATGACCAGAATGACTTCTATTTTGCAAGGTCTAGCCGACACAGGTGGTCAGGTAGGAAGAGCAATGGAAGTTGCCAAACAAGGTGCTGGAGATTTGGCAAATGTGGCTGGTAACGAACTCCAAAAGCAAGTTGGAAGCCTTTCTGGTCAATTTAACATAGCACTTGAAGGATTTAAATCAGAGTTTCAAGAATTCGGTGAAATAGCGCTTAAGGTGGCAACATTAATCCTTAAGAGTGGTGAAGCAGTTCTATCATTTGTTAATAACATGCCAGATTGGGTTAAAAGCGGAATAGTTATTCTTGGAGCTTTTACAGCTATTGCTGGTCCATTAGTCATGATTGCTGGTTTAATTGGTAACCTTATTGGAACTGGTGCTAAGTTAGTTGGTTCATTTATGCGTCTTGCTGGTGGATATAAGTCTATGACTATTGAGCAAAAGGCTGCCCAAATGGCTTCTGGAACTTACAACAAGATGCTTTTAACTGAGGCTGACAGTGTTCAAATACTTATTTTCCAATTAGAAAAACTTCAGGCCGCATATAAAGCAACAAGTATGGCAGCAACTGCCCCGGGTAATAATTTAAATCAAATTAACGGAATGGCTATAGGTAGAACCAAAGATGGATCAATGTACATTAACGATCCAAAAATTGGTCCTAGAGCATTGAATGCTTCTGAAAAATCGGCATACAATGAACAGGTTGCAATTGCTGCAACAGCCAGGGAACAAGCAAAGGTTACAGATGAAACCAAAAAGTCTGCTACTGCTCAACGCGCCTTTACTGGAGAATCTTTGCTTGCTGTATCTGCTGTGTCAGGTATTGCGTCTATGGCTATGGGTGCAAATAGCAGTTTTGCAGAATGGTTAAATTATATTTCATTGGCTTCTGTAGCGCTTTATGCGCTTATGCCTATCTTAGGTAAAATTGGAACAGCAATTAAAGCTAATGCCGCCGCACAATCTCTTATGGGAATTGGCGGAGGTGGATTAGCTGCTAAAGGTGCCGGAATGCTGTCAGGAATTGGATCATTTTTAATGAATCCAGCTACATTATTAGTAGGTGCTGGTGTTGCTACGGCTTATGGTATATACTCATTAGTTACTGCTGAATCAAGAGAGCAACTTGCAAACATGGAGGCCGTAAAGAATTCTACAGATCTTTGGTCCAAGTCCCTTGGTTTTGTTAAGCAAGAAATGGGTCAAATTAAAACTGCTTCTGGAGAAGTTAAGGATACTGTTGATAGTATTGCTCAAAAGATGAGAGAAGAAAATTCTCCATTAGTTCAAGAAGTGAGAAAGCTTAGCGATGGAAAGCTATATGACAGAATTAGAACTGAACTTTATAAGCTTCAGGGTCAAGGACTTCCACAAGATCAGATTACTCAGGGACTAGATGCTTTACTTCGTGCCGCAGGTAAAAAGAAGGAAGAAATTGATAAAATTATGGGTCAAATTAAATTCGATTTCGATTTTACTGGCTCTAAAAAAGATTTAGATAAATTCCTTTCAGATGTAAGGAGAAGAACATTTGATTCTACTATTGCTGGTGGAGCGTTCCAAGGCGATCCAGGATTTTTTGGAAAACTTTCTCAAGTTACTGACCAGGGTGCCGCAGGCATTAAAGAGACAGCCAAAACTTTATGGGACAGAATGGTAAATCTTGATCCTTCTCAAAGAGCGTATCTTTTGAATAATATAACCACACAAATGTCAGACATTCAAAAACAAACAGCAGATAGGATTAATCAAAAATTCAAGGGTACTGTAGGGTTTAATTCTGGTCCAGCATATAACTGGGAACAATTAATGCAAAAGTATACAACATTTAGTGATAAATATGGTGTATTTAGTGCAAAAACAGATGATGCCTTTTCAAAAGAAATTGCTCTTGCTGCTAATTCTATGAGATCGTTTACAACAGAGGTTGCTAATTTGGCTGGTGTTTCTCCGGATGTAAGTAAGAAATTTAAGACATTTAGTGACTTGCTTCCACACCTGAACCAAGGAACTATGTCTGGTGAACAAGCTATTAAGCAATATGGTGAGGCTTTGAGTGCAGCAGAAAAAGATGGTAAAAAGCTTACAGATGAGCAAAAATTACAATTGGCAACAATTTATGCTTTGGCTGGTGGATTAGATGCTGCTAAATTAGCAACTGGAGAATATACAAGAAAGCAAACAGACCTTGGTGCAGAAACTCAGGCTAATGCAACTAAACTTCAAGCATTTCTTACTACGTTAAAAAACGTTAATTCTGAACAGGGTAAATTCTTTGATGCAAAGACCTCTGGAAATCAAGGATTTGTTAATTTGGGTGAAGATGTTCAAAAGCAAGCTCAAACATTAGCTAATTCAACCAAACAAATTTATTCTGGTGCTTCAAGTACTATTATGGATGCATTGGCATCACAATCTGAACGACAATTCCAAGCAAGACTAGACTCTATTAGTGCGGCATATGACAGAAAGAAGAGCGCATTGGATAGAGAATCTAAGGCTTTGGATAAATCTTGGGATGCTAGAATGAAAGATTCTAAGCGTGGATTCGATGAAACTAAGAAGCAAATTGAAAAGAATTCCGAAGCAGAAATAAAGGCAATTGATGGACAAATCAAGGCTCTTCAAGATAAGAAAGAAAAAGAGCAAGAAATTGAAGAGCAACGTCAGGCACAATTTGAAGCTGAACAACGAAGAATCGAAAGACTTAATGAAATTGCCAATAGAAATATTGACTTCAATAGAGCAATGGCTGAAGGCAATTTGGATGAAGCTGCTCGAATTCAGAATAATATGGCCGGTGTTCAATCTGGATGGGGTTCAGAAGATGATGCCAGAAAGTCTCAATTTGCTGCTAATCAGAGATCAAAAGAAATTGATCAACAAATTACTGAACTTAATGAAAGAAAGCAAATCATTAATGAGGCTAAGGCAGCCAAACTAGAAGCTCTAGCTGCTGAAGAAGAGGCAGTGACAGAATCTTTGCAAAGACAAAGAGAGATGGAAAAAGAGGCTCTTCAGGAAAGAATGGACAATCTTCAAAAAGAGCAAAAGGCAAAAGAGGATACAGAGCGTCGTAAGCAAGAAATCCAAAAGAAATCTTTGGAAATTGAACTTGCAACATTGAGAGAATTTGTTCCTCAAAACGAAGCTGAATTGTGGTCACATATTGGAAGAGTGCAAGATGCTTATGGTCGTCATGGAATCCAACTTACTATTAAAGGTGGAGAATGGGGCCAAATTATTGGTAATGCACTTCAATCCAATGTTGATAGAGCCAGAATAAATATGTCAAATGATGCGGCATGGGCATCGTTCGGTGCTGCTGTAGCAGGTGCTATTTCTAATGGTGCGTTTGGGCTTAGCCTGGGAGACTTCTTTAACATGCTTGTAACTGGTAATCCTCCTTCAGGATGGAAACCGCCTGGCGCAAGTAAGCCATATCAAGGGCAGCGCGGCGATATGCAATATGCATTCCATACAGGTGGTTATATTGGTCGTGATACTGGTGGTAGATTAGGCAGAACTGGAGGACTTTATGATGATGAAGTTCCAGCTATTCTACAAAAAGGAGAATATGTTCTAAATAAAGATGCTGTTAGCAAGTATGGAACAGATTGGGTAGATCAAATTAATTCCGGTAAAGTTGGAATTGGTGGAGGAGACCCCGGCGTAGCTATGGCTGGTATGTTCGGTGGCGTTATTGGAACTATGATGAGAGGGCTTATTGGGGCTACATTCTTGGGTGCTCAAGAGCAATCAGCTACTAATGGTGGACTTTCAGTTCTCAATATGGCTCAAAAGGCAGGTGTTTATGGTGGGGTTAAGCTCTCAGATGAACAATTAAGAAATGCTAACATCATTGCCAATGTTGGTAAAAGCATGGGCGCATCCACAAGAGATATCATTATCTCTTTGATGACTGCTATGCAAGAGTCGACTTTGAGAAATCTTAACTATGGTGACCGAGATTCTGTTGGTCTATTCCAGCAAAGAACATCGCAGGGTTGGGGAAGTATTGCACAAATTATGAATCCAGAATATGCTGCAATGAAGTTTTTCCAGGGATTGCTTAGAATTAAAAATAGAGATTCTATGTCACCAACTCTTGCAGCTCAAGCTGTTCAAAGATCAGCCTTTCCTTACGCCTATGCAAAATGGCAACCAATGGCTGAAGCTCTTGCGGGCGCTGGAATTGGATCAGCCAATTTCTCAAGAGCAATGTCAGGATTGCCTGGATTTGGAATGTTTGCCAGATTAATGAGCGGCAACTCTTCTGGATCTATAATTGGATCAGGAACAGGTAAATATGCTAAACCTACATCTGGTAGAGTAACATCAGAATATGGTAACAGAAGAAATCCAATTTCGGGCAGAAATGAATTGCACGATGGTATTGACATTGGCGCACCTTCAGGAACACCGATTTATGCAACAGACTCGGGTACAGTTGTATCTGCCGGAATGAATTCTGGTGGATTTGGTAACTGGACTATTCTAGATCACGGCGGTATTAAATCTGGTTATGCTCACCAATCTAGAATTGTAGTTTCACCAGGGCAACGAGTAAATAAGGGTCAACTAATTGGTTATGTGGGTTCAACTGGTTATTCAACTGGTCCTCACTTGCATTTCCAGATGGGTGGAGGTCCAAGAAATTGGCAAAACCCAAGAACATTTATTCCGGGACTAGAAATTGGTGGAATGATCAAGTATGATAATACCTTGGCTAATTTACACAAGGATGAGACTGTTTTAACAGCTCCATTGTCTGCTAAGCTTGAGCGCGGCATTGATAATCTTGACAAAGGAATGCCAAATCAGTATTATATAGATATCAATATAGAAGGAACCAGCGTTTCCAAAGAAGAAATAACAGAATCTGTTATGTCTGCGATTGAACAAGCAAATAAGAATAAGGACAAGAGATTGGGGAAGATTAGATAATGGGAATAATTAGATTGCCTATAGACTGCATTGTCAGTTTTGGCGGAATGAGAGTTACAGACCATAAAAGATCTCCATTATCTATGAGTACATCCAAAATTGAAAATAAAAAACGTATGGCGGATGGAACCCTAAGAAGATTTGTTGTTGCAGAAAAAAGAAAATTTAGAGTTTCTTGGGAAGATCTTCCAAATGAAGATTCGAAAACAGTTGACGGATATGCCGGGGTAATTTCTATATATGAATTCTATAAAGATAATCAAGGGAGCTTTATAATGACTATCACTTATGGTGATAAATCAACAGAAGATGTACTTGTAATGTTTGAAGACTTTAACTATAAGTTAAAGAAAAGGGGATCATATACAGACTTATATGATCTAGACATTTCATTGGATGAGGTATAATGCAGTCTATACCTACAGAATATTTAACTGCAATCCGTCGAGGACATGATATAAAGGGTAAACCTTTAGTTATTGCTGAGTGGAACTTTAATCATTTAAAAACAACAGAAGTCAATGAATTGGACTCTGATAATACCGCATGGCCATATAACAAACAATATTTTCCAATTGGTGCTATAACAGATAGAATTAGGCCAAAATCTGGAATATTTTATGCATTCGCAGATAACGAATCATACACTATGACGAATACAGGCGCGGGGCTCTCCTCAGAAAGATTTTATACTATCGAGACAGACAGCAAATTTAAATACTATATGTCCCCATTACAATCAGAAACTTATGACATCAATATCTCTGATCCAGCAGGACCAATTGGTGAATTTAAATTAGACAAATTTAAAGTTAAGGTTGATTATGAATCTTTTGTCAAATCCAATAAAATTAGAATTGGATTTAATTTGGGAACTATACCTAAAGATTGGTCTATCGAAGTGTTCGAAAAGAACGCTAATGCTTGGGTAGAAATAGCGGACCGACCAGATGTCGACGCTGCTACAGGCTTATGTGAAATTTGGTGGAATGGTTCGGCTTGGGTAGATATTCAACAGCTTGATGAATCTATTTATCAAGAAATTAAGGGTGTAAGAATACATATTCGAACTGTTGCCGACGCCGATTCTAGAATTCAGTTGCTAGAAATCGCGGCTATGCGTGAACTAGATCTTACTTACAGAGTTTCAGAATATAGTATTGACATGAGCATGGATGAGGAAGATTTTATTTATCCAGTTGGACAAATTAGTTCAAATAGTGCATCCATTGTTATCAATGACTATGATCTAAAAATAAGCAATAAAGATCCAGCATCAGATTTCTTTGGATTATTAAATGTTTGGTGTCAATTTAGACTTTATGTAGATTATGACCTTTCGGATTATTCCGGCGCAGCTAGCTACAAGGCTAGAGTTGCAACCATGTATACATCTGAATGGCAACAAACAAACGAATATGAATACACGCTTGAAGTATTTGATGTATTAAAGATACTTCAAGATTTATATTGTCCAGCAATGCTTGTAGAAAATGAATCTATTGCCAGAACAATGTCAACCATATTGGATCAGGTTGCTGTAGATTCTTATAGTTTTCAATCCGAGGATTTCGATACAACAGCAACAGTAAAATACTTCTGGACAAATGGAGAAGAGACTGTATATGAGGCTTTTCAAAAATTATGTGAATCTCATCAGTGTGCAATTTTTTGTGATGAATTTGGAGTTATTCAACTAGTTACCCGCTCTGAAATAGCAAATGAGACGGATACTCCAGTATGGACATTTTTGGCAGAAGAAGATGGGTTAGATATCCCCGACATTGCTACCTTTGATAGAAAATATGAATTGATTGCCAATGATGTAACTATTAAATACAAAAAGATGCAAGCAAAAGTCGATGAATTAGATTTAACCAATCAGCCATTGACATCAGTTGTGTGGGAACCGGATGACACCGTAACTCTTCGTGCATCAGCACTACAAAGGGAAATAACTTCTTCAGGAGTTTCATATCCACATCCAACTCTTGGTACACCTGTTAATAACAGCATTTGGATTGATCCAGCTGAGGCTGCAACCTGGCAATATAAGGGATCAGCAAATATTGATGGAGAGGTCTTTGAGTATAACGGAAAAGGATACTTTCAATGGGACTTTACTGCCGGGACTAAAACCGAGGTTATCATTTACAATGATGATGAAAAGCGCAAAAAGGATCTAGAAACTTGGAATAGCTTTACTGGTGGTGGAATTGATCCAACAAGACAAAATCATTTTACTGGTAGATTAGTTACAACAAAAAGAAATGTAGACGGTCGCGGAGAACTATTCCATTCACCTCGCATTGCTGATGGATGGTATTTAATGCATATGTGGATGGCAGGTGCAGGTTCAGCATATTGGCCAGGTAAATATTTCGAATGGGGTGGTCAATTCGTCCCGGGCGATTGGAGAACAAAAACAAATTGGGTTGAAGCTCAATACAAATGGAGTTGGAAAGACTCAATTTTAACCTGTGATCATGTAAAAACAGGTGGCTCAAATCCAGATGTATGTGCTGTTATTCTGAGAGAATTTGATACAACAGAAATGAGAGAGTTCGGAACAAGGATCAGATTTACTCCAGGATGGGGCCACGCCGGTATCGTTTTAAATATATCTGATGCAGATGGGTTTGTTTATGATGATCAGGGTCCAGATCACCCAATGGATGCACATAGATTCTATCAAGTTAGTTTACTATCTACTGAAGCGACAGATAAGCTTGGCCGTGGATGGCAAGACGAAATATTTTGTGAAGTAAAAAATGGAAATACATACAAGCCCATGAAATCTTTTAACGGTGGCTTACGTGGTATCAAATGGCAACTAGACAACAATAAGTGGTATGATTTAGATATTACTTATAGCGAAGATACATGGATTAATGGAGAGCACTGTTCGGCTATTGAAGTATTTATTGATGGTCAACTAGTAGACACTTTTTATACAACAGATAGAATTAGAGCTACTAATTGGGGTGGACTTTTTGTCCGTGGTGCCAGCAAGGTAGATTTTGATTATTTTTATGCAACCAATAACATTGATAGTAGATACCACTATGACGATGAGAAATTTGATATGAATGTTGTTCAATTAGAGCCGGGAACGAATCTTAAAAAGATAATTAATTTTCCTATGCAAGATGGTTGGCTAGGAACTGGTGCACTTAGCCTAGTAACACATACTACAAATGCAACCATTCATTCATTAAAGCTAATTCATGATCCTGGCATTAATATACCAAAGAGTGTTAAAAATCTTGGAACGTTTACACTGACTCCAAAATCCAGACGTGTTTGGGAATTGTCAGAAACAATGGATTATGCCTCTATGATAGAGATAAATTACACCTCTACAAATAATTTATCTTTATGTTATGAATTTACTCAGGTGCCAAATATGGCATATGGAGAGGGTTCATATAACGCACCAAATGATTTTTCTATCTATGACATCAGCAAGGGCGGATACATTTCAAACAAATTGGGGGCAACTATATTAATGTCCCCAGACGGATTGCCAGCCAATAACTGGGGATTTGATGAGTTTGGAAACGCTAAGCAAAGAAACTATTTTTATGAAGAATTCGGTGCAATTGCACATGAAATTAGAACATTTGAAGTAGATCTAGATAAACAGCCAGCAAAATCAATTAATATTTTTCTTAGTAATGATAAGATTAGATTGGTTGATCAGAAGTATCATCCAACCAAAGGTGTTTTTACTTTAGCAAATGCTTCTAGAAAAACTGAAATAGTTAATGGGACAGAGGAAATTACTGAATCCCAAAGCATTGATCATTCGCTAATGCTTTATGGATATGTTTTAGAAGAAAAGGGCGAAGGACAAAAGAATGTCAAGGATGAAATTTCTGTCAGACGATATGGTCCAATTAAAATGACTTTAGAGGCAGAATGGATTCATACAGAAGAAGAAGCGGAAGAATTATCAAAATGGATAGTTGAACATTGGGCAGATCCAATGGACGCTGTAGAAATTGAAGTGTTTTCTAACACCTTTACCCAAATTGGCGATAAAGTTAATATTAAATTTTCTCAGGCGGGTGTAGAAGAGGCTTGGCTATTTATTGTTACAAGACTTCAAAGGGACTTTGATAACGATGGATTTTCTTGTAAAATGTCGCTTCGTAGAGTACGCTAACTTGACCAAAAAAATCTAGATGGTATAATAAGTTTAATGACACAAATCAAATCAAATGATATTATTCAAGAAGAAAGTAAAAGAGTAAACCCGATTAATCCACTTCCCCGCGATTTGGCACAGTCGGGTATTACCGATGGCAATAGTCCAGCACCCACTATAAAAACAGAAGCTAAAATAGAGGAAAGTGCAGCTCCAAACCAGATAGATCCTGCTCGTATTCCAGAAGCACCAGCGGTATTGTCAGTCAAAAGCCAAACTGTCAGGTTTACCTCCGATGGAACTTCAGTAATTGATTTGGTTTTAGTTGTTCAAGACGTCGCGGATGCAGTAGAATATGATGTGAGGGTGACTAAAGATGCAGGGTCAGTATAAAATATTTGTAGATGGAGAGTTATTATATATAAAAAATATAATAACCGCTGAAGGTAGATTGGCTGCGATTAATGCTATTGCAGGTAAAAGAACTGGATTTGCAGAATCTATTGTCGTTGGCATTGGATCAACTGCTGCAACAGCTGATGATAAAACCTTAGAATTTCTTGTTGCTGGCTCTTCAATATCAACAATAATTACTGATCCAGTTAATGAAAGAATATACTTTAAGTCTGTCCTACCAGCCGGTGACCAATATAAAATTTATGAATTAGGATGTTATTCATCTGGAATTAATGCTGCCCTTCAAACAGGGGTCTCTACAGGCGTATTGTTAAATAACTTTAACGGGGCAACAACTTGGACAGATGTTTCTGGCACACACACATTATCTGCTGTAAACTCACGATTAGATTCGGACTCCATCGAGTATGCAATTACTGCTTCGGGAACTGTCAAAGGTTATGCAACATCAGCTATTGATCTATCATCTTTACCCGATAGCACAGAATTTTCATTGGCATATTATGTTAATAATTTAGCAGATTTAATTATTAGATTTAAAACTGACGATACAAATTATTACTCATATAATGGATTAGTTGTTTCTAATGGATATAAAATAGATAAATTTTTAAAGTCAGACTTTTCTGCTACCGGATCTCCAAATTGGGCCAGCATTGTAGCTATAGAAATTGAAGCTACTGCCACAGGTAGCCCAGGAACAATATCATTAGACGGATTAAGATATGATATTGTTCAGGCAGCTGGATCAGGGTTAGTTTCTAGAGCAGTATTGAGTTCTCCTATGGAAAAGCTTAGTGGAATTACTATGGATATAGAATATGTATTGGAGCTTGACATTTAATGCCAGAAATATTAATGAGGGATTTGAGTCCTGGACAAAATTACGTCTTTCAGGTTAGAGCAAAAGATAGAGATGGAGATTTTTCATCATGGTCAACTGTATTTAAAGTAAATACAGTTAGTGATACAATTGCACCTAGCCCAGTAACAGGATTGTCTTGGACAGTAGTTGGATCATCCTTTGTTGCCACTTGGACAAAACCGACTACAGATTCTAATGGCAATACATTAAAAGACTTTAAGGATTATCAAGTAACTGTAACAGTCGGTGGAACAAGCAAGGTTTATTACGTTGCTCAAGAACGCTTCGATTTCTCTTTTGATGCAAATGTTGGTGTCTTTGGCTTACCAGAACCAGCTGTTGATATTTCAGTTAAAGTAAGAGATCTTGTTGGTAATCTGTCAACAGCAGCAACTGCATCAGCAACGAATCCGGTGCCAAATAATATTGTCAATTTGACTGTTAGTGATGCACCAGATTCTATTGCTGTTAATTGGGACGCGGCAACAGATGATGATTTAAAAACTTATGAAGTTTACTTATCATTAACTGATCCATTTACTCCAGATTCAACAAATATAGTTTATTCTGGATTGGCCACTAATTTTATTTATAGTAGTACAAATTCTACTATACATTATGTTAAGGTCCGTTCCGTTGATGTATTTGGCCAGGGCTCAAGCTATGCTTCTGGATCAGCAACTCCTAAATTAACTTCTACAGTAGATACTGATCCACCAGGAACTATTTCAACTGTTACTGTGACAACAGGCGCAACACCAGTTGACTCATATATTGATGTTGTTTGGTCACCTGTAGCTGATACAGATTTACAAGATTATATTATTAGATATAGTACAGATGAGCTTTCATGGCAATATATTAATGTGCCCGCTGATCAAACAGAGGTAAGAATTTCAAGACTTCTACCAGATGAAGACTACTTTGTTTCGGTTAAAGCTGTAGATTTTTCTGGTAATGCTAGCGGTTGGACAAACGCTAGCACATATCCAATTACTACAGCGAAAGATACAACACCACCTTCAAAACCGGCGGTACCAACTATTGCAACTGGACCGTTAAGTATTCAATTCAGTCATGATGGTACTAAGGATGGTGGAGGAAATCTAGAATCTGATGTTGAATACTTTGAAATTCATGCTAGCACTACAAATGGATTTACACCAAGTTCATCAACACTAATTTCTACAGCTCCATTTGCAGGCCCAGGCCTTCCTATTGTTGAAAAAATAGTTATTCCCATGCCAGACTCTGTTGCAAATGCCTATTGGAAGATTATTGCAGTTGACACAGCAGGAAACAAATCAACAGCATCCAATCAAGTTTCAGCTTTGCCGGGTCTGATTGAAAATGCCTACATACAAAATGCTACTATTACTGACGCTAAGATACAAACACTAAGTGCTGCAAAGCTTATAGCGGGAACAGCCTTTATTAATGATTTATATATAAGATCAACATTAACAATCGATGATTCAGATGGAGTTATTCAATCGTCAGACTACAGTGTCCCACTGCAAACGGGATGGAAGTTGGATGAAAATGGATTATTTATTTATGATGGTGTAGTTGCTGCAAAAGCATTGCTTGTTCAAGACTCAAATAATCTTATTCCTCTAATGTTTGCTGACTTTGAATGGAGTCAAGATTATTATCATGATGAAAATGATCTAGTTAATACTGATTTTATGGAAGCATCTTTGCAGATGAGAGTTAATCAAACTACTATGATTGGTGGTAGTCGATTTGGCGATAAGGCACTAAGATTGTATGATGTTGGAACAGCTGTAGAAAATTACTTAGATTTCGCTGTTGGCGGGTTTGGTTCAGGATTCAATATTGATATTGAAGGTAATCAAACTTATATCATCTCAATGTACATCAAAAATAATCTTGGGATTCTAACATCTATTAATGTCGGCTTTGACCATGACGTTCCTGGGGAAATTGAAGATTCTATTGATATTGATGCTGGAACAGATTGGAATAGATATTATGTTATTGTCACAGTTCCATCTGGTGCAACAAAAGGTAAAATCTATATAGAAATTCCGTTGGGAACAGAATTTGATTTCTATATTGACGGATTAATGGTGGAAAGACAAATTGCCGGTATTGAAGAGCCTTCACCATGGACACCACCATCATCTACTATTATTGATGGTGGATCAATTGTCACTGGCGTAATTAAATCATCCGCACCAGCTGTATCTGCACCAGATCAACCAGCATGGTCATTAGATGCTGAGGGAAATGCTCAATTTGGTGATGTTCTAGTTCGTGGTGAGATGGTCGTCGGAGCTGGAGGAGACCTTGCAAATTCAACTGTTAGTTCAGCAAATTATGTTGCCAATACATCAGGATGGATTATTAAAGGTGATGGAACCGTAGAATTTAATGATGGAATTTTCCGAGGAGGATTGTTTCTTCAAGAGACTATTGAGGGAGAAGATTATTCAATTAACATTGATAATGCTATTTCTTCATTCCGGTTCAGTGGATCACCAACCTATGATGATGTATTTGATGATGGCATTGCATTAACAAACGTTATTGATGGTAACAGCCCGGTTATTCATATGAAGGGTTGGTCATTCTCATATGATGATGGATTATTTATTGCGTCAACTCCAGTACAGGCAGTGACAAGAATTACTCCCCAAGGGCATTTACAGCTTTTACACGATTCTTCACATGGAACTGAAATCTTTGATTTAGATGGAAACTATACATCTAGCGCAGATCCAGATAAAGAAATTAATGATACCTATGGATTTTCTACAGTGTATTTGGGTGCCAATGCGGATAGAGGTATTGAGAATGCAACAAATAATGCATATGATAATAAACACTTTTTGGAAAATAAAACAAGAGGAGCTTTATATAATGATTCTGTTGGTGCAACAGAGCCAAGAGTTGTAGCAAAAACAAATGAAATTTCAAAAACATCTGTTCCGTGGGCGTATGGATATAATCCAGTGTCTAGTATTAAAAAAGAGGTAATTACAAGAAATTACTTCAAGTCGAATAACAAGATTAATGACACTTGGGATATTTTCGATAACGCTGGTGGTATTTCGTATTACAATACAAATACAACAAGAAATAGAATTTCTCTTATTTCTATTGATAATAATATGTGGGCAGCAGGATATACAAATCTTAAGTCACTAAATATGTCTTTTGTGACTGCTGGTACCGGAAACCCTATTATTTATTTAGGTCCAACAGATACAACTTATAATCATACTGTTACTCCAGGACATTATTTACATCTGAGTGCTTGGTTTGCAACAGCAAATAATACTATTCAAGTGCGAGCAAGAATTAAATTTAGTAATGGGACAATCGCATGGGGGCCTTGGGAATACTTAAATAACAATTTTGGTGGTGCTGTAGGCACTCAACCAGTTGGATTTCCTTATGGGTATTGTTATGCTGCTAATTTTGATACAACGGCGATTGGTCCCGTTCCCGCCGGTGTAACTACATGTTTGGTTGGATTTGAATTTACACCAGTAGTATCAACAAGTACCGTATGGATGACAGCAGTACACTTTTCATCATATAACGATAATAATAAATCTGGTGGTGCTTTTGCGGCAGTTGGAGCTACAGAAAACATTATTTCAAAAGCCGGTATTGAAATCGATACAACTGCTGACCCTGATTCGTATCAAAATGTTTTTGCAGCAGGATCTTTTAATGCGCCAATCAACGAATCTGATTGGCAGATTGACAAAAGCACCCTAACTGGTATAACATTATATGCTGAGAGAAATAATGTATTAACTAATGAGACCTTCAAGGTCGACATTAATACAATGGGTCTTGGTTGGGGAACTATTCCTGAATCAAGAAAACAACATGGTGTTTATCTGGTTAATAACTCAAATGTTTCTGTAACTCAAAGTTCTTCACTAAAAAGACTTGATGTTCCTAATTTAGTAACAGTGAAGCATACAAATAGAAAAACTTATACATCATTATGGAATGAAAATGGATTAGTTTGGGAAACAGCTGTTTCTGGAACTAATTATACAAGATTGTGGGCTAGACGTAGTGGAATGTATATTATTACTGCGGCTGCAAGAATATCTAACTTTGGAACAGGATATACTGCAACATTAGAAATTTGGGACGAAACAAATAACGTATATATAGCTAGATCACCATGGGTTGCAGGACTTTGGGAAAACAGCATTAGTATGGTATTTCCAGCAAGCGCTGGAACAGCTTATTATGTAGGAATTACCCCATGGAATCTTGCTGGTACAACACAAAATATTCATGATGTAAGAATAGGATTTGCACAATTAATTTAGGAGAAAAATGTCGGATATAGATTTGCAACAAGTTATTAATAATTTAACAGCTAGAATTTCTAATATAAGCTTAGAGCATGCAGTTGTTAGTGCTCAATTAAAGACTGAAAAACAAAAAAATTCAGATTTGGAAGAGCAACTTACAAATTTAACAATAGAAAACAAAAGATTAACCGAGGGCAATAATGGCCTTGTTCAAAAAGAAAAAAAATGAAAATATTTGGAGACCACCAAATAAAAAATTAATTTATCCAAAGTGGTCATATGTTTATAACTCAGATACAGAAGAATATTATTTAGTTTTAAGCAAAACTAAAAGTAAATTTATTTCACAAAGGGCTTTCTGGTCATGGTCGGTACAACCAATCATGGGAACAACCGAGACTCTTTCAGGTTATCCGTTATATGGTCAGACTGGCTTTCGTCCGGGTAGTATGATAAGATCAATAACAACAAGTGCAGTATTCTATATAGATGGTGATAGTAAAAGATTGATTACCACACCCGATTTTTATTCAGAGCTAGGATTTCAATATAATAGAATTATTGATGTTTCAGCAGAAGAAATAGAATTTCATAAGGAAGGAGAGCAAATTAAAAGTGTCTATTTACAAAAGAATAAGCTGGGGTAAAGAAGCTATTTCTTCAGCAAAATTAAATGATATGGTCAGAAATATGGATTATTTATATGAAAAAATGATTACTGGCTATTATAATTTATATGGTGTTGCCAGAGAAACAGGCTTGACTATTCGTGCTGGACATGCTAAACTTCCTTTTACTGAAGCACAGGGTAACGGAGTAGTTCATTATTTTCCTAGACCATTTTTGCCAGGATCAAGACCGGCAGTAGTAACTAGCGTGAATACTGATTATTATGTGAGATTCTTTCATGCAATTAGAGGTTTGGATGGAAGAGCTGTTCCCGATCATCGTGGATTTTATTCAATTTTTAATCAAGATAGATTAGCAGGTGGACCAACAGAATTCCAAGGAGACATGTACTATACATATATAGCACTCGCTCCAAATGGGTAGTTGACACATGATCACATCTCTGTTAAGATGACGTTCTACTAGAAAGGTAGAGACATGAAAGTGGTGACTTCGAAATGAAGTTGCCGCTTTTGCTTTCCTATGATATGATCTACTTATGGAATGTATTATAGAAGCATGTGTTCGTATAAAAAGAAGAAGAAATGGCATGTGTGAGTCCCATTATAGAGCCTCTATCCCAGCTGAAGAATGTATCGCGAATGAATGTGCTTCGCCAGGGAGAAAGGGTAGAGGATATTGCTCAAAACATTATCAAAGGCTTATAATGGGCAAAGATCCAAATGAAAACCCATTTGGAAAAACATATTTGTCGCCAGATGGCTATGTTGTTGAATATGATCGAAATCATATTCAGGGTCACAAAGGAAAAATTCTTCAACATAGAAGGGTTTATTCGGATTTTCTGGGAAGAAAATTAGAAAGTTATGAAAATATTCACCATAAAAATGGTGTTAAATCAGATAATAGATTGGAAAATCTAGAGTTATGGGTAAAGAGACAACCCGCAGGACAAAGAGTAGAAGACTTAATAGAGTGGGCAAAATGGATATTACAGGAGTACGACAATGACAAATGA